>Ga0115008_10000319_pt1 | contig 34512 bp, 33 predicted proteins | sample FraStrMetagenome_FD_87164 | JGI IMG/M metagenome (GOLD analysis project Ga0115008, IMG submission 87164) | Marine eukaryotic phytoplankton communities from Arctic Ocean - Fram Strait ARC3M Metagenome | ecosystem: Environmental > Aquatic > Marine > Oceanic | place: Fram Strait | collected... | reverse complement strand
CTCACACACACACACACACACACACACACACACACACACACACACCACTGCGCCGAGAGGCAGAGACTTCCTCTCCACCACACACACACACACACACACACACACACACACACACATGGATGAAACATGAAACTCTCTTGCTATCGCGTCCCTCTCTGCTCTTTCTCTCTTTCCGAGATGCTCTTTGATCTCAAGCCACGCCATGGATCATGAATGGACCATTTTTCATAACATCACCACCATTGCATATTATCATCTCCAACACACCAACACCAGCCCCATTCACACACACACACACACACACACACACCACACACAATGAGCCGATCCTTTGGACGTAAGAACGCCCAACGCGGCGGCGGCAACAACGGACCGGCCATCATGATGATGCAACCTGCCATTCGAGCTATGTTCATGCCAAATCCGCCACCGAAATTTGTTCCCAAACCAGTACTGGTACATCGAAGTAAACAGCTGACGGGTGTGGCAGCGTTCTTGCAGAGCCGTGCGGTGGATGTGATATCCAATAAGAACGATGCGACGAACAAGGAGGAGGAGGAGGGCAAGAATGGCGGTGGTAAGAATCGGAAGCAGCAACGAGAGGAGAGACAAAAGGAGCGTAATAAACGACGATTGGAACCGATGATTGAGGATTATCGTACTGCTGCAAATGCCAGTGAAGGGTCGTTTGAGGGGATGAATTGTTACAACACTATTTTTGTGGGTAGGCTTGCCTTTGAAGTTTCGGAACATAAGTTGTTGCGGGAGTTTGAGCATTATGGTCCTGTGAAAGATTTGAAGTTGATATGTGATAAGGAGAGTGGGAAGAGTAAGGGTTATGCGTTTATTGAGTTTGAGAAAGAAGAGGATATGAGGCGAGCATTTAGAGCGGCGGATGGGATGAAAATAGAAGGTAGGCCGATTGTTGTTGATGTAGAACGTGGTCATACAGTGCCGAATTGGTTGCCTCGCAGGTTAGGTGGAGGGCTTGGAGGTACAAGAATTGGGGGAAAGCATGAAAATGTGAATGTTCCTGGCAGATGGGATCCTGCTATGGCACGTATGATGCAACAGCAACCTCCACCTGGCAGAGATCCCATGTATGACGGATATTCGTCTCGGCCAATGGATGGTCCTGAAAGATATGGAGGGTATGGTCGTGGACCACCCAACGACGATTACCATCGTGGACCTCCTCCACCTAGGTATAATGATCGACGATACGACGATCGTGATCGTGACCGTGATCGCGGACGCGACTCGTATTCCTCGTTTTCCCGTGGTCATCGATCTGGTGACAAGAGAAGGAGAAGTAGAAGTAGGGACCGAGGAGATCGAAGACCACGTTGGTAATATGAGCTAGACGCTATGTTATTTTATTTATCCATTATATTTGTCTATATCACTATGACCAAGCAAGTCTAAAAGATTTATTAACTAAATTGTTGGAAAGGTAATGTATACACGAAATTAGGTAAGATGTGTATATCACATAAATCACATATCGTAGTAGATGATTTTTGGAATCGTTGCACTCGGAGAACAAAAATCATAATTGATTCTTCATCAGATAGATCAACAAGGTACGTGAAGACGTCACTTCGGGTAAAATATTCACACGAGATGGGAGGCATCTCAAGAGAAGGTAATTCTATAGAAAATCGAAGGGATATATTTTGTTATGGCATATGTCATATTTTCACGCAAAAAAAATCCCAATGTTTCGGTTGAATTGCGTTGGGAGATATCAGGAGGTTCGTATTAGCATTTGATTAGATGTAATGTAGCATATTTAATTATTCAACGGTAAACAGTTTATGGTAATACTAACGCGTGGTCTTGCTTGCAACACTTTTGTTCTAGATGCAGAGAAATTTTTCTAGTTCTATTCTCTTTCACCGGAAAACTTATTCATGGCTAGTTGCTTTGCAAGCGAAAAATAATCTGCTACCATTTGTCCCCTGGGTGGAAGAATATTTTTAAATAATTCTAGTTTTGTCGGCTGGTATTCTTCCATTAATTTGAGCAGAGTATCGCAAGAAATGCCTGTTATAGCTGGAGCACTTCCTGAATTCCTGGCATTGGGCTTCGGTATAATATCGTCTATCGAAGTTGCTACCGAGCTGCATCCGTCGCTATTGTCTTTTTTGTTGATAAAATGAATTCTCCTCCATACCATCGACCAAAAATTGGAAGAAATATCGTCACCAAAATGCTTCAAATGGTCATTGCGTTTTGTCAGTGACGCTGATAATATTGTCTTTATACCGTCAGGAACATGAACGCAACTCATTAAATGATCTGAAACATTACACGTAATGTGATATCTCATAGAATCAATCGTAGCAAAGAAGAATTGTGATTCCTCGCCATGTTCATTACAAAACAAGCAACACAGTCCTCCATAGCGTTCAGGGAATTTTTTGTCTGCGGACGAAGCAACTTTGCATATTTTCATTTGTTGAAGAACAGCATAATCGTAGAAAGGTGCGTGGCCTACCTCACAAGCGTTTACAACAAAAGAATTTTCAAGGCAAATATTGCTTTGAAGATGAGACTTCATAATCATTTTCGGATGAACATCCTCCTTCCATTTCTTGAATCGAGGTTTAACGGAGTTTGATTTTTCTTTGGGGTTCTCAATATTGAGTTTGAGTATATCTGATGTCCATGTTTTCTCATTCAAATTGTCAACGGAACGAATTCTAGCCCACAACCTACGCCAAAGAACATTCCGATCGGATAATTGGATATTCCTCATGGCAATCTTGTGAACTGCTCTCAATTTCTTCAGCTTTGACTTTATGTCCAAACTTACATGAGGACAGTTATACAAGTGCTCAGAGATATGTGACGATCCGCTGTTCCGAAAGGTGCTGAGATCAGACGAATAAAAGGATCTGCGATTGAAAGCAATTTTGAAGTAAACAAACAATTATATCATTCAAACCTGCTCCTGAAAGTACACTAACTTACCTTGGTTTAATGGTTTTTCCCAGACAATGTACGCATCGAACACCACCATATCCTTCGCTATAGCTGACATGCTTTCCCTGACTTACTTGAGATTCGTTTTTGCACAAAACGAGTTGGGACAAGCAAGAGTAATGATATTCTGTCAAGAAGTTTCTATCGGAAGGATATATCACTGGCACACGATTCCCATCGTCCAGTTTTAACGCAGAAGATGAAGCGGGCATTTCGAATACTAGACGTTCACGTTTCTTTTGTTTTGCCTTCTTTTCTGATCTTTGCTTAACTTCTTGAGTATCATTTCGAAGATATGACGACGTATCTACACTTATGTTGGTTAGCCGTCCATTGCGAAGATCTGTCATCCACTCATTCTGATTCTGTGATAGCTTATCGAGGCAACGAACACGCGCCCACAGCATTTTCCAGAAGGTATTACGTATTTCAAGGGGTATGTTTCGTTGAATTTCAACGTGTTCACGACGTACTTCATCAATTCTTTTCTTCACCGCATCTGGAATGTGTGTGCATGTTGTCAACATGTGATCCACGATATGAGAAACACCTCCAGATTTGAAAGCGCTCAATCTGTCACTAAAGAAAGCTCTTGAAAGACAGTACTTGCATCGGACACCTCCATATCCAGGAGGATATTCGCTCACTTGTCCTGAACTTCGAGTTGTAGAATTGTACCGGCATAATGTAATGTTCATCATGCATACCATTTGAAAAGGTGTTACTGGGCATCCATCCTCGGGGTAGACGGCAGGAATATTGGTCTTAGAAATGTCACTTGAATATTGATATAATTCCAATTCATTCCACGGAGATATAAATGATTTGGAAACTTCTTGTTTATCGATACATGATATGTGCTTCTTGTTATTCAAATTGGCGTCGTTGTTTTTCAAAAACTCTTCTGTCGTCTTACTCTTTCCATTACTAGCATTGTTACTGCTCATACAGTTTGATATTGCGGTTGATTGAGAAGTCATTCTTTTGGAGCACTTCCCCATTGAAGACGGTGATGAAGTCCTGCTTACGTTTGATGTTTCATTACTCACTTTTGAGTCGAAGTTGCTTGAATGTTTTCTCTTCGTCTCTTTGGGAGGCATTGGTACGGCATCAAGATTTCTATAACTCTCGATGTCTTCATATATTTTGTTTTCCCACAAATCTTGCCCCAAGTAATCAGCATAACGGATGCGAGCCCAAAGAGTTCCCCAGAATAAATCTCTCTCTTCCAAACTAATAATCTTTTGCTGTGCTCGATGGACTTCGCGAGACTTGTGCATCGTTTCTCGTACTTCGGAAGGTAAATTAGGACATTGTTTAAGGTGATCAATCACATGTGACTTACAAATAAAAAATGTTTTGCTTTTAGTGAATCGATTCGAAGGCAATTGTTTTTGGATACTTACCAGGCCACTTGACTTGAACTTTCTTAAATCGAGACTGTAAAAGGATCTTGCACTTCGTTTGTCAACAGCAGCACAATGGTAACACTGAACACCTCCAACGTAAGCTCGTTTATTCTCAGTTGAAGATGACAGCTTACTTTCATCGCACTTTTTGCGGCATAAGATGAGTTGCTCCATACATGTAAAATGGTATGAAGAAATTAGGCGCTTGTCGGATTCGAAAACAATCGGAACTCCCTTGGGGTGATCATTCTGGTGCTCGAGCTGTGTGCTTCCATCCGTGATTGACCTAGTTGGTAGTGATAATTGGAGCACTTCGTCCGCTTCGATTGATTCCAACGTTGGTGTTGAACTGCTGTTTACACTCTGCTCACTTGAACTCATATTTCATGTATTAATTTGTTTAGTTAGAAAAATGTGGACGAATTTATGATGGGGTTGCGGGGGTTGAGAAATTATGTCGGGTAGCGGTGGGAGTCTTGCTTCGATGCTACCAGACATAATGATGTAAAAATTAAAAAAAAAAAGTAATGCGAGACTCGAAGTGCTTTTCCTTGTACTCCTTCATTGGAAGATAATGTACATATATGTTTTCACTGAGAAGTTGCGTAAGTTTATAACTAGTAATTTTATGAAAGTATTGCCGTAGCGAGTAAGTTTCCACCGAAGTAAACATCCAGAAAATGGAGACTTTGAAACAAAACACCTTTTATTAATACTATTCTATTCTACTTACAGCGTGTAATGTTGCGATTTTTACATTGTTGTCGTTAAATATCCAATGCATCAACGAATATGTAGGACTCCAGTATCATGCATATGTAAATACACGTGCAAGTAGAAAACCATTAACGTGGCATTTAATTAGAAAATACAATCATTTTGACTTGCCAAATAAATGAGAAGTCAGGGAACATTAACAAAAACATAGAGTCAAGGCAATCAATATGCCATTTAAAAAGTGTATCGGTTCAGATTTGCATTTTGCTCATTTGATTCTCGATACACGTTATGACTTCTTCTGAAGCATTTTGCGGTTGTAGCTTATTACGGGAACTACGGGAACGTGTAACGACACGGCTTGCCATCCTTTCATCTATTGATCTCACTGCATTGTTTTCGTCTAACATCGGACTACTCTTAACTTCTTTTATAGTCTTGTTTATCGCTTTAATTCCACTCAATTTTATGCAGCTGTTATTCAAGCTAGTAGGAGGCCAATATTGTACAAATGTTGACTGCCCCCTGACCAATCCTTTGTTGGATTTCTTGAAATTACTAGGATTATCATTACTCGTTGACGTTTCTAAAATGGCTAGTTCTTCATTATCTTTCTTGCTATTTTCATCGAACTTAGTTTCTTTGTTCCAGGCGAGTAGTCCCTCAGCAACTGATTCCATACAAAGAGCATTCACCGAAATGTTATAGCCTCCTTCTAACACAATTACAATTGGAATAGATCTACCAAGGGTGCGCAATAAGCTTTCTGTCATATATTTGTAAAAATTGGGAGTTAATTCGCAGTCTCCTATCAAATCTCCTTTAACAGCGTCAAAACCACAGCTTACTAGGACTAGGTCTGGATTAAATACTGAGAGCATTGGCAATACCAGCTCAACCATAGCTGCACTATACTCGACATTTCCCATTCCTTTTTTTGTCCATGCAATATTGACGTTTGTAAATTTGTTTCCGACTTCGTTTGGTAATCCAGTTCCTGGATAAAATGGATTCTTCGAAGTGCCAGTGCGATGTAGAGAAATGTACATTATGTTCGGATCATCTGTGGTTACACAAATTCACATATCCACATAGGTACATGTGTAAGTCAACAAACAGATAAATTGCTACTGAATATATAAATCACTTACCGTAAACGATGTCTTGCGTTCCATTACCGTGATGTATCTGTTCCACATAATCGTCGTCCAGATGTATAAGCGAATCACAAAAATGAATACGAAAAAGGAAAGACTTACATCCCAATCGAGTATTACTATTCGAGATGCTTTACCACTCTTCACTGCATACTTCGCTGATACAGCAACAGAATTAAAGAAACAAAACCCCATGCATTTATTTTCACATGCATGGTGGCCTGGTGGCCGAACTACAGCGAGCGCCCTAGTGATACCCATCTTCGCAGACATCACAGCATTCACACACTCCAAAACTCCCCCACATGCAAGTAAGGACGCTACAAACGTTCCTCGCGAGAAATACAGCTCGTTACCACCATCACCAAGCTCCTTCGTCATATTTTGTAGTTCCTCATCCGTCAAATCTACAGTCTTCTTCAATTTTTCATAATACTCAACGGAATGAGCCAAAGCAATCGTCTCCTTCGACGCCATTTTGCAAGGCAGGAAAACGAATGGAGAGGAGAGTGCAGTTTGGTTCTTTTCGCTGAAACTTCTTTTTTGTTCTACATTATTCGATTGTATGGCATCTCCTTTCACCTGCCCGTCGTTGCCTTCTTCCACCTGCTCTTGGTTGATTGGTGGACCATAGACTTTGTTCAAACGTTCTAATATTTTCGTAACACGACGAGGAACCTCCATGATATCTCTTTTCATATCATTATCATCGTCACTATCATCATCACTATTATCGTCGTTGATCTTTTCAGCACTTATTGGGGCGTGCAAAAGCATGCGTTCGTCCGTGGCAAGGAATACACGTTCTATCCTATTCTGTAATGATGTCATATTTGAATGGTAGCCAAGAGTGATTGAAGATCGATGCGTGTTCCATTACTAGAGGGGGTTAATTTATGAACTATCGTAGTATAGAAAAGAGAGGGCAGAGAGCCATCAAACTGTTCAGTCTTTGATACCTTTTTACACGTAAATGGGCGCGGCGCTCAATCCTCAAAAACGAAAGTTTTTTCGAACGCTTTTTTTTGTTAAAAACGGCTAAATTTATTTCTAAATATCACAGGATAAATTAGCATTATAGTCCCGGAGGACACGTCATTCCACGAAACAGCACATTCCAAAAGTCTTCCACCCACCATGATATCTGTTTTCTCACAATAACATCGGACGGGGCACCAAATAGTAACTACACTGGATACTACCTTGAAAGTAAATACTATTACCAATATATAAAATAAACATTGAGAGATGAAAGGAATTTCGACGTTGGTTGCGATAACGCTTGCTTATGGAGTATCTGCGTTCGCTCCACAGAACAACCGGGTGCTTGGCAGCGTTCACACATTCCTCAAATCGCCAGTGCAGCGTTCATCTATTAATAAACATGATTTTGTAAAGGCAAATTCTCGTACATTGACAGAAATGAACATGGAATTGGTTGAAGCATGGAATGCATACAATTTAGCTTTGGAGAGTGATCCATTGGTTACCAAGTCTGTGACAGCTGGAGTAATTTTGGGGGCGGCTGATTTTACCGGTCAGTTGTTGGAGAAGTCTCAGAATAGTGAAGATACAGATATTGATATTGCTCGTACAGCGAGATTTGCCTTCTTTGGCCTTGTTCTTCAGGCACCTTGGAACCACTTTTATTACATGTTGCTGGACGGTGCCATACCTCCGACTGAAGACCCGTTTACCGCTGTGACTTTTGAGAAAGTTATAATTGATCAATTTATACAGGTACGGAAGTAATTCATCGGATTTTTTTGTATCATAATAGTAATGAATGACTTACCTTTCCACAGGCCCCTATATTTACAGTGCTAATTTTTGCATTTCTCGGGTTTCTTGAAGGAAAGAACGCTGACGCAATTAAGGAACAACTTGATGATGACTATACTGATACGATGCTCGCCAATTGGAAGTTATGGCTTCCAGCAACTTTTGTGAACATCGGATTTTGTCCACCGATTTTACGTGTGTTATTTCTCAATGTAGTTTTTTTCTTCTGGTCGATATATTTATCGCTGAAGTTGAATAGTAAAGGGGAAGAAATAGAGGTATAATCTAACTTTCTATTGTATTACTCGTGTTAAGGTTTGAAAATCATAGAAGAATTAATTTGTAAGTAATTAACCAAACTACCGGTAGTGGTGAAGTGATAGCGGGAGTATGCATATGAAGAAATTTGCATGATTTTACTTTCAATATAAGAAAGAATTTGTTCTATGCTATGCAGAAAGCCCAGGTTGCTGCCACTTTTAGTTACATGATGTCTAATTTTCCCACGGTCATTTAGGGGATATCATCAAGTTAGCACTAAATGATGGCGGTTTAGGAGGTCTGTTGAGACATCGGAGCTATCCCCAACCTGGAATATCAAACAGAGAGGCATGGGAACATAAGAATATGGGAATTCATGGTTCAATAACAGGGAAAACGATGACGCGTATTATATGTTTCGATCATATAACAACTGCTACTACTCCTCTTCCGAACCTGTAACTGATGAAGAGGATAAGTTATAACTACAAAGTAATTTATACCTGGTACAAGAGTAGAAGTTAACAAAATAAAAGCATACAGATTAAAAAAAGCATCAACTTAAGCTATGCACCGGAGAAATGAACATCATTTCGACAGAGAACTAGTTTTTCCTAACAATAGTCCTTACAAAGGATTTCTGAAGCCGCATGCGCATGCTTTGAATCATTCTGCATATCCCTTGAAGAAATGTGCTGCTCATGATTTTTCCTCAACTTGAAACAGTTTTATTCGAGACGAAACTAAAGCCACTTTAGTCATATTTACGTCATAGTCGAAGAAGTTGAAGTAAATTTGCTCTATTGATAGTATAAATCTACAATATTCATAGTCGGCAGGAGACTTTAGATGATTTTTGTCGAGTATGCTTTAGCTGACAGGAAATCCAAATGCAGGCAGTATTGATGTTCAATGTTCATCTTCATCGTGTCGTGATGTCATGTGTTGATGTGTTACTAACGGCAGTTGTGGCTAAATACTACCTATGTGGTAGTGACACGTGACACAGACTGTGACTTTCTCTTTTTCTCGAATCATGACAATGACTACTACAAGTAATGTTCATATCATCGAAACCAATTATACCATCGAAAATGTATCGTCAATTATCATCTTTAACGGTGGTCCGAAAGCATTGTATCGCTTGTAATTACGCAAAACTGAATTGTTTCAAACCGCCTCGAAAAAGACGAATAGGAGTGGGAATATCAGGGTCATGTGCCTCCTTTAACACCTTGAGCGATCGATCTTTAAATTTGATTCAATTAGAAAACGATTTTGGTGCACATAATTATCATCCGTTGCCCGTCGTGCTCGAACGAGGTGAAGGAGTAAAACTTTATGACGTCGATGGTAAAGAATATTTCGATTTTTTGTCTGCATATAGTGCCACCAATCAGGGACATTGTCACCCCAAGATCGTTGACGCGTTAATTGATCAATCCAAAAAACTGACACTGACATCGAGAGCATTTCACAACGATATTTTGGGCGAGTATTGCGAGTACGTTTGTAATTACTTTAATTATGACCGAGTTCTACCTATGAACACGGGAGTTGAGGGTGGGGAAACCGCCATAAAGTTGGCTAGGAGGTAAGCGACTTTTCGTTTGATGCTTGTTGAGCACGAATGCTGCTAATTTCTCGACGTAATGCATAATTTTGTATTCATAGGTGGGGATATGAAGTCAAAGGCATACCAGAGAACCAAGCTAAGGTATTGTTTGCTGAAAATAATTTCTGGGGGAGAACATTAGCCGCTGTTAGTTCCAGTACAGACCCTTCGGCATATTCAGGATATGGTCCATTTATGCCCGGGTTTGCAACCATTCCTTATGACAATCTTATAGCACTTGAAGAAGAGTTAATAAAGAACGGGGAGACTATAGCCGCATTTATGGTAGAGCCAATTCAAGGAGAGGCGGGCGTTGTGGTACCTCAAGAAGGGTACATGTCGAAGGCAAAAGAAATTTGTGAAAAGTACAATGTATTACTAATTGCTGACGAAGTTCAAACGGGTTTGGCACGTTGTGGAACGTTACTTGCTTCAGATTATGATAACTGCAAGCCAGATATAGTCGTTTTAGGGAAAGCGCTGTCTGGGGGAGTACTGCCTGTATCCGCAGTTTTGTCCTCAGATGAAGTTATGCTAACAATTAAAGCTGGAGAGCACGGGTCGACATACGGAGGGAATCCATTAGCCTGCAAAGTTGCTATGGCAGCTTTGCAAGTGCTAAATGAGGAATATCTTTCACAGAACTCGTTAGCAAGGGGAGAACAATTAAGAAGAGGATTAGAACAGATTGCTAGTGCGATATCTTCTCCTATCCAATCTGTACGAGGTCGTGGACTTCTTAATGCCATCATTATTGATGAGCCAGGTGGTAGCTATGGTGAACTCGGGAGGGCATGGGATATTTGTCTATCACTGAGAGACAATGGTTTACTTGCAAAACCAACACATGGCAATATCATTAGGTTCGCTCCACCCTTGACAATCTCTGAAGATGAAATAGATAGCTGTTTAGATATCATTAGTAAAAGTCTTGGAAATTGTTAGTGGAAAGGTTATCATATGGATGGACACCTTCAGTAAACAAACGAATTATTTGGTGATGGATTTTTTGAGCAAAATTTTTGTTTGAGAGAAAGCAGCTGTCTTCACACAATACGTTGGATTTTTGAAGATAATCAAGCTTATTGAGAGGGTCGATAGAACATAATAGAATAAAGAAGTTTGAAATGAATTATTAGATAATCTCAGAGAAGAATATCTCCAACATGCACACATCGAGAACGAGAATCGGAATTTTGTCATCGGCACCAACAATTATACTGTCAAATATTTCGCGAACACTTCGTATGGATCTCGAATCATTTTTATTGTGCGATCTTTTTCATTATTTGCATCGCCCAGACCCGTTCGCGATTCAGTATCAAACCAAAACTCTTCTACCTTAATAACATCGCCATCAGTTTTATTTTCTTCGTTTGCCATTGATGAATTCATTGCTATATCCAACACATCCATAACTTCCCCATTTTGCTGCCTTTTAAGAGCAACACGAGTCGATTCTATTGTATTTTGCAACATTTCAATCCTTTCAACACTTAAGACATCGTCTGCTTTACCTCCACTGCACTTCAAAACATTGGCCAATTTTTGTAATGATTGTCTCATGTTCTCCATATCGATGCTACTGACCTCGTCCACCTCCCCACCATTGATATCATTATCATTCTCATCTATATGAGTGGACGCTATATTCAATGTTGCTTCCTTATCTTCTAAACACAGCTGCATCTCCCTCCGTGCTAAAATAACTGCTCGTTGTGGAACATTCTTGCGTAAATCCGACACAACCCTCACAGCATTCTGTACCTCATTATGAAGATGATCCACCTTTTGTAAGGCCTCGTAATCAAGCAGGTCATCTTCATCGATGAAAGAACCATCCTCGTACGCATCCTCCTCATCACTTTCCGTCATCATTTCATCATCATCATCATCGTCGTCTGCTCCAATGTACTGCAAAAGCTCACGAAATTCCTTGTCCGGAACAGACGTCGTTAAATTCTGGAATAATCGAGTCGTCAACGAATCGCGCAATTCATGTATGAGTTCCAGTGGAAGTGTCGATGTGTATTGAGGGCGTTGGAGAGTGCGATGGATGGATTCCTGTAATGCTGTAGCATCACTGGAGGGGATGAGTGTTGCCATGGTGGTGGTTGGTTGTTTTATTTTTATTTATATTATTATTATTATTATTATTTTTACCTTAGTTGTTAGGTAATCTTTATCTTGTTAGGTATTACGCTAATTTTCTTCTCTTATTTTTAATGGTATGCGGTAGTGCTTTCGTACACATTCGTTCTCATGTGTCGGGCATTCCAACGGGAGTTATCCGTTGGAAGTTGTGTGAGGTACGAGGTACGAGCATGATGTGTACGAAAGAGTGTATGAGATGATTCTTCAATATTTACTTTATTAGCCTAAAAAGTAACGGTTCAAATGCCCTGCACGAACAATGAACAATACAATCTGCAATCTGCGAGCTTCTAGGCCAACCATTCCCCAGCATGTTTTCTTTTTCGAATCTACGTCGTAGTTACTGGACCTGGACCCCAGAACAGGACTTGAGACCTCAGACATCATAAACTCCGCAAGAAAACCAATAAAATATACACAAGTATCCCCCAAACAAGTACATGCAATATATGAAATTTTAAGTGATGGGACGGGTTGCGAGATACAAGAAGATAAAGTCGTTCGACCCATGTGCCAAACGTAAACCTGGTGCGGTAGATCCTTTGTATGAGGGCAGGAGAGGGAAACGAAGGAAGCACAATGCCAAGAAAATTGAGTTTGATTTGCCACCAGTGGAGAGCGAGGAAAAAAAGTTTACAAAGAATGTGAATAGGACGGAACAGCCTGCCAATATACGAAGTCGTGACCTTTTAGCAAAGAAAAAGTTGGGTTTTGTGCCACTGGACTTGAAGGAAGAAGCAAAGCTTGCGAGACTTGTGAACGATGATTCTCGATCGATAAAGAAGAAAAAAGGTCCAGCGATTGGAGAAAAACGGATCATTCAAGGACGATGTGAAGGAGAAAGTATGCGGGCGTTTGATCGACGTGTCAAGCATGAGACTGGCCAGATTTTGAGGAATGCGTTACAAATTGAGAAGACAAATAAAAAGGAAAAGAGAAAGATTTTTTTTGCGAAAAAGAAAATGAAAAAGAAAGCCAAGAGATTAGGATTACTAAGTCAGCAAAAATTCGATGAAGACGATGATAATGATGATGCTGTTGCTGAAAACGTTTACTCTTTTGGTGAGCAAGCAGAAAGGCCACCTGAATTTCAACAGCTCCCTCGCGGAGCCGTTCCCAAGTCTAAGCCGAAAATCGGCACTTCATCGTTAGATGACGAAAAGATTGCCTTTGCACAAAAAAATATGGAAATGCTTAGAACGAAGGTTCAAGCTCAGTACGCTAGAGTTAAGCTGAAAAGGAAAAAGGCTGGAGAATTTCATCTTTAAGCGGGGGAACGCCTGTGTGGCAGTCTATTGTATTTAGCTTAGCGCGGATTATTTCTAATATAGTCATTTACCATAAGTATGCTTGTAGTGCCATTCGTACTATACTAAGCACTACCTTTTATAATCTTCACCATAAAAAGTCTACAAAGGAAGGTGCATTTTCACTTTTTCCTCCTCCCAAAAGTGTTTTGAATAAATTCAAAGCGTTGCGACCTGCAGAAACATGCAACTCATCATCCGGCAAGGGAATGATACCACTACCGTTTGGACGGTGCAAAATTGTATTGGCAGCTTCAACCCCAGTGACAAATGCCTTTTCCTGGGACCAGGATCCATGGCGAGTTTTAACGATGTCACCAGCGAAAAAAACGTTGGAATATGCACCAGACTTTACTGATGGCATTTTACTATAGGAGCCCGGATAATACCAATTGACACCTTCCGGAATTCTAACTATTGCAGCATCAATCACTTTCGCTTGTTTGCACCCATCTCCACAAATTTTATCCAAATGGCTCTTTACCTTCGTCACAATCGACTCGTCGTCAAGAACTAGCATTGAGTTTGCGTAATAAAAATCAACTTCGAGAACGCTACCTGGTGCACCAACCGAAGCTTGAGCATTGTCACCGTGCAGCTTTCTTATGTCAAACATTGTCATACCAACACCTTCTTCAAACCCCCAACATGCATTCGCAGAGAACTCAGTCTTAACGTGCCTATCAAGGTATATTCTTGTTGCAAGAACACTAGTTCCACGTAAATTGGCGAACTCGCGAAACTCTGCGTGTTTTGCAAGCTCCGGACTGTTCTTAGTAAACAAGGAAAGTGCTTTGGCTCCTACTGCGAATACGACAGAATCAGAATCAAAAATGTTTTCATCTCCGCTTTCAACATTGATACATTGTATACAGCTTATTTTCCCCTTCTTTTCATTGAATCCAACAACACGCGTGTTTGGTATAAATTTGACCCCTTGAGTTTTCATGAGTTGGCACCAGGGCTCAAATATTGTTTCACCTACATTTCCTTTACACCAACGTACATCAAACGCGTTTTGACTTCTAAGTACAAAAAAATAAGCCATACCCAAAGCTGCAGCAGCAGAACATTCTTTACCAGGAGCAAATAACCCTGTTAAAATCATACTTTCAAACACCTCTTGATAACATCTGCGAGACACACCAAGTTTCACACATAAATCGCGAAAAGAAATGTTGTCGTATTTTTCCCAAGCTGCGTCAGAATCATCAAATTCCGAAAAGGCCAGAACCAACGGCAAAGCAGTGGCAAGATCTAGGGGACTCAGCCTCAAAAATCTAGTGTATAAAGCCTGTCCAAGGCCTGTGGGCAGTTGTTGCTGATTTCTATACACTGGCCAAATCGCTTCCAGTCCTCGCGGCGAATACTGGCCTTGTTCTGCATACTCCGCAAATATATCGTCAGCATTGAGCTTTAGATCATCATATAAAAGTGAAAATATATTGCTATAACAATCCCAGAATCCATGTTGTCCAGCTTCTGCAACTCGAGTTCCGTTCTTTGTCAGAAACCCATCTCGTACGAGCCCACCTGGACGTGGTGAAGAATCTATAACGGTTACATCCCATTCATCTGATTTCGACATCGCATGTGCCGCAGATAGTCCACCCCATCCCGCTCCTATAATCACACATTTTTTCTTCGTCATAGTAACATCTTCAACTGTACCACCATTGAACTCGATACTGTCACTTTCGCCCAATGTTTCGCTTCCGATCGCCGACGACCTTGGCACGGAAGAACTCAACGGATGAACCGATGACAAACTTCCGAAAAGAAGGTACACGCTCCAACGTCGAATATGCATTATTTTCATCACACACTGAAATCCTTTTTAACATATAAATCTGCAATCAACGACAGATGCTACTACAATATTCCTTACATGTAACTCATCTGAAAAATTATATTCTCCAAAAAATATGTAAACTTACTGAATCATTCATCCCTCAATCTTTCCCCCAACCTCACCCCCTGAAAATTTCTCGTGTCACACATCGTGCACGACTTCATTCTCGTTGTAATATAAGTTCGTACATAGTTCGCATTGTAATATACCATCGATGATAACGTCACAGAATACGAATAACGCTAAACTTCGATTACGTACGTAGCAAAGATGTCGTACGTGTCCGAGAATGTTTGCGTCGATGTGTTTCACGTAAGAGAGAAAGAAGAGAACAGGAAACGAGAGGTGGAACATATGCTCCTTGTCTTCACACAACATAGAGAGTCTATAGCATTTCTATCAGAACGATGAAGCTTACCGTTGCCACCCTTCTTATTGCCTCCGTTTCGGCCTTTTCTCCTGCCGCCTTCACCCCTCGTGCTGAGACCAAGCTTTTTGGTGGAGATGGAGAGTATGGTGCCAGTAGCACCAGTTTTTAGTAAGTTTTGTTCCCTCAATCGTGATCGTGACAGGCAAAGGGGACTTTCCCGAATGAATAATTTATTGGTTCAATTATTATACATCTGCTTATCAATACATTCCATAACTCGATGATAATAGCACCACCACTGAGAAGCAGGACAGTTATGCCTCGTTGGATGATGTCTTGAATGAGAAGTGCGCTGACGATAAGCTTAAGACTGTGATCAAGGACATGCTCGACGCCTGTGCTGACATTACCGAGGCCCTTCGTACTGCCCTTGTAACCGTTGAGGGAAGTTCCAACACCTTCGGAGATGCCCAGTTGAGTGTGGATGTTATCGCCGATAACCTCATGTGGGAGGCATGCAAGGACTCCTCGGTAATCCGTGAGGGTGCCAGTGAAGAGGACCCAGAGGTCCGTGGCACTGACGAAGGTGGAGAAGGAGAATACACTGTATGCTGGGATCCCCTTGATGGATCTTCCATTGTTGATAATAACTGGGCTGTTGGAACCATGATTGGAATCTGGGGTAAGGAAACTGGACTTATTGGTGCGACTGGACGCGACCAAAAGACCTCTCTTGTTGCACTTTACGGACCTCGTACCACCGTTCTTGTCGCACTTGATGATGGAACTTATGAGTTCACTTACGGATGTACCCCTGAGGGATGTCAGCTTCCCGATGGAACCTGGGAACCTTGGATTTGCTCCCGCACTGATATCAAGATTGCCGAGGACTGCAAGATCTTCGCTCCTGCGAACTTGCGTGCTGCCCAGGACGTTCCTGGATACAAGAAGTTGGTTGACCACTACATGACTGACAAGTACACTCTTCGTTACTCTGGAGGACTTGTCCCTGATGTATACCAGCAGTTCACAAAGAACCAGGGTGTCTTCTCCAACCCCACTTCTCCTTCCTCTCCTGCCAAATTGCGATTGGCTTTCGAGGCTGCTCCTTTCGGTCTTCTCGTTGAGAAGGCTGGTGGAAAGACTAGTGATGGAGTTACTGGAGGATCTATCCTCGACGTTCAGATCAACGCCGTCGACCAGCGTACCGCCCTTTGCCTTGGTTCGGCCAACGAGGTTGATCGATTTAATGGTAAGGAAGTTTTACGTTTTTGTTCTTTATTGACATCATTGCTCATGTGTAAATTTTTACTTTACAGAGTACATCATTGAGGAATAAATGTTTTCTCAGCATAGTTTAATAGAAATCTTAAATAGGGTTTGGGCTAACGGAAAGATTACCGAGTAGCATGTAAACTAGTACCAGCGTCTTAATAATACCTTTTATTCTTTATTACTAGTTCAGAAAGATTGGACACTTGTCGATCGACATTAATCTTCTTCAGCTGCAGGAGCGTCCACTACTACAGATAGGCCATAGACTGTAATCAGACTATGTATAGTGTCGTTCTCCCAAGTTACTTTGCATACTCCATCTTTGTTCGTATCCCAGTAGGTTGAAGCTGTGCTTACTAGGCCAGCGCCATTCTTTTGCACTATGAGGGCAGTTACTATATATTTGAAAGGGCGGTTGAGACTTTGTAATCCTTTCAGGATCGAATCAATGATACTGTTTGACCAATCTTTCACTTTAGAAGCGTTGAACATTGAATCACGTAAAACTGAGTCGATGCTTGTTTTCACAATCATGTCTGCGTCCTCCGCCGCGAAGTCATCTTTTCCATCCTGCAGATCCATATTAATAGCTTTCAAGTTGACCTTGTTGCGTTCAAATAATATGTGCTTCGCTAAAATTCAAGAGGCGCTAAATTTGCTTGTAGTTGTACTCTTAGTTTTTTGAATTCCGAACATGTTAATGTAATCTACATTCACGTTTTCTCTACTCACTTATCTATGATGACCTAATTTCTAGCTCTTGCACGACAGTCCCTTTGCTTGGCGCTTTAAAAGATGTGTACAACACATCTATTATTTTCACTTTTATGGAATGTGAGATGAGATAGTGACTACGATCAAAAATCAAATCTTTATCTTAATTTATTATCTTTAACCTGCAAATGTATCACAAACGTGTCTATTCCTGAATTGTGATTGCTTTCTAATCCTTTCCTTCTCTTCGTTATCTGGAAATCTGGCAAGAGCAGAATCGAGGTGGATAATTGACACGGAACAAACATGCCGACTCACTCGCAGTACGGTTGAAGTTGAATTCACTGAACGTTTCAAAAGATGAGAATTTCGAAAAGTAATGATGTGTGTTCATCTATCAAGGGAGTAAAGTGTACACGCATACGTAAGCTTGCTTAGCCACAGGTTTGTGACTGAAAAGTGAATTTTATGATCATAGCTCATGATGGTGATGATGATCATGAGAATGTTCATGGTGATCGATGTGCGAATTTTCGTGACTATGATGCTCGTGGTCGTGATGATGGCCATGGTTGTGTCCATGCCCATGACCATGCCCATGACATTCGCCTTCATTGTGTTCCATTATTGATACCAAATGCAAAAATGCAATTCCCGCAAGAAATGAAAGAAATTGAAATAATCGTCGACGTGACCCTTCTTCTTCAGCAAGGACATCAGGTAAAATGGTAACTGAAGCGAGGTAGATGAAACCACCTGCCGTAAACGGCATCAACGCATCGCCAACGCCATCTAGGTGTATTGCCGCTAATCCAACAAATGTTCCTAAAAATGCGGCTATCGCTGTAACAGCCTGCAGTACGATTGCTTGGGTCTTTGAAAATCCCTCGCTCATCAGCACAGAATAATCACCAAGTTCATGAGGTATTTCATGAAATAAAACCGAAAGAGAAGCAACTCCTCCGCGCGATTGTATCAATTCGAACACTGTCATTTCATGAGAGTGCCCACTAGCAGCCCCGAACGACGCCCCTATTGAAAGACCATCCGTGAAGTTGTGAAGAGAATCTGCGGCCAAATTGAGCAGTACCGTCGAAGAGGTAAATATTTCCGACCAAGACTTCCCCTTTCCTTCACCCTTACTACCGCCGTTGACCGCCTTACCATCTCCATGATCGTGTTTATGACAATGTCCTCCATTGACTGACCTCACAATCAAATCAAAAAGAAAAAACGAACAAAATCCAATCAACAACATCCAACCGACCGCCTCCGGATCATGCTCGCTGGCATGAGGAAGAACATGCAGAAACACATCTCCTAGCAATCCACCAGCTGCTAAACATTTTCCCAACGACAGTGCCAACGAATCAGATTGGAAATTGGGAAATAACACTAAGATTATGGAAGGCGCGAAGCTGATGGTGGATGTTGCAATCAACGCTGCAACGGTCGATGATGCATCGAAGGATACCATGATTGCACGATGTAATCCCACAGGTGTTTACACTTGAAAACGAAACACACTCAAGCGAGAAGGTGATGCCGTAGAGTGAGTGATGTAGATGCAGGTTGCGTACGGTGCTTGCTGCGGAAAGGGGGCCATTATTTTTCGTGAACAGACGACAAGAGGCCTTTTTCGTTTCAAGAGAACAGAAACAGAGGAAAGAGGTGTGTGTATTTCGTATGTACAGTTATTTTAATACATGTTTTAGAACACACGCATTTCGTATGTAAAGTTATTTAGCCTTTGTCTTGAAGATATTTAGATGACTTGCGAATTTCAAAAATTACGTGACGAACGTACCGACATTGAGTCGCGCTGTCCACCCATTCGAAGTTTGATATTTTGAAGCTGAACGTTCCTCGCCTTCCATTTTATGTACGCACATGTACGAGTCGTACGTAAGACAACAGTAAGTGCAACAACTCTCTGACTTTGCTTCTTCTTCACATACATGCATATCTTTATTTTTCTATGCTACGATCTTTGACGACTATCACACCCGAAAAGAGATAATTCAACACGTGTGATTCCTTGTTGGATTGTATATATTATTATATTAAAACACGATTAATACCATGAAATTTACATCGGCTGCTATTGCTCTCGTTGGATGCACTTCAACCTCCCACGCATTCGTCCAACGAGGGCCGTCCTCCTTGGTTTTTGGGGTCGAATCTTCTGCAGGTAGCCAGCTTAACATGGTTCTTGAGATGCCCAAGAAACAAATAAGTAAATTGGAACAGCTGAAGGTTGCATCGGATCATCTAACTAACCCATTACTAGAGGTAAGTTTTGTTGTGCGAGAGTGACGAGATAAGGAGAAGAAGAAATTGGCGAATTTTGAACCACAAGTTGGGACGTGAGAGGTGCTATTTCACTTCGATGTGACGAAGTTATTCTTTCCCCGTCTGATCGATACATGTCGACGGCTAGAAAGGCCCTGTCCTTTGCCAGTTGGACAACAAGGGTTAACTCTGATCGGTGAAAGGTACCCAGTATTTTTGGTAAATTGTGCATCTATGGAATCGAACTCGATGTGACGAAGTTATTCTTTCCCCGTCTGATCGATACATGTCGATGACTAGAAAGGCCCTGTCCTTTGCCAGTTGGACAACAAGGGTTAACTCTGATCGGTTTCTGAATGACTACGAGAAGTGGTTTAAACAATATGTTTATGATTAGTTTTCAAGATCATGTTTGCTCTATGATGCAGTTGTTATTTAAACGGTACCTTACATTGTTCTCCCTTTTGTAGCAATTGAAGACTGAAGAAATATCAGTGAGCAAGGATGCATATCAGATTTTGAAATACCATGGCAGTTACCAACAGTCTGATCGTGAGAAGAAAGGAAGGCCGAAAGATTATCAGTTCATGCTTCGTTTGAAACAGCCAGCAGGGGAGCTTGCCCCAGAACTCTACCGCTTGATTGATGACCTATCTCGAGAATATGGACAAGGCGATCTTCGTGCTACAACAAGGCAATGTTTTCAAATTCATGGAATCCTCAAAGGAAGTCTAAAGACTGTTATTTCGAGTATCATGAATATCGGTAGTTCAACTGTTGGTGCCTGTGGTGATGTTAGTCGAAACGTCATGACAACACCTGCACCGTTTAAAACTCCTGACTACGAGTATGCCCGTGAATACTCTAAGGTGTTTGCACAATTATTCCGTCCAATGACCCCTGCTTTCTCGAGTATATGGCTTGATGGAGAAAAAGCAGCAACTGTTGAAACATGGGCGAAGGAGGTTGAACACTTTAATGTGGATGAGGTTATGACTTATGACAATGGAAGAGGAATCATTTTACCTGATGCTACTGAGCCCCTGTACGGTGACCGATATCTACCAAGGAAATTTAAGATTGGTGTCACCGTCCCTGGTGACAACTCATTAGATATCTACACTAACGACATAGGTGTTGTTGTTATTTGTAATGATGCGGGCGAACTTGAAGGATTCAATGTAATGGTAGGAGGAGGCATGGGACGTACGCACGGTAAAGAAACAACCTTCGCAAGAGTTGCTGACCATCTTGGATACGTACCAAAGGAAGACGTTATGGAAGTGATGAAAGCCATCTTGGCGGCACAAAGAGATCATGGGAATCGTGATGTTAGGGCCAACGCACGAATGAAGTATCTCGTGCACACCCTAGGTATTGACAACTTTCGATCCCTAGTTGAGTCATATTGTGGAAACCCCATTCAATCATGGAGAGAAATGGCAGAATGGAAATATAACGACTGGATGGGTTGGTGGGAACAAGGAGACGGAAAGCTCTTTTACGGTCTCCACATCGAGAATGGTCGCGTCAAAGACGAGGGGCAGTTTCGTTTGAAAACAGCCTTGCGCGTATTAGTTGACAAGTATAACCTTACCATGGTTATGTCTCCAACTCAGAGTATCGTCATGAAAGATATTGATTCAAAGGATCGAGCCGATATTGAGGCTATTTTGTCGGAGCACGGGCTTGATCCGATTGAGGCGATTGATCCTTTAAACAGATTGTCGATGGCGTGTCCTGCACTTCCTCTATGTGGTCTTGCGCAGACAGAGGCAGAGAGAATAATGCCGTCATACCTGGAGAGGTTCCGTTCGCTTCTTGAGAAGATGAATATTGGCGATGAGGAGGTGCTTATTCGTATGACTGGTTGTCCGAATGGATGTGCGAGGCCTTACATGGCTGAGCTTGCATTCGTTGGTGATGGACCAAAATCGTATCAAGTTTGGTTAGGAGGAAGTCCTGTGTTGACAAGAACAGCATTTCCGTTCATGGCGAAGATGAAGGTTGACGACATGGAGAACACATTGGAACCCATTCTCGCGTTTTACATCGAAAAACGTCAAGAGTTTGAGGCATTTGGAGATTTTTGTCATCGAGTCGGAGCCAATGCCATCGAAGCTTATTCTAGTACCTATGTGCTTGGATCTGTCACAGCCTAGATTACTTTAAGAAGTACTTTGGATGAAGATTTTGTACTATTAACATTGTTTTCACTGTCGCCTTTGCCTTGTAGTGTATATGCGAAAGATAGGTGATCTAACCAACAATCTTGAAACATTTTAATGCAACAATGTAGGTTCTCGAGAGAGCTTGACTTCGACCATCTCTTTTTTTCATAATCAAACTCGAAGTTTCTTCTATCTCTCGATCGATACTATTTCCGATAAATGGACCAACTATAAGAAAATCAATTTCATATCATTTGTTGAATCAACAACTGATTTTTTTTTCGCACACATGGGGTTCGGCTCCACGCCCCACCCAAAGCTAAATTCTCCCCACACCTCGTGTCTCGTGTTCGATATTCTTTTGCACCTCGTACATCAGTGTGTTCTCAACGATGTAGAGGTTATTCGACGACGTTCATTCGGCAAAACTGGTACTAATGAATGATCAAAAATATGCAGACGGTCACGTTCTTGATAGCCTTAAAACATTCTTGTTGTTTGGATCATATCCTTTCATTTCTTCATACTGCGGATATTTGCTCTTTTGCTCAGACCTGCCGGATATCTTCGAAAAGCATCAACGAGTTTCTTGACAGTTCGGCATTATCTTTTTCCGCAGACCATGACAATCGATGTAGCGTATTCATTTCCCGCTGCTCGATATTGCTCGATGTTTTATCATCAAACTCAAAACTACGTGTGACCATCAAGAAGGCGTTTCAAGATGCATCTCGATTGAAAGCGAGTGCTGATCATAGAGGGTATGAACGTTTGTCTTTGCAGGAAAGGAAAAGAATTTATTTACAACTTGTTTGTTTTCGGGCTGAGGTATGGAAATATTGTACTGGCATTGATCGCTCCATTCGAAGGATGGATACGAAATGCTTTACGTTGAATGATTTTCATGATGATGTCATGTGCGCAACTTTCCTTTCTGATGCAATTGATAACGACTCTGGTACCATTAGCAACATCATGGGCATCTGTCATGGCAGATCCGAATCGGATTGGAGGCAACAACTTGCTTCATGCATAAGAAGTGGAACAGAAAATCAAGCTACGTTGTATTTTGTGTGGATCATGATAATGAGCACTTTTATTCGCAGTAATGATTCGTTGATGACGTCTTTATTCAAGGCAGCTCATCTTAATAACACTGATAGGCCTTTGCGTCTTGGACGGATTTTCTCTAATGAAGACATGGTTACCAGAATGGCACTCGTTTATTCTGAAATCGAAGAGAGAAGCAAAAATAAAACAGCGTCTAGGTCGCATGGACACCGCATAAAGATTACGTACTACGATTTTGGACCTCTCGGTCCTTTTCGTGGGAGAGACCGCCCGTTAACCATTATTCGAGACATGGAGGAAGTTTGCGACGAGTGTTCCCGTGCTCTTTCTAACGACCCATATTTCTGCCCCTGGCTTTCCAAAATGTTTAGTTGGGCTTATCAAACTTTACCAATGAACGTGAGGTTTCCTACCGTTTCATTCGTATAATCATATTTTGATCTACACCTGTGAAATCTTTTTCCAAAATTATATTCTACCGGTGGAGCTTGGTCAATGGCAATCAGTGTTGGCACTTAGCCTTCAGCCACATTTTGGTAATGTCTATAGCCTCTGGTCAAAGGGTTATCAAGCAGATTTAACCCTGGTTTTAGACTTTTGCCCGTTCTAGCCATGACTAAACTAGTGGAGGCTAACCGAATAAATTTAACCTGGTTTTTGCCAGCACTGATGGTAATACCCATATTCGCCTTTTGGGAATGTCTTATGTGCTTTGTTACTTTACAGCTCTATCCACCTATCAACTACACACGTGGTGTGTCTCGAGGTTGATAGGGTCATCTCGTAGCAGTCGGTCGATCTTTTGTCATTACATCAACTCTGAATATTGATTTTCGCATAGATAACGCAAAATAAAATTGCTTGGAAACCAGAATATCACGGAATTAAAATATTTGTTAAACAACCGTAATTCGTTGATTCATTAATTAACTACTTAGGCACAGGGCTTGAAAGAAATTTCTCCATTGCATTTTGAAGCATCGAGTTGATCTCTTCTTTCTCTTCTCTCTTTTCAGTGACTTTTGATTTGGGTTTGACAGCATAATCATTGTCCAAAATGGCCGCATTCATTTGAGCCTTCCGTTCCTGCATGTTGTATATTGCCTCGTCAACAGTCCCTTCGGTCACCAACTTAAAAACAATGAATCATAAGTTAAAAAGTAGGAAGCAGAAAGTTTACTCAAATTGCGTCTCACCTTTATTACAGTGACAGGTTTTTTCTGGCCAATTCTATGACACCGATCCTCCGCTTGTAAGTCGTTGAAGGGGTTGAAATCTAGATCATGTAAAATGCAAACGTCTGCTGCCGTTAGATTAATTCCCATTCCGCCTGCTCGAGTCGACAGAAGAAATACTGGAATCGAATCGTTTCTATTGAATTCATCTATCATATTTTGACGTTCAACGATCGGCGTTTTTCCATCAAGACGAAGATATTTCAGGCTTAATGAATCCAAAAACGCCTCAAGTATATCTAAGCACATTGTCCACTGGGAAAACATCAATATGCGGTGACCATCTTGGATTAATTGCGGAATTAGGCTACGTAATCGAATCAATTTCGCCGAGGAATACAAATCATCTTCTTTCAGACAATATCTTTCCAATTCAGCCTATTAAACAAAATAAACATCAAATTGAGGATAAGAAGTCACTAGAAATGGTTAAATTTCGTTCACACCTTCCGTAATGGATTTTCTTCTATCATTTCCAAGCAAGCGCAATGAATTGCGTAATCACTGAAACCGTCTAGCTCCTTCTTAACTAAATCGAAAGTACATGTTGCGTCACGACCAAAGAAACCGTTCTGAAGAAAGTGATATGCCATATGTTTCTTTTCTTTATCTTTCAAATACCTTGTTCGCAACAACAAGGGGTGGTTAGCGGCCTTACGAAGTGACGTAAATAGATGATTGTTGGCTGAAGCATCCGAAAACTTAAGTTTCTTCGGACTTTCCGTGAAAGATGAACTTCTTCCATCAGCATAGCTGGCAAGAAGGGAGTCATATATTTTTCGGCCTGTTTCGTCCATTGGAACAGCCTCAAGCTTTCTCGTTTTCGGTGGCAACATTTGTGCCAAAACCTCAACTTTCCTCCTACGCAGAACAAATGGAGCTAAAAGTTGCTTCAGTTTTTTATAGCCATTGGCACTTTGCGAATCCAGCGCTTGTTGATTTGCTTGTTGTAAAGTTACGAAATGATCGAGCATCTTTTGACCGCCGTCGTCATCTTCTTCTGTTCGCGAATGTTTGAATAGCGGCATCAAAAAGCATAACAAACACATCAATTCTTTGGGACTATTTTGCACTGGTGTACCTGTTAAAAGCAAACGATGTGTCGTCTGAAATTTCGCCATATTACGATATCTTGCACCCTTCGCATTCTTAAGACAGTGGGCTTCGTCTACAACCATGTAATCAAAGTTAAGTTTGCGCAAAAAGTTACGGTCATCCGCAACTTCTGAAGAAAAATACGAAAATGTGGTAAGTACAACGTCAAGTGGTTCCTGCTGAAGACTAGTACGGAATGATTTGCGCAACCGACTCTGAATTTCCTGACGCTCATCTTGTGAGCCGTGATACTTTACAACAACCATATCTGGGCAGAACTTCTGGAATTCGTTCATCCAATTTGTTATAACTGAGGCTGGTACAATGATCAAATGTGGTCGTACAAATGCCTTCTGATTGCGAGGTTTACCATCCATAGAAGAATCTGTGACGACACAATCATCACTCTCGATTTCACTACCTTCTACACTACCATCATCGTCGTCGTCAACGATACGACGTCGGCTAACTCTTTTATTCTTTCTTTTCTCTCCACCTAGACCTTTTTTCTCTAGTCCACAGTTACGGCGATGCCTTAACCATGCCAGGAAAACGATACTGGAAATGAATTAGATGTGAGTGCAAACATCTATCATATCATTGATGATGAACAACCTACCATTGCACCGTCTTTCCAAGTCCCATCTCATCAGCCAGTATCCCATTCACGTGACTTACTTGCCCAGTTTCCTCCACTCGATATGTCAACGTATATAGCAATGCCAACCAATTAAGGCCAATAAGTTGATAATCAGACAATCGCAATCCCGGACAGAACTGAGAAACTTCCTCTCGCGATATCCATTGCGGCTTTGCAGAGAACTCGATCCCTTTCGAGAGCTGAACCGTTCGAGTTGAGCTTTCTCTGGAATGTTTCCGATCACTATCTATGCGGGATATTGAACCAATATTGAAAGACCCGGATTTACCAAGCGATTTTTGGACTTCAACTGTTTTCTTGTCTTCGGAGCTTGTGCACCATTCTGTCATTTGCGCCAAAATAAAAGAAGAGAGTTTGTTCGTTGTGCGCAGTACAGAGCCCGCCTCCTTGCTTTCTTCGTTCTCTGATTCTACTTCATAAATTTCTATTTCATCATCATTTCCTTTATCATCGACGGAGGAATCATCAGAGAAGAAGGTTTTCTTCGTCTTCTTTCCGCGACCTTTCACGGAACCTTTGCCCTTCTTTGCAGTACTACGGGTGCTATGATTGCGTTTATCAGAGTCGTCATCAGACAATGTAATAACTTCCTTCTTTTGAGACATGGAAACGTCTATATCAAATTCTGTTTTACTATCTTCGTCTTCATCACTATCCAAATTGATTACTGTTGCGCTTGACTTTTTAACTAAGCGTGACTTCTTTTTGGGAGCAAAAAAGCGACTCTTTTTCATATCAACTGGAGACGATAAATTTTGAGAAGATTTTCCCGCAGCACGACGACTTGTTGAAGTAGTCCGACCAACAGGTTTCCTCAAAAAACCAGATGCTCTACCCTTCCTCGAAGAAAGATTCTTTGTATCATCATCGCTAGACGAGCTTTCGAACTCTTCTTCGACACTCTCCTCATCCTTAAAACTCGCTTCATCCGTCGACTCCGAAGAGGGCACATCTATCACGTCACGATCTTCATCATTATCAACGATAAAATCATCAATTTGCTCATCATCCTTCTCCTCATCTGATTGGTAATATTTCATTCGCCCAAATTTCGTCGTAGTCTTCTTCTCCGTACGAAGAGGCTTCAACTGGATGGCATTCTTCTGAAGCACTCTCGAAGACCGCCCCATCCGCTGACGACGCGCATTGAGTGCAACTTCTCTCGAGGCCTTAATTTCCTTATCCGTCTTCGATGACGACAACCATCCCGTCATAACACTTTTGCTTCCTCCTCCAGCCTTATTTTTCTTATTATTACCAGTACTAAATTTCTCCAATCCTAAATTTTCACGTTGACGTTTTAAAACCTTTTGCATGGGCGCTGGACGTTGGAGAGGTTTCACTGCTGAGTGATTGGATAACCCAAACATACAAATATCGTCGTCGTGGTCCGTGTTGTGTTCGGAATGGGACTGACCTCTGTTATAACCAGCCTGTGTTGGTGGACGGTTCTTACGATTTACCGCTGCGAATGTGGCAAATCGATTGGTTCGATTCATGTTTTTTCTTCAAGTTTTTGTTTTTTGGGAAAGAACAATTACAAAATGTAAGGAAAAAAGAGAGTCCAAACTTGAAGAAGGTAGATTGTTGTGGGAGTTCCGAGAATGGAGCGTTAGGAGTTATGGCGCTCTTGGATTATATATTTGTATATTGGAATTTAGGAGTGGTGTTGGTGTAGGCATAGAGAGGAGCGTCCAGCCATCGAGAGAGAGAGAGAAAGAGAGCTCCCCGTAGGTGCATATGTATTATTATTTAATAAAATTTAAAATACAAGTTCTGCACTGTGTTGGTGTTGGATTGCGCGCCTGCGCCTGTCCGTTTTAGCTGCATTTAAATCATGATCGTAACGTCTATATCTAAATTATTTCTACATGGAATAGGAATTCGTGGTCCATTTCCATATTTCTCTGTCCAAAGTCCCCCCACCCCCAAGCCAAGCCAAAAAAAAAAGATTTCACCAAAACTAATCGCTTGAGTCCGCCCACACACACACACACACACATGAATAGATCTTACCACCACCATGGGAAAGAACGACAACACCCCAGCCTCCGAAACCTCCTCAGCAGCAGCAGTCCCTACCAAAGTCGAAATCGGAGATCACATCAATGTAAAGACACGTCTCAAGGGCGAACTCCGTGCTGCCATTGTCGAGAAGCGGGTATTCGGTACCAATCAGGTGCAACAGTACTACGTTCATTATGTGGACTACGATCGACGTTTGGATGAATGGGTGGATGAGACCTGTCTCGTGATGGCTACGTGGGATTATTCGAAGCGTCATAAGGATAAAGTCGTGGAACAGTATATGGGATCACGCAGTCGCAAACGTAAGACTGCGAATGGGGATCATGTGAACAAGGCTGTGCAGGAGCAGGCGGAGTTAGAGCGGGAGCATGAGGAGATTACGAAGGTGAAGAATATTGCGAGGATTGTGATGGGGAAGTTTGAGGTGGATACGTGGTACTTCAGTCCGTATCCGGAGGGGTACTACCCGTGTGAGTCGTTGTATATCTGTGAGTTTTGTCTTAAGTACATGAAAAAGCAAAAGACGTTTCGGATGCATCGGGATTGTCTGTGTGAAAAACGAAAACCGCCTGGTAAGGAGATTTATAGGGAGGGGAATGTGTCTGTGTTCGAAATTGATGGGAGGGAGCATCGTGTATATTGTCAGAACTTGTGCTTGCTAGCCAAGTTGTTTCTTGATCACAAGACGCTTTACTATGACGTTGATCCGTTTTGGTTTTACATAATTTGCGAGGTGGACAACGAAGGGGCACATATTGTTGGCTACTTCTCGAAGGAAAAAGTATCTGCTGAAGATTACAACTTGGCTTGTATTTTGACATTTCCACAACACCAGAAAAAGGGATATGGAAAATTTATTATCAGTTTGTCATATGAACTCAGTAAGCGAGAAAAGAAAGTTGGATCTCCAGAAAAACCACTTAGTGATTTGGGAAAAATATCGTATAGGAGTTACTGGACGCATATTTTGCTGAACCTGTTAAACAAGCACTGTAAGGAGGGAACTATGAAGTCCTTGACGATCAAACAAATTTCACATATAACTTCTATCAAGGTTGATGATATTTTGAGTACTTTTCAGAGTCTAAATATGATCCAATATTGGAAAGGTCAACACGTAATTCATGTTCGGCAAGACCTTATTAGAAATGTCATCGAAAAAAGTAAAAAGATTAGGCTATGCAACAGCGAGTGCCTCAACTGGTACAAAGATTAGGATTGGAATCGTCGTTGGCTTTCCTTTCTAGCAGTTGCATAACACAGTAAAAGTAAAGTCTCGATTAATGATTGAAAGCTTTTGTCAGTACAGTGACTGATTCTGGACAGTCTACCCTGCATGTCCGTAGAATATCTACGCGACAATGTTTTCTATTCGCTTAAAATGTTCGCTATGTTTTTAAGTTATGGACAAATTTTCTTAAATGAGATATAAACGAATTCGTTAGGCTAGTGATAATGGCGTTGCCATCCAACTCGTGCTTTGGAGATGGAAAACGCTGACAATCACTAGTACATGCGAAGACATTGAATGATACAAGGAGTAAAAGACAGTGCGAGAAAGAGACGTTGATTGAACTAGGAGGTAATGCGTACAAAAAGGGGCTACCATATCAAGGGGATGCCACATTCCATAATTGACAGCCACGGCGACAACGAAGATTTTATTTATAACTACTCATTGTACTTATTCGATACTAGATATGATTTCAATGCTCATCTCCTCTTTTTCCTCTTCTTCTTCTTATTGTTTTTCTTTCGTCCCGATCCTCTTGACAGACCTACTGAAGGACCAACAGGAGTAATTGGTACTATCTCATCATCTTCCACGAATGGATTTCCGCCGTCCATATCTGCCATCATGTCCATAGCCGATGGTGACGCTACATTACTCACCAAAACTTTTGTTTTCGCTCTTTCATCACGTGCCTTCCTTAGCTCGACAAGGCGCTTTTCAAGACGCCTGGCCTCATCTGCTTGTTTGCCCGAAGCTTCTCCAATCCCCAATAAACCATCGACAAACGATTTAGGATCGAACTTTCACAAGAGGCGAAGAATTGAGAGCATCATATTTTCAAAAGCATTAAACATGCACTACATGTAGAAACTTACATCTCTCAAGTCATCGATACCTTCCCCAACCCCAGCTAATTTCACTGGTAGACCCAACTCGCGACTTACTGCAACAACCGAGCCTCCTTTTGCTGATCCATCAAGTTTGGTTAGTACTAGTCCGGATAGATTCACCAAATCATTCCATTGTTTCGACGAATCTAGAGCCATCCTTCCTTGTGCAGCATCAATAACCAATAAAATTTCATGGGGAACATCTAAGTTTGGAATAGGTTTATTGTCAGAATCTGTCTCGGTATGCATAAACTTTTGAATAACTCTTTTCATTTTTAGCAATTCTTGGTTGAGCATTTCATTGTTTGACAATCTTCCACTCGTATCCACAATGAGCGTATCGTAGTTTTCCTTTTTTGCGACCTCAAGCGCCCCATATAAAACAGCGCTTGGAGATTTCAATTTTTCCGACGGCTTAAAACACTCAACCTCTGCGCGTTCAGCCCACATTTGTAACTGGTCTACGGCTCCAGCTCGGAACGTATCACAGGCAGCCAGCATAACTTTCTGTTCGCCTTCAACTCGCAACCGAGATGCGAGCTTTCCTATAGTTGTCGTTTTACCCATACCATTTGCGCCCATTACAAACAAAATAGTAAGTTCACCTTCAGGTGCGAAGCGAATTGCTCTAGTTAAGTTTTCATCTTCATTCTCAACGTTCAAAATTTCGATCAACTTTCCTCGAAGAATGCTCCTTAGATCATCTCTCGTGAACAACTTCGTACTGTCATCCCTCAATGTCCGAACTTCGTCCAATACATCCTGTGTCGTTGTTAGGCCTAGGTCTGCTTGCAACAAGATATCTTCCAATTGATCAAAAATATTCTTATCTCCGTCGAAGACCATCGATTCTAAGTTGTACAAAAATTGGTTTCGACTCTTTGCAAGACCGTCAGCAAATGCCTACATCATTGATATGATTAACATGAGAACAAGAAGTAAATTAAGTTGGCGAGCTATGCGTACTTACTTTATTCGTTACTTGCGTATAAGATGCTACATCTCGAAGCCCCTCACCAATCTTTCCTTTCGAGGCACTGTCAGCCAAATTTGACAGCTGATCTATTCCTTCTTCTGCACGTTTCTTGAAAAAGTCAAACACAAACAGCTTCGTCTCGTATTTTGCCATTCGCTTACGAGTATGTGGGATAAATGCAGAAACATTTGTTATTAAGAGGCTAGACACGAGAGCTATCGCAACATTCCTCATGATAAGAATACTATATTTTTTCAAAACTTTCGCACAGTCACTGACTGCTTCTTTTTTCAATCCGACGTTATCTACTTTCGATGTTTAAAATAATATCAACAAGAAACGCAATTCTTAAAAGTATATGCAGTTTAGACAGTCATTCACTACCAACTCTCTAGCTAGATATCATTTACGGAAAGGAGCAACGATATCGAAACCTGGGGTGGTTGGTCACTGGAGGGTTGTTGGGTGAGGATAACCAAAAACTCCTCTTTCCGTTTCGTCAAGAGATGAGAGACGAGACGGCCCCCAAAAGGAAAATCTGCGTCACAACACGTACTCACCTGAAACACCGTACATTGTACCAGTGTATGTAATTGGGGAACATCCATATCGATTTTAGAAATCTTTGTAGGATGACACGCTCTGTGATTTCACGTGCTACGAGCATTCAAAAGGCAGGTAATTTTCCACACACGAGGTGCAAGCGGAATATGGATGTTTGGGTTTTGGGTTTGCTGTCCCCATCTCATCTCATTTCATTTCATTTCATATCTCAATAGAAGTGGTAGAGTTTATGAAAAGGTTTGGAACCTCTCTTGTGAAGAGAAATAGAAAGAAAGATAGAAAGAGAGATTCATTCGATCGTCCATATCATATTCAGATCTCAAGTTATTGTTTGTTATTGGTTCGTCAACAAGAAATTAGATGATATTATTATGTTGGAGATGTTCGTATCAATGAATGGCAGGTCGAGCAGTTATTGGAAGTTTCCAATCTCAGCAGTTGTTGCTTGTTCGTTCTTTTTTTGTCCGGATAGGATCAGATCGGTATCTGGATTTCGACCAACTACATTGTTAACATCTTCAACTAATAAAATACCTAGATATGGAAATAGGTCTCTGACTCTCTTTTCTAAGAAAAACATCTCTCGCCGAAAGCTGTTGCAAGTATCTTCATCAGTACTGCCGGCAACCGTCCCATTTTTAAATTCGAAGGAGGCGGCAAGTATGGATACGGAAACTCAAAAGCCTAGCAGTATTAATTTTGGCGCAAAATGGTCAGCAACTGATGGGTTGAATAGTTTGAATGAAAAGTCAGAATTCGTTTCATTTGATACGCGTGCCTACAAAGCGATGAAAGAAGATAAGACCCGAACCCCTATTTTTGAACGAGCCATCAGCGATAGGCTTGGGGATGATCCGGAAGATAAGGTCGTTCTTGATCTCGGAACAGGCCCTTACGCTTTATTCGCACTAATTGCTGCACAACAAGGAGCTGGAAAAGTTTATGCGATCGAAGCTAATCCTGAAGCTGCAGAGTCTGCTCGGGTATTTGTGAAGCGATCGGGATACGCAGACGTTATTACGATTTTAGAAGGATTTTCCACCGAAATTGAGCTTCCAGAGAAAGCTGATTTTTGTATAGCAGAAATTGTGGGATCAGTTGCAAGTGAGGAGGGAGTATATGCCACCATTGGTGATGCACATCGTCATTTGAAAGATCCCTCAAATGATAGATCATGGATACCTTCTAGGATACAAACCTATGCAGCACCTGCGTCATACAGTCTGCATAATTTATTTGGACCTCCAGATTTTGATTGGTCTAAGCTTAATGGAGAACCAGTACGATTTAGTTGTCGCGACAAAGGTCTGGAGCTCTTGTCGACACCCAAATTAATTGAAGACATTACTTTCGCGAATATTCCTAGCATCAGCAATAACAAGAAATCGGGAGGAATCCATGAAAAGGTTTTGTTCATTGTTAATGAAAATCGCATTAAGGAGAATGAGATTGCCTTATTCCAGGAATTCCGACGTGATAACAAATCTAGTGTTGAAGAAGCAGGGAAGTTTGCTGAGCAGACGGCCCATAGTTTTTCAGGTATTGCGATGTGGCCGCGTTTGATCTTGTCTGATTCAATTATTATTGATTCGCGTCATTTTGGAGATGGCAATCATCAGCAGAGTCACTGGCAAACAGTACTACCTATCATGAGCGGGAGACCATTAGCTAACCTTATTGGCGGTGAAAGAATTGAAGCATCCTTTAATTTCATGTGGCCTTCGGAAATAGCACAACCTCCTCATTACATGATTGAAGGAACTCTAAACTATATCTAATATTTTGTTATCTTTTCAACATCCAACCTTTTTCGTCATCTGATACTAACCTATACTATTCTCCGATGGCAAGGTATTTTGAAAATAATTCGACATTAAAATTAAGCTTTTGCTTTTCGTTACGAAATGGCGGAGCTACATATATGAGCGTACGAGCCAGAGTGATGTCAAATACGAAAGAACGGTTTTCAAGAATGTCGTGGTTGGAAAATGTTCTGATGCAATCAAATTGATCAATAACTTTTTCATGCGAGCTGGTTATTGCTTCAAAAACTGTAACCAGCACCAATTTATTTTTACTGACAGTCTTTGCTGATAATCCCACATAAGGAATGACAGTAAGCTAATGAGCAATTTCATACCGCTGAGCTTGATCATTTTCTTCCATTATGCAATGAATATCGACATTAACATCTCGATTAAAATGATATTTAGTTATATCTTCTGTATTTCGCCACCCAATAAATGCTTCTTCATCATTTGGATTTGAATGCAGTCTCGCTTCCGATGATGTGGAATTATTAATTGGGATGGACAGCCAAGCGTTAAATTCAATATCATTTTCATTATCATCGCCATTGTGATCACGTAACTCATGATGACGATGATGATTGTCCATGTCCTCCTCCATTGTTCCTACACTGACGTGACAATAGGGGATGTATTATATGGAAATAGGGACGCTCTTTAACAACGACATCGTAGCGGTAAGACGAATGGTATATTGTATCCATTTAAGTAAATATCATTTGTCAAGATCCATACATTTTTCATTTAGGGCATAATACTGATGCAGCAGGCTGTTTGGAGCTGCGTGCAGAAAATTTTTGTTGTTAAATCATTGCTACCAAGTTCAATCAATGACAATAGAAGATAGTAAGTAGTTTTTTCACTCGTTAGTCATGTGGTGTGAGGT
>Ga0115008_10000313_pt1 | contig 34720 bp, 31 predicted proteins | sample FraStrMetagenome_FD_87164 | JGI IMG/M metagenome (GOLD analysis project Ga0115008, IMG submission 87164) | Marine eukaryotic phytoplankton communities from Arctic Ocean - Fram Strait ARC3M Metagenome | ecosystem: Environmental > Aquatic > Marine > Oceanic | place: Fram Strait | collected... | reverse complement strand
GTTTCTCGTAATTTTTGACGGTATGGTACCTGAGGAGTACCATAATAAATATCCTTTTTCAATGATTTAGTAACACCTGTTTGTCCCATAAGAACACTACCTTTCTCAATTAAAACACCGCTATTAATACCAACTTGTCCCCAAATAGTTACCTCATCTTCTATCACTGTACAACCAGCAATACCTGTTTGAGAGGCAATTAAACATTTCTTTCCAATAAGAGTGTCATGACCAACATGAACCTGATTGTCTATTTTGGTTCCTCTACCAATGGTTGTATCTCCTGTTACCCCTCTGTCAATTGTACAAGAAGCCCCCAGATCTACATGATCTTCCAAAACCACTCTTCCGGCAGAAATTAATTTATCAAAACCAGTTACTCTATTTTTGTAGTAGAAAGCATCAGAACCTAAAACTGTATTTGCATGAATAGTTACATGATCTCCAATTACTGTATGATCATAAATTGTAACGTTGGGATGAATTAAACAATTGGCTCCAATTGTAACATTATTACCAATAAATACATTGGGTTGAATAATGGTTCCTTCTCCAATAATAGCAGTTTCAGAGAGAGGTATTTTGGAAGCTAAAAAAGGATTGAAATGATTTGTAATTTTATTAAAATCTCTAAAAGGATCCTCAGATATTAATAGAGATTTTCCTTTAGGACATTCAACTTTTTTATTGATTAAAATTGTTGTTGCAGCTGAATTTAATGCTTTATCGTAATACTTAGGATGATCGACAAAAACAATATCTCCTTTTTCTACAACATGAATTTCATTAATTCCTGAAATTTTAAAGTTTTTATCACCAATAAAATCTATATTTAAAAGTGTTGCTATTTGTTGTAATGTTTGAGGTGTATTGAACTTCATTGGTATTATTTTTTACTTCCATAGATAATTACTCTTGCAAATAGGAAGTTCAAAAAAGGTATTTTTGAAAAAAAAACATCTAAATTATATCCTAATTTATTTATCCAGTTATCATAATTTTTGTCACCAAATATTTTTAAAGAAATGAAACCGAAAATTACACTAAAGAAATCGAAAAAATAATGATCGAACGTAAATTTATCTCGAATAATTTTAAAATCAGAGGAAACCAAAGCATGTTCGTCTGGTGTTCTTTCTTGAGGATTCAATTTTCTATAAAGTTTATATAACGGATTCATATTTAAGGGCTCTAAAAATATAATTTTCCCTCCAGGCTTTAGTACTCTATGGATATGTCCTATGGTTTTTTCTACATCTAAATGGTGAAGAATTGCACCTCCAAAAACAATATCAAATGATTCATCTTCAAAAGTTAAATTATTTGCATCCATTAAATAATGCTCTATTGAAAAAGACGTTAATGCAGCTTTTTCCTTACCATTCTCTAATTCTACTTCAGAAATATTAATGCAAGTGAGTTTTTTGGGTTTTGTGTCTTCATTAAACCAAGCTGCCCATGTATAAGAGCCAATCTCTAAGACATTCTTATTATTAAAATCTTCGAGAAGTTTATTTAAAATTATCTTTTCTCTCTTATATGAATAAAAAAAAGCATGTCTTCTTAACTTTTTAATCTTACCTCTATCTAAGTTACCCTCGTTCCAATAATCTTTTTCTGTTTGATTAATTTCATCTCTAGTTTTAGACATAAAAACTATTCTTTAATTCTTTCTTGGTAAGTTCCTTTTGTCGTTTCTACTTTAATTTTATCACCTTCATTAATAAATAAAGGCACATTTACTGTTGCTCCAGATTCTACAGTTGCAGGTTTTGTTGCATTTGTTGCAGTATTTCCCTTAACTCCGGGCTCTGTATGCGTAACTTCTAAAATAACACTAGCAGGCATATCTACAGACAAAGGCATCTCATCTTCAGAATTTATTATAATTGTTACGATCTCTCCTTCTTTCATTAATTCTGGAGAATCTAGAGTACTTTTTTGTAATTGAATTTGAGAGTAATCCTTTTCATTCATAAAATGATAGGTTTCTCCTTCATTGTATAAATATTGAAACTTATGAGTTTCTACACGAATATCTTCAATTTTTCTTCCTGCAGGAAATGTATTATCTACAACTTTACCGTTGGTAACACTTTTTAATTTTGTCCTCACAAAAGCAGGCCCTTTTCCTGGTTTTACGTGTAAGAACTCTACGACTTTGTATATATCATTATTATATTTAATACATAATCCGTTTCTAATATCTGATGTAGTTGCCATTTTATAAATGTTTTTATTTTTTTAATATTATCGTATTTATTATTTTATCCTCCCCAATACCCTTTCATAATTCCACGTTGAGAATTTTTTATAAATAAGATGATTTCGTCTCTTTCTGGAGTAGCTTCCATTTCTGCTTCAATCTTTTCTACTGCTTGGGTATTATTATAATTTTTTTGATACAGAATTCTATAAATATCTTGAATTTGTCTAATTTTTTCTGTAGAAAATCCTCTTCGCCTTAAACCTATAGAATTGATTCCTACATAAGACAAAGGCTCTTTACCTGCTTTTGTAAAAGGAGGAACATCTTTTCTTACTAATGAACCACCAGAAACCATAGCATGGTCTCCGATATGAATAAACTGATGAACGGCTGCTAAACCACCAATAATAGCATATTTACCAATTACAACATGACCTCCTAAAGCAACTCCATTAACCACAATAGAATTATTTCCAATATGACAATCGTGAGCAATATGTGCTGTTGCCATTATTAGACAGTTCTTTCCAATTTTTGTTTTACCAGAATAATTTGTACCTCTATTTATGGTTACACATTCTCTTATAGTAGTGTCGTCTCCTATTTCTACAGTTGAATCTTCTCCTTCAAATTTTAAATCTTGTGGAATTGCAGAAATTACAGCTCCTGGGAAAATTCTACAATTTTTACCAATTCTAGCACCTTCCATTATGGTTACGTTAGAACCTATCCAAGTTCCAGAACCAATTTTAACATTGTTGTGTATTGTGGTAAAAGGTTCAATTACAACGTTACGAGCAATTTTTGCTTGAGGATGTACATAAGCTAAAGGTTGATTCATAGTTATTTTATTTTTGATATTTGTGCCATTAACTCTGCTTCTGCAACTAATTTACCATTAGCATAAGCATAGGATTGCATGTGGCAAATACCTCTTCTTATTGGTGTAATTAATTCGCATTTAAAAATTAATGTATCTCCTGGTAATACTTTTTGTTTGAATTTAACATTGTTCATTTTCATGAAATATGTTAAATAATTCTCGGGATCTGGGACCGTGCTTAACACTAAAATCCCACCACATTGTGCCATTGCTTCTACTTGTAAAACTCCAGGCATAACAGGAGAACCAGGGAAATGACCTACAAAAAAATTTTCATTCATAGTAACATTTTTTAATCCAACTACATGCATGTCTGAAAGTTCTAGAACCTGATCAACTAATAAAAAAGGTGGTCTGTGTGGAAGAATTTCCATAATTTGATGAATATCTAATAATGGAGGTAAATTCAAATTAAATTGAGGAACATTATTTCGCTTCTCTTGTTTTATTATTTTTGACAATTTTTTGGCAAATTGTGTATTTACTAAATGTCCTGGTTTATTAGCAATAACCTTACCTCTTATTCTTGAACCTACTAAAGCTAAGTCTCCAATTACATCTAATAATTTATGACGCGCAGCTTCATTTGCCCAATGCAAAGTTAAATTATCTAAAATTCCATTTGGTTTTACAGATATATTATCTTTATTAAAGGCTTTTTTTAATCCTTCCATTGTATTGTGTGATAATTCTTTATCGACATATACAATAGCATTATTTAAATCCCCACCCTTTATTAAATCATTTTCTAATAACATTTCTATTTCATGGAGGAAACTAAACGTTCTTGCATCTGCTATTTCTTTTTTAAAATCTGAAATTTTATCAAGTGTAGCGTTTTGAGTTCCTAAAATTTTAGTTCCAAAATCTACCATTGTGGTAACCTGGTATTCTTCTGAAGGCATTAAAATAATCTCGCTACCAGTAGCATCATCTTTGTATGAAATAATTTCTTTTACTATGTATTCTTCAATCTCAGCATCTTGTTCAACAATTCCTGCTTGTTCTAAAGCTTTAACAAAAAACTTTGATGAACCATCCATAATTGGTGGTTCTGAAGCATCAATTTCAATTAATAAATTATCAATATCTAAACCAACTGCTGCAGCTAAAACATGCTCAGAAGTTTGTATTTGCACTCCATTCTTTTCTATGTTTGTACCTCTTTGTGTATTTACAACATATTCTGCCTTGGCCTCAATTATTGGAGTGCCTTCTAGATCTATACGAATAAATGCAAACCCATGGTTTTCTGGTGCTGGTTTTAAGGTCATTGACACAGTATTACCTGTATGCAAACCAACTCCTGATAATGTAACTTGTTTTTTTATTGTCTTTTGTTTCTTAACCATTATTTTAATTTTGAGCTTTCAACTCCTTTTCTATAGACTCTATTTTAGATACTATTTTTGGTAAATTTTTAAAATACACATAACTTTTATTAAAGTCAGTAACTTTAAAAGCTGGTGTTCCATTAACAATTTTGTTGTCTTTTATACTTTTAGAAATTCCTGCTTGCGCTAATATTTTTACATTATTTCCAATTTTGATATGACCAGATATTCCTACCTGTCCTCCTATCATACAGTTTTCTCCTATTTTTGCAGAACCAGCTATTCCTGTTTGAGAAGCAATTACAGTATTTTTACCAATTTCTACATTGTGAGCAATTTGTATTTGGTTGTCTAGCTTAACTCCTTTTCTTATTATGGTAGAACCTAATGTGGCTCTATCTATAGTTGAAGCTGAACCAATATCTACATTATCTTCTATAATTACATTACCTATTTGCGGAATTGCTTTAAACTCTCCGTTTTTATCCGGTACAAAACCAAAACCATCGCAACCAATAATTGCACCTGAATGAATTTTACAATTATTTCCAATCTTTGTTTCTGAATAGATTTTTACTCCCGAAAAGATATAGCAATTATCACCTATAATTGTATTATCACCTATGTAAGAATTTGGATATATTTTTACATTATCCCCTATGATTACATTATTTCCAATATAAGCAAAAGCCCCTATATATTCATTAGATCCTATTTTAGAACTATCAGAAATAAAATGTGGATGTTCTCTTCCTGTTTTATTATTTTTTACTCTGTTATAAAATTCTAATAATTTGGAAAAAGACTCATAAGAATCTTCAACTTTTATTAAAGTTGTATTAATTTCTTTTTCGGGAACAAAACTGGAATTTACAATAATAATAGATGCTTTTGTAGAGTATAAAAATGAATTATATTTGGGATTAGATAAAAAAGTTAGAGAACCTTTTTCTCCTTCCTCTATTTTTGAAAGTTTAGACACCTCTTCATTTGGATTACCTATAATCTCTCCTTCTAAAATCTCTGCTATTTGTTTTGCTGTAAATTTCATAAAAAACAAAAGTATAAAAAAAGTTATGAATCTTCTAATTTCATTTTCTTTGGATAACAAAGAAAATACTTGACTACTGGTTTTGTTAACGCTTGGAGATTTAATTGATCTGATGCCTCAGCGATATCTTTTAAATCTCCATTTTTATTTAAAATTTTTATAGGTTGTTTTTTATTGTATGCTTGATTTAAAATAGTTTTGTTAAAGACAAAATAATTAATATCAGTAGATGAAAAATCTAAATTATTTTTATGCTCTTCCAATTTAGATTCTAAATATTTTTTTGAAAACTCTTTGTCTTGAATCTCAATTTTCAATAAATTCCTATCAATAATCATCTTTGACAATACAGATAGTATTTTATCTTTGTGATTTACCCATTCTTTTATTGCTGATAAGATGTCATAATCATCTAGTTTACAAAAAATATCTAATGTTTGCAGACTAAAAGATTTTTCATCAATGTGATTGTATAAAAAATACTTTAAAGAAGAGCTAGCAAATAATTCATATCCTCTACCCGCTAATTCTTTCGCTCTTTTTAAAACATTTACTAACATATTTTCAGCTACCAAACCAGTCTTATGTAAATATACTTGCCAGTACATTAAACGTCTTGCAACTAAAAACTTCTCTACAGAGTAAATTCCTTTTTCCTCGATAACTAATTCATCATTTTGAACATACATCATAGCAATTAATCTGTCTGATGAAATATTTCCTTCTGCAACGCCTGTATAAAAACTATCTCTTTTCAAATAATCTAATCGATCAATATCTAGCTGACTAGAAATTAACTGGCTAAAGAATTTTCTATGATACTTCCCTTCGAAAATTATAATTGCTAAATCTAATTTATTATTAAACTCAATATTTAATTTTCTCATAAATTTTAGAGAAATTTCTTCATGCGAAATTCCATCAACAATACTATGTTCTAGAGCGTGAGAAAATGCACCATGGCCAATATCGTGCAACAAAATAGCAATATAAAGGGCCTCTGCTTCATCTTCTGAAACCTTTATATCTTTTAAGCGTAAAACATTGACCGCTTTTTGCATTAAATGCAAACAACCAATTGCATGATGAAAACGAGTGTGATTTGCACCCGGATAGACCAAATTAGAAAAACCCATTTGAGTTATTCTTCGCAGTCTCTGAAAATATGTGTGCTCTATAATATCAAAGATTAACGAACTTGGAATTGTGATAAAACCATAAACAGGATCGTTTAAAATTTTTAATTTATTTGATATTGTATGTTTCAAAATAATTTGTTTTTTATAAACATTGGCAAAATACAAACAATAATATTTCTATTGGGAATATTTTATCATTTATGTGAGTAAAAAAGAATAACAAAACTCTATTTTTAACGTTCTATTTAAAATTTAATTTATGAGTGAAATACGAATCTTATGGGTGGATGATGAAATTGATTTACTAAAACCACATATTATTTTTTTAGAAAAGAAGGGGTATTCAGTAACTGAGTGCACCAATGGTGCTGATGCAATTGATTTGGTAGAAGAAAAAAAGTTTGATATTGTTTTTCTTGATGAGAATATGCCTGGAATAAATGGTTTAGAAACTCTTGCTCATATTAAGCAAAAGCAGGCAAATCTTCCGATAGTTATGATTACTAAAAGTGAAGAAGAATACATAATGGAAGAAGCTATTGGTTCGAAAATTTCAGATTATTTAATTAAACCTGTAAATCCGAATCAAATATTATTAAGCTTAAAGAAGAATTTAGAAAATTCTCGTTTGATTTCAGAAAAAACAACTTCTAATTATCAACAGGAGTTTAGGAAAATATCTATGGATTTGTCTATGGCAAATTCTTACAAAGAATGGTCTGACTTGTATAAAAAATTAGTTCATTGGGAATTAGAATTAGAAAACATTAATGATCCTGGTATGTTAGGTATACTAGAAAGTCAGAAATCTGAAGCAAACAATCAGTTTTATAAGTTTATAAAAAAAAACTACCAAGATTGGTTGACTTCTGATGATAAGCCAACATTTTCACACACTCTTTTTAAAGATTATGTTGTTCCTCATTTAAATAATAAACAAGGAGTTTTATGGATCGTAATAGATAATTTACGTTATGATCAATACAGAATTTTGGAACCTTTCATAAATAATTATTACAAGAAGCAAGAAGAACATACATATTATAGTATTTTACCAACGGCAACACAATATGCTAGAAATGCTATTTTCTCTGGATTAATGCCCTTAGAAATGGAAAAAAAATATCCAAATTTATGGAAAAATGACACAGACGAAGGTGGAATGAATTTATTTGAAAATGAATTTTTATCATCTCAAATAGAAAGACTTAATCTCAACATAAGACATGAATATTATAAAATAACCAATTTAAAAAGTGGAAGAGAACTGGCAGATAATTTTAACGGGACAAAACAAAATGATTTAACAGCAGTTGTTTATAATTTTGTTGATATGCTTTCGCACTCTAAAACCGAGATGGAAGTAATTAAAGAACTTGCAGGAGATGATAAAGCTTACAGATCTTTAACTGTCAGTTGGTTTAAGAACTCTCCATTGTTTGAAATCATTCAAAAAGCTCAACACTTAGGTCAAAAATTAATTATTACTACAGATCACGGAACTATAAATTGTAAGAAACCTACAAAAGTAATAGGAGATAAAAATATTAGTTCTAATCTTCGATACAAAACAGGTAGAAGTCTTTCTTTTGAAGAAAAAGATGTTTTTGCTGTAAAAAATCCAAAGGATATTTACTTACCAAGTATTGCCATTAATAGTCCCTTTATTTTTGCAAAAGAGGATTTATTTTTTGCATACCCTAACAACTATAATCATTTTGTAAACTACTATAAAAACACCTATCAACATGGAGGGATTTCTTTAGAAGAAATGATTATCCCCTGTGTAGTTTATGAGCCTAAATAGAGAAATATTACTTTTTAATAAATGGGTAAAAAATCAAATAATAATTATCTGTTTACTTTTGTTCTTTTTTACCTTTATACTTTTATATTTGTGAGAATGAATAAAACTTATTCCTTAAAAAATTTGTCTTCCATTGCAAAAGAAGTTCTTGCATTAGCAGAAAATAAAATGTTATTATTTTATGGAGAAATGGGAGTCGGAAAAACCACACTTATTAAAGAAATTTGTTTTCAATTGGGTGTACTAGATACTATTTCTTCTCCAACTTTTTCTCTAGTAAATGAATATAATACAACTAAGAATGAAGTTGTATATCACTTTGATTTTTACAGAATTGAAAATCAAGAAGAAGTCTATGATATTGGAATTGAAGATTATTTTGATTCTAATAATTGGTGTTTAATAGAATGGCCAGAAAATGCAGAAAATTTATTACCTTTAAAATTCGTTGAAATTCATTTATTTAGACTGGATGATGGTCAACGTAAAATTCAACTAAACCAAAATATATGAGTCCATTTTCTCCATTTAGCAAAGAAGAATTGATCCCTCAAGAAGAAATGCTTGAAGTTAAGAAACAAAAAGGAGAATTATTTATAGGCCTTCCTAAAGAAACACATTTTCAAGAAAAAAGAGTTTGCTTAACACCAGATGCAGTTGCTGCATTAACAGCAAACGGACATAGAGTTGTTATAGAAACAGAAGCTGGAAATGGTGCAAACTTTACAGATAAAGAATACTCTGAAGCTGGAGCTAAAATATCTTATAATGTAGAAGAAGCCTTTAAATGTAATATCATTTTAAAAGTTTCTCCTCCAACAGAAACAGAAATTAAATTTATAAACCCTCAAGCAATATTAATTTCTTCACTACAATTAAAAACACAATCCAAAAAATACTTTGAATGTTTGGCTAAAAAAAGAGTAACAGCCATAGCATTCGATTATATAAAAGAAGAACATGATACCTATCCAATTGTAAAATCTTTGAGTGAAATAGCAGGAACTGCTGCTGTATTAATTGCTGGAGAACTAATGAGTGGAGTTAACGAAGGAAATGGCTTACTCTTTGGAAATATTGGTGGAGTTGCTCCCACAAGCGTTGTAATTCTTGGAGCAGGAACCGTTGGTGAATTTGCTGCTAGATCTGCTATAGGCTTAGGAGCAAGAGTAAAAGTATTTGATAATTCTATTACCAAGCTAAGGAAGTTACAACATGCCTTAAATATGCCAATTTATACATCAACTTTACAACCAAAAACCTTAGCAAAAGCATTAATGCGCTGTGATGTTGCTATTGGTGCAATTAGGGGTAAAAACAGATCTCCAATTGCTGCTACCGAAACAATGATTAAGCAAATGAAAGATGGAGCTGTTATTGTTGATGTAAGTATCGATAGAGGTGGTTGTTTTGAAACTTCTAAGGTTACAAGTCATAAGAACCCTACATTTGAAAAGCATGGTGTAATTCATTATTGTGTTCCCAATATTCCGTCTCGCTATTCCAGAACAGCTTCTGTTTCTATTAGTAATATTTTTACTCCTTATTTATTGGATATCGCTAAAGAGGGTGGTTTTGAAAATGCTGCTCGTTTTGATAAAAGTTTGCGGAATGGCATGTATTTTTATCATGGAGTTTTAACAAATAAAACTGTGGCAGATTGGTTTGATTTACCGTTTAGGGATATTAATTTATTGATATTATAATATACCTCTTTTGAATTCAAAAAAAGTACCTTTGCAATTCAATTCATCCTAGTATGTTAATTAAAAGAATAGGTTATTATTTAGTAGGTTTATCATTAGGCTCCATAGCAGTATACTTCTTTTGGCAAAAGAAACAAGCTACATTTGATTATGGTATGGATGCTAGGACTTTAAAAACTATTCGTATTAGAAAAAGAGTCTTTTCTAATGAAGCAAAAAATGCAATGCTTAAATACAATATAGATACTACAAAAATCTCTACTATTTTGTATGTTGGTGATGTTGATTTTGGTAAAAGTAAGGCAAGACAAAAACCCTGTCCAGAATACTATATTTCAGGAAAAAAGGAATTAGAAAATATCAGTTTATTAGTAAAACGCTGTGATTCTTTAGCAAGTATAGAAAAAGTAATTGTTAAGTGACTTCTTTTAGTATGAGGTTCTCCATATTTAAAATAAATTAATAATCACTTGAATTATTTTGATAATAATATTCTTCAATCTTATCAACGTTTTTAATAGTTTTCTTCACCCAATCAAAATATAAAACTTCTTTTTCTTCGTCAGTCAATTGCCAATTAACTTTAGAACTCCTGAGTTTTGTAGTTGCATTTTGTAAGATAATTGCAGCAGCCACGGAAATATTTAAACTCTCTGTAAAACCAACCATAGGTATTTTTAAAAAGCCATCTGCATGTTCTTTAACGTAGTCAGAAACACCTTCTTTTTCTACACCAAATACAAAAGCAGTTTTTTTTGTAATATCAAAATCTTGTAATAAACAGGAATCATTATGAGGAGATGTTGCTATAATTTGATACCCTTTTTCTTTTAAAGAGGATAAACAGACCTTAGTATTATCTCCATCTGCTCTATATCTATAGTAATTTAACCATTTCTGAGAACCTTTAGCTACATGTCTAGAAACTTTATTCGTGTATTTATTTTCAATAATATGAATATCTTGAATACCAAAAATATCGCAAGTTCTAACAACTGCACTTGCATTATGTGCCTGATAAATATCTTCTAGAACAACTGAAAAATGTCTAGTTCTATCGTCTAAAATATTTTTAAATAAGTTTTTCCTTTTATCAGTTAAAAAGCCTTCAAAATAATTTAATAGTTTTTGATCATTCATAATTACAAACTTAAAATTATTATTTTTACTTATGAGAAAAAAAATAGTTGTTTTAACAGGTGCGGGTATTTCTGCAGAAAGCGGACTAAAAACATTTAGAGATGCTGATGGCTTATGGGAAGGACATGATGTAATGGAGGTTGCTACTCCAGAGGGTTTTTCTGAAAATCCAGAATTAGTATTAGAATTTTACAACCAAAGAAGAAAACAATTATTAGAGGTCACTCCTAACAAAGGACATACAAATCTAGTCAAACTAGAAAATGATTTTAATGTAGAAATAATTACTCAAAATGTAGATAATTTACATGAAATTGCAGGAAGTTCTAATATTACACATCTTCATGGAGAACTATTGAAAGTAAGGAGTTCTCTAAATGAGGATTTAGTACTAGACTGGAAAAAAGATTTAGTAGTAGGTGATTTTGCTAAAGATAAGTCTCAATTAAGACCTCATATCGTTTGGTTTGGAGAAATGGTTCCATTGCTTGATAAAGCAATTGCAATCACTAAAACTGCTGATATTTTAATAGTTATAGGTACCTCTATGCAAGTATATCCTGCAGCGAGCCTAATTCAATATGTAAAAGCAAACACACCGATATATTTTATTGATCCAAAACCATCAATATCTGAAGATCAGTTCGATAACTTAACTATTATAAAAGATGTTGCAAGTTCTGGAACGGATAAATTACTTCAAGTACTTTACAAATATACAATATAGCAATTCATAGAAATATTGATATATAAATTTCTATTGGTTATTCTAAAGAAAAATCAAGAAACCAATTGATTAAAATATTCGAAAATTTCACCTTTAGAAATAGAACTTCCTTTTTCAATTAGATCAAAAATTTCTATATTTCTTTCTGAATGATAAGGTTTTGTTCCCTTAAAAATATCTACAGAATTATCCATAGGATTTTTCATTAACCACTCAAAACCTTTTTGTTCTAATAAATTTATATCCCAATTTATTTTAATAGCAATTCTATGAATTTCTTTATCCTCACATTTGAATAAATTCACAGAAGTTTCAGAAAAATGTTCTACATAAGCTGTTTTTACTAACACATCATCCCAAACAACATCAGAAAAAACATTCATTTCATCTTCAGCGAGTTTTGGTTTTTCTTCTTTAATTTGATTCCATTCTTTTACATCTATATTCTGACTTGCTAAAAATCTTGCAAATTCTTCATGCAAATTTTCAAATTGCTCTTTTGTGAGTTGTCTGTATTTCATAATATGCAAATATAAAAAAAGCTTCAACATTTGTTGAAGCTTTTTCCACTCTTAATTCAAATTCAATTCAATAAAGTCTTTTGATTTGGTTTTTACAAAAGTTAGCGATTTGGAAAAATTAATCAAAAATTGAACTGTTTCTTGTTTTGGTTGCATCTGAAGTTCAGATGGCTTTTTAGAGTAAATTTGCATCATACATTAAATTTAATGGGCTGGTTACAAAAATACTAACGTCACTTTTTTATATTTATTGTTAATTCACTAAAATAATTTTATGTTTTTCTATTAATTTACGCATGTTTATTAATGCATAACGCATCCTACCCAATGCTGTGTTAATACTAACCCCTGTATTTTCACTAATTTCCTTGAAGCTCATATCTTTATACATTCGCATTATCAAAACTTCTTTTTGTTCTTCTGGTAATTCATTTACAAGCTCCTTTACATCAGAAAAAATTTGATCTTGTATCATTTGTTTCTCTGCATTTAGAGATCCATCTCCTAATACAGAAAAAATATCAAACTCATCAGTGTTTTTAAACGTGGGCATTCTATTTGACTTTCTGAAATGATCAATCACCAAGTTGTGTGCAATTCTCATTACCCAAGGTAAAAACTTTCCTTCTTCATTATAATTTCCTTTTTTTAAGGTTTTAATTACTTTTATGAAAGTATCCTGAAAAATATCTTCAGCAATATCCTTGTCATAAATTTTACTATAAATAAAACTATACAATCTTTGTTGATGCCTTTTTATTAAAACACCTAAGGCCGCTTCTTTGCCAAGGATATAATCGCTTATTAAAATGCTGTCTTTTATTGTTTTTTTTTCCGTCATAATTACTTTTGAAGAATAAAGTATCCTTCTAATTTTTATTATTAATTAATAATATAAAAGTAATTTTTTGCTATAAACGGTATTTTTTGTAGTTGTTAATATTTTCAAATATCAGTATTATTTTTTAAAATAACAAATATTTCAACAAATTCCATTCGTATTAATTTTAAAATAGGTTAAAAAAAAGGTATTTTTATGCCCAATAATTTTTAATAATGAATACTGAATTATCAACTGTAAATCCAAAAGAAAATATCATTATAAAAGGAGCTAAACTCCATAATTTAAAGAATATTGATGTTGTAATTCCAAGAAATAAATTAGTAGTAATTACTGGTCTTTCCGGTTCAGGAAAGTCATCTTTAGCTTTTGACACATTATATGCAGAAGGTCAAAGGCGTTATGTAGAAAGTTTAAGTTCTTACGCAAGGCAATTTTTAGGAAAACTACATAAACCAAAAGTTGATTACATAAAAGGTATTGCTCCCGCAATTGCTATTGAACAAAAAGTAAATTCTACAAATCCTAGATCTACAGTTGGCACATCTACCGAGATTTACGATTACATAAAGTTATTATACGCAAGAATTGGAAAAACCTACTCTCCTATCTCTGGTAAACAAGTAAAAAAAGATACAGTATCTGATGTTGTAACATTTGTAAAGAAATTTGATAATAAAACAAAACTTTTGTTGCTTGCTCCTATCATTATTGATGAAAACAGGAATTTAAAAACAGTTTTGCAAGTTTTAGAACAGCAAGGATATGCAAGATTAAAATGGAAGGATAAAGTTTATAAAATTGCAGATTTCCCTAAAGATAAGTTTAAAGATGATGAGTTATTTTTAGTTGTTGACAGAATAGTTACTAATGATGATGAAGATTTTTTTAATCGCTTATCAGATGCAATACAGACCTCTTTTTTTGAAGGAAAAGGAATTTGTTTCATAGAAAATTTAGAAGATAATAAAATAGTTGAATTTAGTAATAAATTTGATTTAGACGGAATGAATTTCTTAGAACCAAACACACATTTATTCAGTTTTAATAACCCTTATGGAGCATGCCCAACCTGTGAAGGTTATGGAAATGTAATTGGTATTGATGCAGATTTGGTTGTTCCAAACACAAGTTTATCAATATTTGAAGATTGTATTTTTCCTTTTAAAACACCCTCCTATATTCATTATAAAGAAAATTTAATTGATGTTGCTTATCAATATGACATCCCTATCCACAAACCTTGGTTTGAACTATCAGAAAAACAAAAAGAACTGGTATGGCAAGGGAATAATAATTTTAATGGAATTCATCATTTTTTCAAAGTTTTAGAAGAAAAAAGTTATAAAATTCAGAATAGAGTTATGCTCTCTCGCTATCGTGGTAAAACGAAATGTACCGTTTGCAATGGAAAGCGTCTAAGAATTGAAACAAATTATGTGAAAATAAACAGTAAAAATATTTCTGATTTAGTTGCACTCCCTTTGGATGAACTATCAGTATTTTTTAACAACCTAGAATTAAATAAATATGATTCTAAAATAGGAATACGTCTACTCACAGAAATCAAAAATAGACTCCAATTTTTAACTGATGTTGGTTTAAACTACTTAACGATTAACAGAACATCAAACACTCTTTCTGGTGGTGAAAGTCAGCGTATAAATTTGGCAACTTCCTTGGGAAGTTCGTTAGTGGGATCCATGTATATTTTAGATGAGCCCAGCATTGGTTTACATCCAAAAGATACAGAAAAATTAATTGGAGTTTTAAAAAACTTACGAGATTTAGGCAATACTGTTGTGGTTGTAGAACATGATGAGGACATCATGAAAGAAGCAGATTATATAATCGATATTGGTCCTGAAGCTGGAACTTTTGGTGGACATGTTGTTGCTGAAGGAAATTTTGAAAAAATCTTACAATCAGATTCTTTAACCGCAAAATACCTAAATGAAGAACTTAAAATTGAAGTTCCTACAAAACGAAGAACATCAAAACATAGCATTGAAATTATTGGTGCAAGAGAACACAATCTGCAAAACATTGATGTTCGCTTTCCTTTGAACTGTTTAACGGTAATCACTGGAGTTTCTGGTTCTGGAAAAAGTACTTTGGTAAAGAATATTTTATACCCAACAATGCAAAAAAAATTGATTGGCTATGGAGATAAAATCGGCCAGCATACTGAAATAAAAGGAAATTTTGAAAATATAAAACATGTAGAATTTATAAATCAAAACCCTATTGGAAGATCTTCACGCTCTAATCCAGTTACATACATTAAAGCATATGACGATATTAGAGCCCTATTTTCTAATCAAAAATTATCTGCAATAAGAAACTACAAACCAAAACATTTTTCGTTTAATGTTGAAGGTGGTCGCTGTGAAGTTTGTAAAGGGGAAGGTGAAGTCACCATTGAAATGCAGTTTATGGCAGATGTTCATTTAGAATGTGATGTTTGTAAAGGAAAGCGTTTCAAAAAAGAAGTTTTAGAAGTGCGTTTTGATGGAAAATCTATTGATGACATTTTAAATTTAACGATAGATGATGCAGTAGATTTTTTCTATGAAAACTTAGTAACTAAGATTGCAAATAAATTAAAACCTCTACAAGATGTTGGATTAGGGTATGTAAAACTAGGTCAGTCTTCCTCTACACTTTCTGGTGGAGAAGCACAGCGCATAAAATTAGCATCGTTTTTAGTAAAAGGAAATACAAAAGATAAAGCCTTGTTTATTTTTGATGAACCTACAACTGGTTTGCATTTTCACGATATTAAAAAATTATTGGCAAGTTTTAACGCCTTAATTGATCGAGGACATTCAATTGTAGTAATTGAACATAATATTGAGCTTATAAAATGTGCAGACTATATTATTGACTTGGGACCAGAAGGTGGAAAAAATGGTGGTAAACTTATCTTTGAGGGAACCCCTGAAGAACTAGCAAGAAATAAGGATTCTTATACTGCTAAATATTTGTCAAAAAAATTGGTGCTTTAAGCAAATAAAAAACCTCACAATTATTATAAGAGCGAGGTTTCATTTTTATAATTTAAAATCTATTTACTTAAATTCTTTCATAATAATCTCAATCGCTTTATCCAACTGAGGTGTGTTTTTTTGCAACCTATCCTTAAAACTTTTACCAACATAAACATCAGGAGTAACCCCATTAATTTCCAAATCTTTTCCGTCGAGAGTATAACATCCCCAAGAAGGCAATCTATAAAATGAGCCATCAACTAGAGAACCTCCTGTTGTAAAAATAATCCACCTGTAGGTCTCTGTTCCTACAATTGTTCCTAAACCTAATTCTTTAAAACCGGCCGCTGTCATTTCTGCGTCAGATAAAGATTGCTCATTAATTAGTAAAACAATGGGTTTATTTCCATAACTAAAGTTAGATTGACTTGCCAATTTACCTTCTCTGTATTTCCAATTTAAATACTGCTTTTGTTGTAAAAAATTTAAAACAGCATCATGAACGTTTCCTCCTGTATTAAAACGTAAATCTAAAATCAGACCTTTCTTATAAGCTTCTGCACTCATTAAATCTTCATAAAATTTTGTCAATTCGCCTCCACCCATATTTTTCATATGAACATAGGCAATCGTATTATTAGATTTCTTATCTACATAATTCTGATTATCATCTTGCCATTCATCATATACCAAACTATTAATTCTTCTGAAGCTAGTAGTATGAATAAATGCGTCAAACTGTTTTTTATTTCTAGAAAATGTAAGTTTTATTTCACTTTGAAATATTGGGTTTGTAAAATAAGATGCTCTATTTCTACTTTGATCAATTTTAACATCATTTACTGCAACTAATTCATCACCTTTCCTAATATTTTTTCCTTTTACATCTGTGGGACTTTCTTTTACAATTCGCGCCACTCTGAATGGGTTTTGAGCATCAAAAACAATTCCTGTTGCCAAAGTTCGAGTTCCATAATATATTTTTTCTTCAGCTCCATTAGAATTAAAACCAAAATGTGAGGTATTTAGTTCTCCTAACATATCATTAAATATTAATCTTAGTTCAGCTCTATTCGTTACAAAAGATAAATATTTAGCATAACGATCTCTTAATTTTTGCCAGTTTTCTCCATGAAAATTCTTGTCATAAAAATTTTCTTCCATTCCTGCCCATGCTTCAAAGTACATTTGCTCGAATTCATTTGATAAAGATTTATTAAAATTAAAACTAATTGCTAATGGTTGTAATTTATTTGAGTTTAAATTTAAACTATGAATTGTACCACTAGCCAAAACATAATGTTTCTTTTTTGAAGTAATAATTTGATAACCAAAGATTCTTTTATCCCCTAACTTTACAGTTTTATTTTCTTCAAATGGTTCTAAAGTAGTTTTCCATAATTTACTTTGCCCTTCGTCGTGATTTGAAGTATATAAAACGTGTGTTTTAGTACCCTGTTTAATCACAGAAATATTACTTTGATTACCAAACCAAGGGCTAATTCTTGTTAACCTATCCATTAAACCATTTGGATTGATTGTTGTTATTATCGTCTTTTTTTTACCTTTTTTAGTAGTATCTTTTTTTGCGAAAAGTTGATTTACTTTATCAATTTTAAAAGGCTTCTCATATTTATCCAAACTCATTTGGTATACTTTGGATTTTCCATTTCCACCACTTGGAAAGTTTGGAGCTGTTCTTTCTGAACTAAAATACAAGTATTTCCCATCATCAGACCAAATTGGCCCAAATTCTGAAACTTTTGTATTTGTGAGATTCATTGATTTTTTTGATGCAATATTATATGTAAAAACATCCGCTTCAAAATCTCTATAAGCATTGTAAACAATGTATTTATCGTCAGGAGAAAAATAAGGATTGGCATTGTAAAAGCCCCAAAGTTCATCTTCTACAATTAACTCGCTCTTGTAAGTTGTTAAATCGATAATATAAATTTCATTTCTACCTCTTAAATACACACCCTTAGACAATTCTTTATTAAAAGTTATTTGTCTGTTATTCATGGTGTTTTTAGTAAGCTGTTTTTTATTTGATTGATTAGTAACATCAACAACAAACCAATTATAGTAACCATTATAAGATCTAGAAAATAAAAGTGTTTTATTATCTTTTAACCATTTTACTTCACCAACAGCTTCCAAAATATTTGTTTGAATTTCTTTCACAAATTTTCCTTTTACATCAGAAATAAATAATTTTCCTCTAGAAACAAATGCCATCTTTTTTCCATCAGGAGAAACATCAAAGAAGGTTATTTTTCCTTTTACATTATAAGATTGATTTTTATCTGCTGTAGAATTTGTGTTGATGTTTATTTTAAGTTTTTTAGAAGATTTTAATGCTACATCATAAATATAAATCTGATAATCTTTTCTATATACTATTTTATTCCCGTCAGCTGCCACTTTTGGCCACATAATGGATGTTGAGAAATTTGTTAAACGCTTCTTTTTACCATTTGTAAATGTGTATAAATTGTATTCACCCTTGTATTCATCAGATTTAAAATATACGTTACCGTTTTTATCTATAGTTGTTCCAAAATCTTTTCCTCTGTAAGAGGTGTGTTTTGTGAATTTTTGAGTGGCTACGTTGTAAGACTTGATATCAGGATTATAATCTCCTTTGTATCTTTTTCTATGCGCAAAACGATAACTTTCCCAAGTTTCATTAAAGTAAAAATCTTTTGTTATAGGATGTTGTATAACGTGATGTACTGTATTAAAATAATGTGTAAATTTCCTTGCAGGAGAACCCCCATCTATAGAAACTGTATAATTTGAAACTGAATTTTCTCTATTAGAGTCAAAATTGATAGTCTTACTATCCCAACTCCAAGAAGTAACATTATCATTGGCTTCATGAAAAGTAAGTTGTTTAATTTTACCACCATTTAAAGGCATAATATACACATCATTATTCCCGTATTGATTGCTAGAAAATGCTAATAATTTTCCATCAGGAGAAACATAAGGATTGGTTTCAGAGCCATCCATAGCAGTTAATCTAAGTGCATCTCCCCCATCAGAAGAGACTTTCCATAAATCTCCTTGATAACTAAAAATCACAGTGTCTCCATCGGGAGTTAAAGTTGGTTTTAAAGTAAAATAGGGATTATTTTTCTGAGAAAAAGAGAGTGTCGCACAAAACAACAAAAAATAAATAAAATAAATTTCATGATACTAAATTTTAAAAGAAATTAAAAATAAGAATAAAAATCATTTTCAAAGGTTATTTAATTTTTTATTTTTGGTCATCTATTTTAGTATTTATGAAATTGAATTTAACATTAAAGCAACGAATTAATTGGGTTAGAATTGCTGCTCTTTTATCTACATTGACTTTAATGTTGTTGGCACCAAAACTATGGCTAACTGCTAAAGTTTTCCCAGTAATCCCTCTGTTTAATTGGATTCCAATCCCTACTGGACTCTATGATAGTGTATTTTGGTGGCTGTTTTTTGGTACTCAAATTCTATATGTATTTTTAAATAAAAGGTGGTTAGGCTGGACTGTACTTGTGTTATATATGTATTTGGCTTTTGTAGATCAAAATAGATTACAACCCTATTTTTATCAATCTGCATTGACCATTTTAGCAATTGTTATTTTTCCAAAAAGAACCGATGCTAAAAAAATACTTTACACGGTAATTCTCATCTTTTTTGCAACTTATTTTTGGAGTGGAATTCAAAAATTAAATAGTGCTTTTTATATACAATGGCTAAGTGCTTTGGAAAAACATTTTAGCTTTTTACCACACATTTTCTTAAAAGTTTTTACCTATTTAGTTCCTTGGTTAGAAGCTTCTATGGGAATTCTATTATTATTTAATAAGACAAGAAAATTTGGAGTTGCTTTTATTTTAGGAATGCATACAATTATAACGTTGCTTTTATTTTATTTAGGCTATGGTTATAATGTTGTTCCTTGGAATATTCAAAATATGCTTAGTGTAGTTGCTTTATTTTGGGGGCTTAACACTATTAGCTCTTTGGATTTTTTTGTGAAGTTTTTCGATAAACAAAGAGCCTTAATACTAGTGTTTACAATGCTCTTACCTTTAAGTAATAATCTTTTTGGCTTTTACGATAAACTACTATCTTTTCATTTTTTTACAGCAGATTTAAACTATTACAATGTTTTTATTAGTTTAGAATTAGAAGAAAAACTTCCAGAACACATTCAAAAATTCTACCGATTCGAAAATGGAAAAACATACATAAATATTAATGAATGGGCACAGTTTGATAATAAAGTATTGTTTTATCCTGAAGAACGAATTATAAAATACACAGATGCATATTTACGCTCATATGCTAACAATCCCAATACAAAAGGATTGACAGAATTAGTCATTTATAATCATTAAATGAATAATAAATTTATTTAAACAAAATCCCCTCCTTAAAACTTTATTGACTCTCATCCAAAAATTCATAAATCAATGATGTTTTTATAGTACAACAACGAATTCTAATTCACTTCTTACGAATTCTATTTTACCCAATATTTTACTCCTAACCAGCACTACATTTGATGTATCAATATCAAAGAAATGTGTTTACAAGGCAGTTATTCATTAGTATTAGAAATATCTATAAAAAAAATAGAAACATGATAATTTATCTATCAAATTGAGGAAATTCTGAAAATTAAAAAAGAAGAAAATATTTTTTGGCAAATAATTATACCCCAAAAGAAACCTTTTGAAAAGCTGCCTTCACAAACATCTATTTAAAATAATATTAATTTTTAAAACCTAAAAAAAGATGAAAAAAACAATCAAAAATGTAGGAATGGCAATGGGATTGCTATTACTTATCGGTCAGTTTACAAGTTGTGACCAAAAGTCAGAAACTGCAATTAAAAGCGAAACTGTAATTGTTAATGATGTGATAGAAGAGGAAGCTCCTTTACTATTAAAAGCACGAAAACCCGTGGTGTTTATTACAGGACTTGACAAAGGAAATAGTCTATTTTACAGGAATGCAAGAAATTACTTTACTGAAAAAGGACATCAAATTATTGAAGATCAATATTCTATAGAAGAAATTATTCATTGGATGAATGCGAACGCAACTAAGAATCCTTATGGAGAAGTTCATATTGTAAACATCAGCAATCCTTATAAAGGAATGAATTTAGAAACTGTTGTACAAGGTGAAAAAATCACCGCAGAAACCTTGCGTAAAAATATTACACAAGGTACCCTACCAACCCTAGAAAATGTGGTGACAAGCAATTCTAAAATTATTTTTCATTCTTACGGAATTGGTCAAAATATGGAGTTAATGAAAACACTTAAAGATACTTTTGTAGCAGAAGAAGTACCCAATGTAATTGCCTCTTCATATGCTACTGTTTTTGGAGGAAAGTTTTCAAATCATTATTTAGCAAAACCCTTTTATATTTGTTATCCGACTGCGAATTCGCCGGGAAAAATGGATTTATCAAAAGAAATCAAGAAGAAATATTCAGAAGAAAGAGAAATCGATTGGTTTAAAGCTCTTAAAAATTATGAAGAACGATACATTGGCGAGGCATATACAACTCAATTTAACATCCCTATAGAATGGACCTTTGATTACCATAATACAGATGAGGCGCGACCAAATTTTACTAGTCAAGAGGAAGTAATGGATTGGATAGACCAACAGGAAGATTTAGTTGTAGAATTAGAAAAATTAAAAATTCCTGTTGATAAATTTAGATGGCAATGGAAAGTAAAAAACAGTCTGCTAATTTTAAAAGGAAAAACAACTGTATTATGTGTTTTAAAGCCTTTAATTAAACCTTATGGTGACTTAAAGCACATAAAACCTGATACAAATAATAAACGCTTGTATGCTATAAAATAAGTGGAATAGAATTTGATAATTAGAAAAGTAACTGTTTGGTTTGGGCAGTTACTTTTTTCCTGTAAGTTTGTTAAAATGAAATTTTTCACTAAAAAAAATAGTAATCGTTATTATTCTTTATGCAGAATAGGTAAAAGTCTCACGGCAATTTTCTTTTTATCATATTTTACAACGAATCTATATGGGCAACAAAATAGTTTAGAAAATTTCTCAGTGAATGAAGGCTTATTAAGTCTTTCTATAAACGATATTTTACAAGATGAAATTGGTTACTTATGGCTTGCATCTAATAAAGGGTTGGTTCGATTTGATGGAAATGAATTTAAACGTTTTGATACCCAAAATGCGTCTAAAGTAAATACATTATTTTTTAAAAACAATAAACTTTATATTGGAAGTGAAAAAGGTTTATGTGTGAAAGAAAACTCAGAAATCACTTGTTTTGGAAAAGAAAACATTATTAAAATTATTGCTATTAATGACACAATTATTCTGGGTACAACAGAAGGCATTTATGAAGTAAAGAAGGATTATTTACAGCCTTTAAAAATAAATTCAATAATAGATTTCTCTATTATTTATGATCTTATTGTTGATAAGGAATCAATATATATTGCATCAAACAAAGGGTTGTGGAAGTTAAATTCGATAAAAAAAGGAAACAATAGTAAAAAGATTATTGAGGGTACCATTACTTCACTCCTAGTCCACAATAAAAAAATTCTTGCAGCTACTTCCAAAGACGGAATGAAAGTTATTGAAAATGATACTATTTCTTCGACAATACATACCACTGATAATAGCAAAAATATTGCTATCATTAATACTGAAATTTGGCTTGCATCATTAGGAAATGGAATCGAGATATACAATGGAAGCAACTATTTTTTTCAACGAAAAATAAACAAATACAACACCTTAGAAACAAATAATATACATACTGTTTTTAAAGACAATAAAGATAATATTTGGATTGGAACTTCTAATAAAGGAATGTATAAACTAAAAAAAGAAACACGTAATTCTAAGAAAATACAACCTAAAATATATTTAGAAAATATTGCTATCAATTATCAAAACATCGATTCAATAGACATTAATAATTATAGCAAAAAACTTGAGTTGAAACCAGCACAAAATAATATTTCTATATCATTTAAAACCGTGGATTTAGAGGCTCCAAACAACATACAATATCGCTATAGGATTGCAGATGAATTTTCTCCTTGGAGCTCTAAAAACTCTATTAATTTTGGGAATTTAGAAGCGGGTACTTACACGTTTAGTGTACAATCTAGAAACAATCATTTATTGGAAAGTAATTTAAAAAATTTCTCTTTTTATATTGATATTCATGTCTTTAAAAAAACCTGGTTCTTAATTGGTTCTTTTAGTTTTATTCTCTTAATTTTAAGTGTATTTGTAGAATTTTATATTAGAAATATTAAGAAGAAAAATAAACAAAGAATTGAGGAGTTAAAACGAGAAAAATACTTAAAGGGTTTAGAGCAAAAAGCCCTACAGTTACAAATGAATCCTCATTTTATATTTAATGTTTTAAACGGAATTAAAGCCCTAGGAAATAATGGTAAAACATCAGAATTAAACAAAACTATTTCTCAATTCTCTGTTCTTTTAAGAAGTGTTTTAAACAACTCACGTCTAGAAGAAATTTCTTTACAAGAAGAAATTGAAAGTTTAAAAAATTACTTAGATCTAGAACAAAGAATGAGTTCAAAGTCTTTTATATATTCTATAGAAAAAAACCTTAACAATACAGATACAGAAGAAATTTTAATTCCGCCAATGTTACTGCAACCTTTTTTAGAAAATGCTATTGAACACGGAATTCAAGCAAATTCTGTTGAAGGAAAAATAATAGTTGAATTTAATATCGACCATCAATTTTTAGAATGCTCCATTATAGACAATGGAATAGGTTTTCATCACTCCAAAGATAATAACAAAGACAAAGAGCATGCATCTGTGGCTTTAACAATTACTAAAGAACGAATTATAAACCTATCAAATAAAAACTCATTTTCTATTGATGAAATTAAAATTGACAATGCAATTTTAGGAACTAAAGTTTGGTTTAAAATACCTTTAAAAACAGATTATTAAAAAATATGAAAAGAAGACAATTTGTAAAAAATACAATTTTAGGATCTGTTGGTCTTGGCGTATTTACAGGTATGTATTCCTGGCAAATAGAACCTTTTTGGTTAGAGTTTGTTCAGAAGAAAATGCACATAAAAAATCTACCCAAAGCTCTAATAGGTAAAACTCTAATGCAAATTAGTGATGTTCATGTAGGAAATAAATTTGATTATCAATACATTATTGATTCGTTTAAAAAAGCGCAATTGTTAAATCCTGATTATGTGGTGTATACTGGAGATTATGTTTCTTACGAAAACGAAGAACAGCTAAATCAATTAAAGGAAGTGTTTTCACATGCTGTAAATGGTAGATTGGGTACTGTTGGTATTTTAGGAAATCATGATTATGGTGAAAATTGGCAGCAACAAAAGGTTGCAGATGATATTACTTTAATTTTAGAAAATTCTGGTGTTCGCATTTTAAGTAATGAAGTAACTGAAATTAATGGTTTACACATTATTGGCTTAGATGATTATTGGGGTTTGAAATTTAATCCAAAAGATATCCTATCTAAGCACAATCCAGAGCTTGCTAATCTTGTGTTATGCCACAACCCAGATGTTTGTGATCTTAATGTTTGGAGTAATTATAAAGGTTGGATTTTAGCTGGACATACTCATGGAGGTCAAGTAAAACCTCCTTTTTTAAATCCCCTAATAGTACCTGTAAAAAATAAGAACTATACCGCTGGTGAAATTGATTTATATGACGGAAGAACACTTTACATTAATAGAGCATTAGGAAACCTTTGGCAAGTTAGATTTAATGTTAGACCAGAGATTACAATTTTTCAATTAGCCGAAAAAATATAATATGAAAAGAGTAACTGCTATTTTAGTTGATGATATGCCCATAGCAATAGAAATGTTAACAAATGATATTTCTAACAATCACAAAGAAATTGAAATTATTGGTGCTGCAAAATCAGTTGTTGAAGCGGCAAAACTATTGCGCAATAATACACCAGATATTTTATTTTTAGATATTATGTTAGGGGATGGAACTGGTTTTGATGTGTTGGAAATTTTTCCTGATTTAAACTCTAAAATAATCTTTGTTACTGCAAGCGATGCATATGCAATTAAAGCTTTTAAATTTGCAGCAATCGATTATATTTTAAAACCATATTCAGAGGAAGGTTTGGCAAATGCCATTGAAAAAGCACAACATCAAATACAACCAGATCAAGAACAAATAAGTATTTTACAAGAAGTAGTATCATCACCTAATAAGATGCCAAATAAAATTTCTTTACATACATCAGATAAGATTATTGTTGTGAATATTGAAGATATAATTCATTGTAAATCAGATAATAATTACACCACTTTTTATTTTAGTGATGCATCAAAAATATTAGTTTCTAAAACTTTAAAATACTACGCAGATATGCTGAAAGAAGTTGGTTTTTTAAGAGTTCACCAAAGTCATTTAATCAATATAAAATATATTAAAGAATTTATAAAGTCAGATGGTGGCTACTTGATACTAACAGATGAATCTAACATTCCTGTTTCTGTAAGAAAACGACAAGAAATTTTAAAAATTTTGAATTCTTTTTAATTATTACCGCCCTTAGAACATTCAAATCTGTCTGATGGATTACTACAAAAAAATCCTTCTCATAATGAGAAGGATTTTGTTTTGGGTGGAAGACGGGACTCGAACCCGCGACACTCGGTACCACAAACCGATACTCTAACCAACTGAGCTACAACCACCATATAATTTCGGGTGCAAATATAACTGTTTTTTAGTTTTTACAAAAAGAAAAAATCAAATTAATTTATCTAAACTTTCTATAGCTACGTATCGTTCTGTATTAAAACCTTCTGCATAATCAACCCCAATCAATCTTCCTAAATCTCTTGCTCTATAGTTTACACTATCAATAAAATTCTTACTTGTTATTGGCGATTCTGGTTCATTGCTATTGGGATCGTAAAACTGTGAGGAATACGCTAATACAGCTTCGTTTTTTTTATCGATAAAACCCGATACATCAACTACAAAATCGGGTTCTATACTTTTCCATTGAATGTAATGATATACTAATTTTGGTCTCCATTTTTCTTGTTGCTTATCTTCTAGAGACGTTTCAATTTTAATCAATCCACTTAAAAAACATGCATCAGAAACCAAATTACTCCCTTTTGGGTGGTCTATATGCCTATCATCAAGTGCATTACACAACACAATTTCTGGTTGATATTTACGTAACATTTTGATGATTTCGATTTGATGCTTTTTATCATTGATAAAAAATCCATCTGCAAAACCCAAATTTTCCCGAACAGAAACACCCAATATCTTTGAGGCGTTTGCAGCTTCTTTGTCTCTTAATGCTGCAGAACCCCGTGTTCCCAATTCGCCACGTGTTAAGTCTACAATTCCTACTTTTTTCCCTAAGGAAACTTCTTTGGCAATGGTGCCTCCACAACTTAATTCTATATCATCTGGATGCGCGCCAAAAGCTAATATGTCTAGTTTCATTGTTTTACTTTTTGTAATGCTTGTTCTATATCTGCAATTAAATCTTTTGTTTCTTCAATACCCACTGAAAAACGAATCAATCCATCTTTAATTCCTTGGTTTTCTCTTTCTTCCGAAGATAATAGTGCATGCGAAGTTTTTGTAGGATTTAACATCGTACTTTCTACACCTGCAAGGCTCATGGAAGATTTTATCAGTTGTAAATTATTTTGAAAATCCATCGCATCAATTCCTTCTTTTAATTCGAAAGACATCATTCCACCAAAAAATTTCATTTGTTTTTTTGCTAATGCATGATCTAAATGTGTTTTTAAACCCGGGTAATACACGGTTTCAATATTTTCATTTTTAACCAAGTATTTTGCCATTTTCAACGCATTTTTACTTTGACGTTTTACACGTAGATTCAAGGTTTTTAAACTTCGCTCTAACATCCAAACTGTAAAATCGCTTAAACTTCCTCCAAGATTTTTGGCAACATTCCAAATTTTATCAATATGCTCATCAGAAGCGGCTACTGCTCCAGCCAAAATATCTGAATGACCTCCCATGTATTTTGTGGCAGAATGAATTACAATATCTATTCCAAAATCTATGGGGGTTTGATTAATAGGCGATGCAAAGGTATTGTCTATCATGGTTACCACTCCTTTCGCTTTTGCTAATTTAGAAACTGCTTTCATATCTGTAATTGTCAATAAAGGATTTGAAGGGGTTTCTATATAAATTACTTTCGTGTTTTGCTGAATTTTACTTTCAAAATCTTGCATAGATAATCCTTCCGTAAATGAATATTCAATTCCGAATTTATCAAACTCTTCAACCACCAAGTTATAGGTTCCTCCATACAGAGTTTGTTGTAAAACAATATGGTCTCCTTTGTTTAAAAAAGCCAATAAAGTTGTACTAACAGCAGCCATACCAGAACCAAAAATTAAGGCATTTTCAGTCTTTTCTAAAGCTGCTATTTTTTTTACAAGAGCTTCTTGGTTTGGTGTGTTTAAATAACGTGGGTATCGTTTTACATCTACGCCATCAAAAGCATAGGATGTGGCCATGTAAATGGGAGAAATAGCCCCTTTAAATTGCTCATCTTTTACTTCGCCTACGTGGGTACAGATGGTATTTATTCCTAATTTTTTATTATCAATCATTAAATATAATTTTCATCAGCTAATTTAGTAAAAGCAATTCTAAATTTCTATAAATTTTGAATATCTTCGCCTTGATGATTTCAGTAGTTATAATTGGTAAAGGAAATGTAGGAATACATTTGTACAAAGCGTTTTTAAATGCTGATGGTATTAGGGTTAACCAAATCAATTCTAGAGACCTTGAGAACGTTCCTACTGCCGATGTAACTATTATTGCAGTTTCAGATGATGCAATTGCGGAAGTTTCATCAAAAGTGAAGAATTCTTTTGTAGTTCATACTTCTGGAAGTGTTTCTATGAACTCATTAAAAAATAAAACTGATAGAGGTGTTTTTTACATGTTGCAAACATTTTCTAAAAACAAGGAAGTGGATTTCTCTGAAGTTCCTTTTTGTTTGGAAGCTGAAAATAATGAAAAATATCTATTTTTAGAAAAGTTAGCAAAATCTATAGGAAATAATGTATATCAGATAGATTCCAAACAACGAAAAGCCATACATGTTGCTGCTGTTTTTGTAAATAACTTTACCAATCATATGTATAAAATGGGAAATGACATTTGCATTGAACACCAGGTGCCATTTGAAATTTTACAGCCATTAATTGAAGAAACTGCTGTAAAAGTGAAAACATTATTACCGGAAAAAGCACAAACAGGACCCGCAATTAGAAATGATAAAAAAACCATAAAAAATCACCTAGATTTACTCAATAACAAACAAAAAGAAATCTATACAATCATTACAAAATCAATTCAAAATGGAGATTAGCTACAAGCAATTATTATCAAAGATCACAACATTTATTTTTGATGTTGATGGTGTACTAACCAACGGAATGTTAACAATTATGCCTGACGGTGAATTAGTAAGACACATGAACGTGAAGGATGGGTATGCTATGAAAACTGCTTTAAACAAAGGTTTTAAGGTTTGTATTATTTCTGGAGGAACCAATAAAGCAGTAAAAAGTAGATTGGCTGCTTTAGGGATTGAAGATATTTATTTAGGAGCACACAATAAGATAAATCAGTATACTGAAATTTTAAAAAAATATAATTTAAATCACGAAAACATACTCTACATGGGAGATGATATTCCAGATATTCCTGTCATGCAAAAAGTAGGTCTAGCATCTTGCCCGAACGATGCAGTGGCTGAAGTACAAGAAACGGCAAAATACATTTCTAATATAAAAGGAGGAGAAGGCTGTGTTAGAGATGTTATAGAACAAGTTTTGAAAGTACAAGGAAAATGGAATACTAATTTTAGTGCTAAATATGATTAATAAAAAAAATACTCTTGTCATTTTACTAATTCTATTAGTAACATTCTCAATAAGTTCTCAAAATATTTTTGGTAAATGGGAATCTTTAGATCCAGAAACTAGAACTGTAGATTCTGTGATTGAAGTCTATGAAAAAGATGGAAAAGCATATGCTAAAATAATAGAAATTAAAGATGAAACAAAAAGAGCAGCACTTTGCAATTATTGTAAAGGTAAGAAAAAAAACAAACCAGTTTTAGGCATGGATATACTTACTGGTTTAGAAAAAGATGATGATGAGTGGTCTGGTGGAACTATTTTAGATCCAAGAAACGGAAAAATATACCAATGTTACATAAAACTTGTAAATGCTAATAAGCTTAAATTAAGAGGATATATTGGAATATCATTATTTGGTAAAACTGAATATATGGAAAGATCGGAATAGCGATTAACAATTAATAAAAAAAAAATCTCGATAAATTTTCTTTATTCTTCAGAAAATATCCTTGGTATCAGTTTTCAATTTTAAAATCTGAAGCTAATTTCTAATTCTTTTCCTCTAACATGGGTACAAAAGCAAAGTCACCTAATTCGTGTTTTTCAAATTCTTTAACAGATTTTCTAATAAACAAAGTCATTATTTGAGTTTTATCTCCCACAGGAATTAACAACTTCCCTCCTACTTTTAACTGAGATAGCAAAGGTTTTGGAACATAAGGTGCACCCGCTGTAACAATTATTTTATCAAAAGGAGCTTGCTCTTTTAATCCTATGTACCCATCTCCAAAAATAAATTTCTTAGGTCTATATCCTAACTTAGGTAAGAATAAAGATGTTTTTTTAAAAAGCTCGTGTTGTCTTTCAATAGAATAAACTTCTGCTTTTAACTCTAATAAAACTGCAGTTTGATACCCAGAACCTGTTCCAATTTCCAAAACTTTTTCTCCAGCTTTTAAAGCTAATGTTTGCGATTGAAATGCAACAGTATAGGGTTGAGAGATGGTTTGTTCTGCTGCTATCGGAAATGCTTTGTCTTGATAGGCATGAGATTCAAAACTAGAATCCATAAACAAATGGCGAGGAATTTTACGGACAGCATTCAATACATTTTCGTCTAAAATCCCTTTTGCTTTTAACACATTAGCTAACTGATTTCTAAGTCCTTGGTGTTTTGCTGTGTCTTTCAATTTAATTGGTTTTCTAAAATCTAAAAATACTAATAAATATAAATAGATTCCTATTAAATTGTATCTTTGTTTTTGTTAGATTACTCAAAATAAAAAAATATATTTATGTTAAAAGTTGGAGTTTTAGGTGCTGGACATCTTGGGAAAATTCATCTTCGTTTATTACAGGAATCAGAAAAATATGAATTAATTGGATTTTATGATCCTTTTACAGAAAATGCTGAAAAAGTAGCAAAGGAATTTGGCTATACATTATTTGATTCTATCGATGATTTGATCGATGCTGTAGATGTTGTAGATATTGTAACTCCAACGCTATCTCATTTTGATTGTGCAAAAAATGCTATACAGAAAGGAAAACATATTTTTATTGAAAAACCAATTACCAATACATTACAAGAGGCTGAAGCTATTAGAACTTTAGCAAGCCAACAACATATTCGTGGTCAAGTTGGTCATGTAGAACGTTTTAATCCGGCTTTTACAGCGGTTAGAGACATGATTGATACACCAATGTTTATAGAAACACATAGGTTGGCAGAATTTAATCCCAGAGGAACAGATGTGCCTGTTGTATTAGATTTAATGATTCATGACATCGATATTATTCTCTCTGTTGTTAATTCTAAGGTAAAAAACATTAATGCTAGTGGTATTTCAGTAATTTCTGAAACTCCTGATATTGCAAATGCTAGAATAGAATTTGAAAACGGATGTGTTGCAAATCTAACGGCCAGTAGAATTTCTATGAAAAACATGCGAAAATCTAGATTCTTTCAAAAAGATGCCTACATTTCTATTGATTTCTTGGAGAAAAAATCTGAAGTTGTAAAAATGAAAGATGTTCCAGAAAATCCAGATGAATTTGCAATGATTTTACAAAATGCTGAAGGGGTGAAAAAACAAATTTATTTTGATAACCCAGAAGTAAGGCCCAACAACGCAATCCTAGATGAATTAGAGTCATTTGCAGATGCTATTCTAAATGATACAACACCTATAGTTTCTCTGCATCAAGGAACTGAAGCATTAAGAGTTGCACAAATGATTATTGATTGTTTTTAAAGCTTTTAATGGATTAAAATCAATAATATATACTAGTTATGATAGTTATTGAAGTGATTTTTTTTTAAAATTCAGTTAATTAAATAAGTATAATAAAGATTGCAAAACAAAACACAATTTTAAGTTAATAAAATAAATAGTAGTTATTAAATAATTTTACATGAAAAATATAGCTGTAATTGGAGCGGGAACCATGGGAAATGGTATTGCACACACATTTGCTCAATTTAATTATAATGTTCAACTAATTGATGTATCTCAAGTTGCACTGGATAAAGGAATATCAACCATCAAAAAGAACTTAGATAGAATGGTTGCTAAAGAAAAAATTTCTGAAGATGATAAAAATCAGACTTTAGCAAATATTACATCCTATACCTCTATCAAAGAAGGAGTGAAAAATGCCAGTTTAGTAGTGGAAGCCGCAACTGAAAATGTTTCTTTAAAATCTAAAATTTTTAAAGAACTAGATGAATTTTGCCCCAAAGATTGCATTTTAGCAACAAATACATCGTCAATTTCTATTACTCAAATAGCCGGTGTAACCATGAGACCCGAAAAAGTAATTGGAATGCACTTTATGAACCCTGTACCAATTATGAAATTAGTAGAGATCATTAGAGGGTATAATACTTCAGATGAAGTGATGAGCTTTACAGTTGAGTTAACAAAAAAAATTAATAAAATTCCTGTTGAAGTAAATGACTACCCTGGTTTTGTTGCCAACAGAATTTTAATGCCAATGATTAACGAGTCTATTGAAACTTTGTATAATGACGTTGCTGGTGTTGCTGAAATAGATACCGTCATGAAATTAGGTATGGCGCATCCTATGGGACCATTACAGTTGGCCGATTTTATTGGTTTGGATGTTTGCTTGTCTATATTAAATGTAATGTATGATGGGTTTAAAAACCCCAAATATGCCCCTTGCCCCCTATTGGTAAATATGGTAAATGCTGGAAAGTTAGGGATAAAATCTGGTGAAGGTTTTTATGATTATTCTGAAAGTAGAAAAGCTGTAAAAGTTGCAAAAATGTTTTCTTAAAACATACAATACTATTATTCTTTTAATTTTTTTCCTTTTGGTTTTTAAATCATTCGGACAAAAATTAAAGAAAGGTATATGGTATCCATATAAAGTAGGAGTGCTTTATAATTATGGAAACGAAAATAATTTTTTATTTGATGATAAAGATTATTCCTATAAAACGAATACCTATAAAGCGCAATTTTTTTATAAACTCGGGTCTTGGAAAAGTTTAAATTTTGATTTAATTGCTCAGCCTCAAGTTCAATTTTTAACTCATAAATTACTAAATCCATCTTTTGTACAACCTCGCCATGGAGATAATTACCTTGAATTAAGGGAAATCTATACAAAAAAAAAATCCATGAACCTGTATGCCTTCGAATTGACGGTAACTATAAAAAAACAACTCTTAAACAAACTAGAGATGCAATTTGGTGTTGGAGGTGGAATCGCAATTATAAATACCAAAACAGAACGCTTGGCTAATGGGTTTACTTTTATCGAAAACTTATCTATTGGTATATCCCATCAAACTTTTAAAGATACGTCTATATATTTGGGAACCAACTTTGGGCATGTTTCTAACTTAAATTTTTTATCACCCAATGATGGATACAATGTTTTAGGTATAGAATTTGGAATTTCTTATGCATTGAATAATAAAAAAGGAACTCTATAAGAGTTCCTTTTTTATTGAATGAAAATAAGCTAATTACTTACCCTTGCCTTCTTCTTTCTCGTCCTCTTTTTTTGCTTTATTCCAAACCTTGATTTCATCTTCCATTTCAAGACCATCTATGATCTCCACATTCACTCCATCAGAAGTTCCAAGTTTTAAAGTTCTTTTGTCAAATTTTCCATCAGAGTTTTTCACTTCAACATAAGGCTCTTCGGTCTTTCTGTCAAATTTTAATAACGCTTCTTTAATCGATTTAATACTATCTTTTTTCTCCAGAACAATATCGGCATTGGCACTGTAGCCTGCTCTAATAAAAAAGTTTTCATCTAAAGTTACATCTGCTTTTATTTTAAATTGAACAGCACCCCCCTCTTCGGTTCCTTTGGGTGCAATAAAAATTAGTTTTGCTGGAAATTTAGTTCCTTCTATGGCCCCTATAGAGACTTCAATATCAGTCCCTTTAATCAATTTACCCACTTCAGATTCATCAACTTTTCCTTCAAAAATCATTTTTGTCATGTCTGCCACACGAGCGATAGTGGTTCCTGCATTAAAATCGTTGGTTTGAGTAACTTGATAACCAACTTTAACAGGAATCTCTATAATCATTCCAGATGCAGTTGCTCTAATGTTTGTATTTGCCGTTTTACCAAGCCCCGATGTAGATCCTTTCTTAATAATATCTAAGTCTGACTGCGCATTAGATAAGGACAGTTTTGCATTGTTAAAACTTAATTCTGAAGTCTCAAATTCTTGACGTGAGATAACGCCTTTATCGAATAATTTTTTATTTCTATTGTATTGTGTTTTTGCATTATTGTAATTTAATTTTGCATTTTTAACACTTCCTGTTGCTCTGTTTAGAGAGGCTACATTGGGAACAACTCTTACCGTTGCAATTAAATCTCCCGCCTTTACAATAGAACCTTCTTCAACAAAAATTTTATTTATAATTCCTGCTATTTGAGGTTTAATTTCAACCTCTTCTAAAGGAATTACTTTACCCGTAGCAACTGTTTTCTTTATAATTGTAGTTCTAAATGGTGTTTCTGTTTCATACTCTACAATATTTTTTTTATTCTTTTTACCGAACCAAACAAGTGCTACTATAAAAAGGATTGATATAATAATTAAAATAATTTTTGCTCTTTTACTCATAATTTATTGATTGTTTTATTCTTCTCTTAATGCTTCTATTGGTTTAACTATGGTTGCCATGTGGGCAGGAATTAATCCTATTAATGTTCCTAAAATAACTAAGGTTGTAAATGCTATTAGTATAATGGGGATGTTTACCGTTGGATTTACCAATGCGGCATCAACACCTTGACCCCATTGTAAATCAATAATCATTAATACAGCGGCACCAAATATAATACCAATCATACCAGCAACCGTAGTTAAAAAAACAGATTCTAAAATAATTTGCTGACGAATACTCTTTGG
>Ga0115008_10000310_pt1 | contig 34763 bp, 34 predicted proteins | sample FraStrMetagenome_FD_87164 | JGI IMG/M metagenome (GOLD analysis project Ga0115008, IMG submission 87164) | Marine eukaryotic phytoplankton communities from Arctic Ocean - Fram Strait ARC3M Metagenome | ecosystem: Environmental > Aquatic > Marine > Oceanic | place: Fram Strait | collected... | reverse complement strand
ATAGCGGACTAATTAAATAGCGGACTAACTAAATAGCGGGCTAACCGACCTGTTAAATGGCCGTTAAACCGTCAGCAGCAGGAATTCTCGCTCCCAAGAGGAAATCACCCGATTAAACTCCTCAAACTCTACCAGCTTTATAGAGGTGTAGAGCTGGATAAACTCGCTACCAAATATCTCTACAATATCTCTGTCTTCCTGTAGCCCACGCAGCGCCTCCTCAAGGGTTCGCGGCATTTGCATCTCTTCGTTATAAGCGTTGCCATGGAATGGCTCTGAGGGTTTGATGCCCTTCTTAAGGCCAAGGTAGCCGCAGGCCAGCGTGGCGGCAATCGACAGGTAAGGGTTAACATCAGCGCCGGGAAAGCGATTCTCGATACGATAATCTTTGGGTGCTGCATCTGGTACGCGCAATCCAGTGGTTCGGTTATCAAAGCCCCAGTGTAAGTTGATGGGTGCAGCAACCTCGCGCGTAAATCGGCGGTAAGAGTTTACATTGGGCGCGAAAAAGCTCATTACAAAAGGCGTGTAGGTCTGCAGGCCGCCTAAATAATGATAAAACGCGTCACTGTACTCGCCATCCGCGGTGGCAAAGATATTGGAGCCATCTTCTAAAGACAATACACTTTGATGGATATGTTTCGCCGAGCCGGGCTCTGAAGCCATGGGTTTGGCCATAAATGTCGCGTAAATATTGTGTTTTAAGGCTGCCTCACGAGCCAGGCGCTTAAAGGTAAATACCTGGTCGGCCAGATCGAGAGGGTCACCATGGATAAAGTTGACCTCTAGCTGAGCAGCACCAGATTCATGAATTAGTGTATCAAGATCTAGCCCCATGGCGTCGCCATAGCTGTACATGGTCTCAACAAAGTCCTCAAACTCATTAGCCGCATCAATACTGTAGGACTGACGCGCCGTCTCATGTCGTCCGGAGCGTCCGATTGGCGGTTTGAGGGCGGAGTCTGGGTCGATGTTTTTTTCAATCAGATAGAACTCAACTTCCGGGGCTATCACGGGTTTCAGCCCTTCCGCTTCGTAGAGCGCAAGAATACGTTTCAATACATTGCGTGACGAAAATGGATGGGGCTTGCCGTCTTTGGTATAGCAGTCGTGAATAATTTGTACGGTGGCCTCATTAGCCCAGGGGACTTTGCGCATAGTCGAGGGGTCAGGCTCAAGCAGCATATCGCCATCAACCGTACCCAGTAATTCCCAAAAATCATCAGAGTACTCACCGGTAACCGTCTGGGCCAGGATGCCCTCGGGCAAGCGGCTGTCCTCTTTGACAAACTTATTCGCAGGAATAAATTTACCCCGAGCGTTACCGGTAATGTCCGGAACCAGGCATTCCACCTCGCTGATTAGATTTTCTTTAAGAAACTCTTCTACCGATTCTTCCGACTGCATAAAGCACCTATCCACAGGTTGTATATAAGTATTAAATTTACTGCCTATTTCGAATTATTATTCAATTAATGTTGAATTATTATTCGAAAAGATGGTAATGTCAATTTTTAATCAGCTCGAGCCGTTCTTTTTATGCAAGAAGTAAACTCTTACTACGCTGATAGCGCTGGCCCGCAGCCCGCTCACGCTCCCTTACAGGGTGAGCAGCGGGCTGATATCTGCATAGTTGGTGCCGGTTATACGGGTCTATCCTCTGCCCTTCATTTAGCTGAACGCGGTTATTCTGTGATTGTTCTGGAAGCCGAAAGCGTTGGTTTTGGCGCCTCTGGGCGCAATGGTGGTCATGTGGGCATCGGTCAGCGAAAAGACCAGTACTATCTTGAAGAGCAGTTTGGCAGCGAAATAGCCCGAGGCCTTTGGGATATGGGGTTAGAGGCTGTAGAGACGGTTAAACAGCTTATCGCCAAACATCAGATTCAGTGCGATGTAAAGCAGGGTATTTTGCATCTAGCTCACCGCAGCAAATACTGCAGAGAGCTGGAAGACGAGGTGGATCACCTTCGGAATCATTATCAGTTTGAGCAGATGGAGTATGTAGACAGGAGCGCCCTACCCAACTTTCTAGATAGTCAGGCCTTTTATGGTGCTCAGTGGGATAAGGCATCACTGCATCTGCATCCCCTTAAGTACACTCAGGGCTTGGCCAGGGCCGCCATAGAGGCTGGCGTCACCATTTGTGAGCAATCAAAGGTGCTGAGTTACACAGAGGACGCCTCTATTGTTGTGCGCACCGCCAGTGGCACTGTTACCGCTAGCGAGCTGATTTTGGCGTGCAATGGATATATCGAAAAGCTCGAGCCGCGTATCAATGGCTATATTATGCCGATCAATAACTTTGTTCTGGCAACCGAACCCCTTTCGGATAAGTTAGCACGGGCTGTCAGCGCTCAGGACACGGCCATGCAGGACACGCGCTTTGTCATTAACTACTGGAAGCTCTCCGCTGACAATAGGCTTATATTCGGTGGTGGCGAGAACTACCGTCGCGGGTTTCCGGACGATATCAAAGGCTTTGTGCGCAAATATATGCTGCAGATCTATCCCCAACTTGAAAACACAAAAGTTGATTATGGCTGGGGCGGCACCCTGGCTATTACTCTTAACCGCATGCCGCACTTTGGCCGTATAGGGTCGAATATATGGCACCTTCAGGGCTATTCCGGTCATGGCGTACCCACTGCGACCTTTGCTGGCAAGCTTGTCGCTGAAGCCATTAGCGGTAAGCTTGAGCGCTTTGATTTAATGTCCAGCTTGCCGACTCGCAAATTTCCCGGCGGCACTCTGCTGCGCTGGCCGGGGATGGTCGCCGGTATGCTTTACTTCGCGCTTCGCGACAGGATTTGACTATGACTAATGTTCGCACATTGACCCCACGCAACGCCCCAGTCCAGAAGCGGGCTCTGGAGCGTCGAGCTAAGATACTTGAGGTTACAGCGGTATTGCTTGAGGAAGTGGGTCAGGATGATTTGACGACTATCTTGGTAGCTAAGCGCGCAGAGATGTCTGTGGGCACCCTGTACCATTACTTTCCGAATAAATACGCCATTCTCTATGCGCTTGCGGAGCAGTGGCTTGGAGAGATCGATACGGTATTGCGGGAGTTAGAGGCCGAGCGCCTTGAGACAATGAGCCTAAAGAAGTTTGTGGACAAAACCGTAGAGCGCTTACTGCTGGCTTATACCAATCAGCGCGGGCTTTTACCCCTGGTGCAAGCAATGTTTGGAGTGCCGGAGTTAAAGGATTTGGACACGGTTCACGACGAGCTGATTATTACATCGTTGGCACGTATGTTTGCTCGCTTAGAGGTCGCTGAGCGCCCTGCTGAGCTCTCGCGTCTGGGTCGAGGTTTTCTCGAGATCAATCATGCGTTGCTGCTAGTGGTGGTTAATCAGGGCAAAGCCGACAGCCTCAAAACGCTGAATGACTTGAAATATGTCAGCCTTTGTTTGCTCGAGAGAGCGAAAAGCCAGTTTTAAAACTTTATAATTAAGGTTAATAAAACTCTTTAAGCAATTGTTTATATTATAAAAGTCTTAGCGTGATTTCTCTCTCATAGTGACAAACTCTTCGGCGGCCGAGGGATGAATGCCCACAGTGGCATCAAAGTGCGCCTTGGTAGCACCCGCCTTTAGTGCAATTCCCAAGCCCTGAATAATCTCTGCCGCATGTTCACCGACCATATGACAACCGACTACGCGGTCAGATGCACTGTCGACGACTAATTTCATCGTAATGCGATCACTGCCACCGCCCAATGTTTGCAACATTGGCTTAAAGTCTGAGACATACACGTCTACCTCAGTATATTCGGCTCTGGCTTGCTCTTCCCCAAGGCCCACTGTGCCCAGTTCAGGCTGACAGAAGACCGCGGTTGGGATATCCGCGTAATCAATTGTCGCAACACCGTGGCCGTAGAGATGATCGACTAGCACCATGGCTTCCTGAATCGCTACCGGCGTTAGCTGAACTCGGTCGATCACATCGCCCAAGGCATAGATACTGGGATCAGCGGTGGCAAAATTATCATCCACCACAATGGAGCCATTGGGGCGCAATACAGTATTGGTGTGCTCTAGCCCTAGCCCAGCTGTATTGGCCTGACGGCCTGTGGCATAGAGCGCCAATCCCGCATCCAAACTGCTGCCATTATTCAGTACTACTGAGAGACCGCTGTCAGTCTTAATAATTTCATTGATCTCAGTGCTGAGGTGCATATGCACACCTTTGGCGACCATACCCTCTGTCACTTTGTCGCTCATTTCGCGATCAAAAGACTTCAGCAGATTCGCTCCACGATAGACCAGATGGGTTTCCACACCCAGGCCATTTAAAATGCCGGCAAACTCAACGGCAATATAGCCGCCACCCACGACTACGGCGGTTTTCGGCAGATCATCGAGAAAGAACATTTCATTGGAGCTAATCGCCAGATCGCTGCCGGGGAATTCTGGAATGTAGGGCCAGCCGCCAGTGGCAATCAAAATAACGTTGGCGCTGTAGCCTTTGCCATTCACTTCAACTTGATGAGGTCCAGTGACAGTAGCGCGGCCATCAAACAGATCGGCGCCACTGTTATTGATCATATTGTTGTAAATACTGTTTAAGCGCTCGATCTCAGCGGTTTTATTATCCCGCAATAACCTCCAGTCTAATGTGGGTGCTTCAACACCAGACCAGCCAAAGCCTTTGCTGGCGTGAAATAGCTCCGGGAACTGCGAAGCATAGACAAACAGCTTCTTCGGTACACAGCCCACATTAACGCAGGTGCCACCGAGATAACGCTCTTCAGCAACAGCAACCTTCTTACCCTTAGAGGCCGCCATACGCGCAGCGCGTACGCCGCCGGAACCGGCCCCAATTACAAAAAGATCGTAGTCAAATTCCATTGTCATTGAGTCGTCTCCGTCACATTAAACCAGGCTAGTTTGTCATGCAGGCTCACCACATGACCAACAATTATTAGAGTCGGCGCCTTGGCACCAGCGCTGCGCACAATCTCGGGCAGGCTATTGAGATCGCCTATAAAGACCTGCTGACGGTCAGTGGTGCCCTTCTCGATCAGCGCTGCCGGTGTCTGGGCATCCAAGCCATGTTGTTTGAGTTGCTCGCAGATTGTCTCCATGCCATTCAAACCCATGTAAAACACCAATGTTTGGTTGGGCTGCACCAGTTCTGGCCAGTTCAAGTCCATCTTGCCTGAGCGCAAATGGCCAGCGATAAAGCGCACTGACTGGGCATGATCACGATGGGTCAAGGGAATACCGGCATAACTGGCACAACCAGAAGCTGCAGTAATACCGGGAACCACTTGGAATGGAATGCCGTGCTCGGCAAGCGTTTCAATCTCTTCACCGCCGCGGCCAAAAATAAATGGATCGCCACCTTTAAGGCGCACCACACGATTGCCCTCAAGGGCGTAATCCACCAGTTTCTGATTAATATTATCTTGGGTTACGGGATGATCTCCCGCGGTTTTGCCTACATAGATCCGCGTTGCATCTCGGCGCACCAGATTAAGCACCTCTGGAGACACCAAGCGATCATAGAGCACAATATCTGCCTGCTGCATGAGTCGCAGGGCCTTAAAGGTCAATAGATCCGGATCCCCGGGGCCGCCACCGACTAAATAGACCTCACCGGTTTTAAATTCATCGGTGGACTCAAGCTTGTGAGCCAATAGGCGTTCAGCTTCGTCGAGATTGTTGGCATAGGCCTGCTCGGCAATCGGCCCATAAAAGACTTCTTCCCAGAATGCCTTGCGATCCGCGCCATTGGAGAACTTGGCTTTGACGCGCTCGCGAAAGCTGCCGGCCAGAGAACCCAGCTTGCTCATACCTGCAGGTAACAGGGCTTCAAATCTTGTACGCAACAAACGCACCAGCACAGGGGCATCACCGCCACTGGAGATGGCTATTTGGATTGGCGAACGATCGACAATCGACGGGAAAATAACGGTTGAGAATTTAGGGTCATCCACCACATTAGAGAGAATATTGGCGTTTTGAGCATGCTCTGAGACAAGCCGGTTCAGATCTCGATCGTTGGTCGCTGCAATCACCATGACGATATTCGGCAGATCGAGCATATGCTGGTGTTCGTAACTGGCGGTAATTAGGTTCAAGCCATTGCAACCATGTTCTTTGTCGCGGGCGTTCATCTCTAATAGGTCTGGACAGAAATCTTTGGCGACTATGGTGATAATGGCGCTGGCTTCTTGCACTAAGCGTACTTTGCGCAGAGCAATCTCGCCGCCGCCGATTACTAGAATATTGCGGCCTTTGAGATTGTGAAAGAGTGGTAGGTAATCCATGTGTTCTCTATTTTGTACCTTATTGGGTTTGTTAGCGTTTGTTCGTGCGCGACCTTACATAGTGTCTTGACTGCAGTTCAGAGATCTCTCGTCGCTGCGCTCTGTCGAGATGACAGAGTGTTTTTTAAATATTGTGTTGAGCCCCCACACTTAGATTCCTCAACGACCTCAAACCTGTCATCTCGAGCATCACCAAACCTTTCATCTCGAGCATCATCAAGCCTGTCATCTCGAACGTATGTGAGAGATCTATCATCAGCCCCCTCAATCTCTCAGAAAACCTATGTAGCCCCTTTGCGATCAATCAGGGCCCGCTTATGGGCTTGTCATTTTCAGATTGAGAGAGCGCAGTGTTTGAGCGAAAGCGAGTTGCGCGAACGCTGAAACTGGCAAGCTCATGGGACCGATCGCAAAGGGGCTGCATGGGTTTGCCCACTCCCAGCGCTCAAAACCTTGCACTCAAGACCTTGTACTCAATGCCCAATAAAGAGATCTCTCGTCGCTACGCTCTGTCGAGATGCCAAATTAAGTTGCTCTATCGACATGCCAAATTAAGCCGCTCTTTTAAGATGCCAGGGTCGGTGCATTGGACTTAACGAATCTCAGTAATCCCACCCATCAATGGCTGCAATACTGCCGGGATCGCAATCGAACCATCGGCCTGCTGGTAATTCTCAATCACCGCCACCAAGGTGCGCCCTACCGCCAAACCGGACCCATTTACTGTATGCAGTAACTCAGGCTTACCCTCGGCATTTCTAAATCGCGCTTTCATGCGACGAGCCTGAAAATCAGCAAAATTACTACAGGATGAAATCTCACGATACTTCTCTTGAGACGGCAACCAAACCTCAAGGTCAATGGTCTTGGCTGCAGAGAAACCCAAGTCACCACCGCAGAGAATTACGCTGCGATAAGGCAGCTCAAGCTTCTGTAGAATCGCCTCCGCATGGCCCACCAGAGACTCCAGTGCGTCCCACGACTCATCCGGATGAACAAACTGAACCATCTCGACCTTCTCAAACTGATGCTGGCGAATCATACCGCGGGTATCGCGACCATAGCTGCCCGCTTCACTGCGAAAACAAGGGGTATGAGACACATACTTAATCGGTAGCCTGTCGACAATTTCATTGCGATAGAGGTTGGTAATAGGCACTTCAGCCGTAGGGATCAAATAAAACTCACGCTCGTCATTGAGCTTAAAGAGATCCTCTTCAAACTTCGGCAGCTGACCAGTTCCAAACAGCGACTCGCGATTAACGATGTAAGGCACATAGACCTCTTCATAACCGTGCTCGCCAATATGGGTATTGAGCATAAATTGGGTAAGCGCACGGTGTAAGCTGGCCAAACGACCGCGCATCACAGAGAAACGTGAACCCGTAATTTTCGCCGCCACATCAAAATCTAGACCATTAAAGCTATCACCCAGATCAACGTGATCCTTAATTTCGAAATCAAACTGTCGCGGTGTGCCCCAGCGACGCAGTTCAATATTGTCATCTTCAGTCTTGCCTGCAGGCACAGAGCTGTGTGGAATATTAGGCAGCCCCTGCAATAGGTCATCAAGTTGTCCCTGAACCTCAGTCAAGGCCAAGTCGGCGGCCGCTGAATCATTTTTAATCTGCTCGCCCTTAGCCTTCAAGGGTTCAATATCTTCGCCCTTGGCTTTGGCTTCACCGATCAACTTACCCATAGACTTAGAGTAGGCGTTGCGCTCCTGCTGGAGACTCTCTGCAGCGACCTGCAGCGCTTTTCGCTGGGCTTCGAGAGCCAAAAAGGCCTCGCAATCGAGGGTATAGCCCTTGGTTTGTAGACTCTCTGCAACGGCATTTAAATCCGAGCGTAGCAGCTTCGGGTCAAGCATGGTGGTGTCCTTAAAAAGTACTTAAATACATTTGGGGTTAATTATCACAGTAAGCGCGTAAGCCAAATTGAACTACTGATCGCCAGCAGGCATAAAACCACTGTCACCAGCACATAGAGCAGCGCCATCGAAAGGTCGCCATTTTGCCACAAATCCAGGGCATCAAGCGAGAAGGTTGAGAAGGTTGTAAAGGCACCGAGAAATCCAATCATCCATAAACTGCGCATTTCCAGCGGTAAAGCACTGCGTTCAACAATCAGCACAAATAAAATACCCATCACAAAACTGCCCAGTACATTGACTGTGAGCGTCGCATAGGGAAATTTATGGCTCGATGCCTGAAACAGCCAAGTGCTGACTCCATAGCGAGCCATAGCACCCAGAGCGCCACCCAGGGCCACAGCAATCCAATTCATCACAGCATTCCTTTTTGCTTGTCATCAAGGCTGCGCAGATAGGCGAGCTTCTCAGAAATTTTCTTCTCCAGTCCGCGGTCAGTCGGCTGGTAGTAGGTTTTGCCGCCAAGCTCCTCAGGCAAATAGCTCTCCCCTGGTGCATAACCGCCCTCTTCATTGTGGGCATATCTATAGTCTTTGCCGTAATCCAAGTCTTTCATCAGGTTGGTCGGCGCATTGCGCAGATGCATGGGCACTTCATAACTGGGCAGTGACCGCACATCCGCCATAGTGGCATTAAAGGCGCTATAAACCGCGTTACTCTTGGCTGCTACCGCCAGATAAACTACCGCTTGAGCTAACGCTAATTCCCCCTCGGGGCTGCCTAGACGCTCCTGAACATCCCAGGCACTCATCGCCAGTTCCAGTGCTCGAGGATCGGCATTGCCAATATCTTCACTGGCCATACGCACCAAACGCCGCGCTATATAGATCGGATCACAGCCTCCGTCTAACATGCGGCATAGCCAATAGAGGGCCGCATCCGGAGAGGAACCGCGCACCGACTTGTGCATGGCTGATATCTGGTCGTAAAAGTATTCGCCGCCCTTATCAAAGCGCCGAGTATCACCGACTAATACCTGCTCTAACACTCTGCGATCAATAGCGGCTAGATCTCCTGACTCACTGGCCAAATCATTGGCAATTTCCAGCAGATTAAGGGCGCGACGGGCGTCGCCATCGGCGGCACTGGCCAATAAATCGAGTGCCTCGTCGTCTAGCTGAAGCTGGCGTTCTCCAAGGCCAGATTGCTGATCCGACAAAGCCTGTTGAATCACCGTCTTAATTTGCTCGTTATCCAAGCTTTTTAGAACATAGACACGACAGCGGGACAGGAGTGCGTTGTTTAACTCAAAAGATGGGTTCTCCGTGGTAGCGCCAATAAATACTACTGTGCCATCCTCAACAAAGGGTAAAAAAGCATCTTGCTGTGATTTGTTAAAGCGATGTACTTCATCCACAAAAAGGATAGTTTTGCGACCGCGCAGATCGCGCTGTTCAGTCGCTTTTGCTATGGACGCGCGAATTTCCTTAACCCCAGACAGTACCGCGGAAATACTTTCAAAATGCGCATCTGCCGAGGCGGCAATAATTTTCGCCAGAGTGGTCTTGCCCACCCCCGGCGGTCCCCAAAAAATCATTGAGTGCAGCGCCCCGCCCTCAATCGCCTCGCGCAGTGGCTTGCCCAGTCCGATTAAATGCTCTTGACCATAAAAACCATCAAGAGTCGCTGGGCGCATACGCGCGGCAAGAGGTCGATAGACTGTTTGGCTAAAAAGATCAGTTGGCATTATTGATTACATCGACCCCATCTGGCGCCTGAAAGACAAATAGATCTCCAGATAAAACTGGGTTGAGCTCAAGTTGGCTAAAGCGAATTGTGGTGGTTTGACCAAGGGTATCAGTCAACCTTATGGAGGTCGGGGTGCTGCCATCAAAAGCGATTGTCATGCTGTTAAACAGGCTGCCGCCCTGCTCCGGCTTTAGCTCAAAGCGCCCCTCGGCAAGCTGAGTGACGAAATAGGCGTCATCCAATCGATCTAGGTCACCGGAAAAAAGGATTGCTGGCGTCGCCGCCATATCTTGATTAAAGGGCTGGATAATTACCTGCTCCAGATCCGGGTCATAGACCCACAGGGTCAAGCCATCGGCAATAATCTGTTGCGGCATTGGCGCTTCAACTATCCAGCGCAGGCGATTTGGTTGAGATACTTGAAAAAGCCCTTCTGAGGCCTGCAGTTCGAAGCCCTCTGCATCGCTGATTTTCTGCTCAAAGCGCGCCGACAGACTGGTGATTGGCTGTAATAAATCCCGCAGCTGTTGGATATCTTCAGGGGCGCCGCCGGACCAGCTGGCAGTGCTAACAAACGGGGTCAAAAGTAGAAAAAGAGGCAGAGCAATTTTGTGCAGTGAGCGCATCATCTTTTTTATCACCTGGCCACTGGCCAACGAGGTCATTTAGAGCATGGGATTCTACCGCTTTTTAGGGTTCCGAAGTAGTGGCATTTGACCCAGCGACTCGCTTCAACAAAAAACGCTCAGAGGAACCGCTGCCGTCATCGATGGTTTCCCGGCGGACGGTTATTTTTTCTTGGTAATAGGCTGCGCAGCCCAGAATTAAACCCTCAGCCACATCGCCCATACAGCATGGCGACTGATAGATAACTTGCATTCGGGTCTCGCTATAGTGGGTGCACTTAAAACTGGGTGGCGAAGCGTCAGGATAAAGCTTTTTTACTTCTCCATGGATAAACCCATCGACTTTAGACAGCAGCGCAAAAGACGAATTAAAGTTAGTGATCCACCAGGATGATCTGATTGTATTTATGGACGGCGATGCCGTATTGGCACCGGGTATCTTGCGCAAATGCTGCCCGCTATTTGAAAACGACCCGAAACTGCAAGCCATCACCACCGACGAAGAAGTGATCTGCTACGGCCCGAAATGGATTCAGTCATGGCTCACAATGCGCTTCGCCCAGCGACGCATTGCTATGCAATCCCACTCTATGGCCAATAAAGTCCTAACCCTTACCGGCCGCATGTCGGTATTTCGCGCCAATCATCTAACCCGGCATAAATTTATCCGCATGCTTGAAGCCGACCACCTGCACCACTGGCTCTGGGGTACTTTCCGATTTCTCTCCGGCGATGACAAAAGTACCTGGTATTACATGCTTACCCAAGACGCCAAAATGCTTTATGTGCCCGACGCCCTGGTTTATACCATCGAAGAGATTGAAGGCTCTGGCATAGAGCGCATGACGCAAAACTTCCGCCGATGGTCCGGCAATATGCTGCGCAACGGCACCAGAGCACTCAAGCTGGGGCCCAACAAAATCGGATTCTTTATCTGGTGGTGCGTAATGGACCAGCGTATCGCCATGTGGACCATGCTGGTCAGCCCCATAGTCGCCATCGCCGCCACATTGCTCCATGACCCCTATTACATCGTCTCGTATTTTATCTGGATCGCCATCTCGCGCATGGCGCTGTCATTGTTTCTATTTCGTTACAGCAATAGCATGCATATTGAGTGGCCGTTTATTCTCTATTTCAACCAACTACTCAACGCCGCGGTTAAAGTTTACTGCTTAGCCAGGCTGTCCAAACAGCGCTGGACCAATCGGGGGAATCAATCATCTGGGAGTGGGGATAGTTTTGCGGATCAAATGAAGAATTTTATGGCAGCCTATATCACCACAGTCTGGGTTGTGACACTGGTGATGACGGTGTTGTTTTACACGGGGTTGGTAGGGTTTCCGGAATTGGGGTATTGGTTATAGCGTCACAGGGGACGTTGGCAGCAGGCTCAAACCTTGGCCGACAAACTCTTTTTATGACCCTTTAGCATGGTGCTCATCTTTTGATGGGTTATGCTGACCTTGTATAGCAGACTAATCATCAACTTACACTCTGTGATCAACCCAGCGTCATTCCAAGAAATCATATCGACACCTTTAACCAGTGCACCCTGAATCTCGACCTCAAAATCAGTTATGGCATTTGCCTTTCCATGGGCCTCGCAAACATAGCTGAGGCTGCCATTTAAGCGGATCCCGAAAGCCGCATTGAGATATTTACTGATAATGCTTTTGCCAACCTGAGGCCTATAAACCACAGGCCAATGAAACACGGCATCCATATCAATTAGGTTATAAAGTCCTGTTGCACCTCTGTCTTTCGCGACCTAATGCTAGCTAGCCATGGTGATCTATGATCATATTCAAATACTTAAAAAACAGTACAACAGGGTGCATTTTAGGGCTGAAAATCCTAGTGTGGGATTTTCAGTATTAGCGCCCACCAGGCGATAGTATCTCGCGGCTACCATTGCTACTCATGGGGCTAACTACCCCTGCAGCTTCCATCTGTTCAATCAAGCGTGCAGCTCGGTTATAACCCACTCTTAGTTTGCGCTGTACCGATGAAATTGAGGCTTTGCGGCTCTCCAGTACAAAGGCAACGGCTTCGTCATAAAGTGGATCTGATACTGGGTCCTCTTCGCTCTCCTCTCCTCCACTGTAGCCAGGCACTGCAATTGTTGAGACCGCAGCTTCATCGGTGATCTCGGACAAATAGTTGGGTTCACCGCGACGTTTCCAGTCGGCAACCACTTTATGGACTTCGTGATCATCAACGAAACAGCCGTGAATTCGCTCTGGCACGCTGGTGCCTGGTGGCAGATAGAGCATATCGCCATTGCCGAGTAATTGTTCTGCGCCGCCCTGATCGAGAATGGTTCTTGAATCGATTTTTGATGAGACTTGGAAGGCGATTCGGGTGGGAACGTTGGCTTTGATTAGTCCGGTGATAACGTCCACAGAGGGTCGCTGGGTGGCCAGTATCAAGTGGATCCCGGCGGCTCTCGCTTTCTGGGCGATTCGAGCAATTAGCTGCTCAACCTTTTTGCCAACGATCATCATCATATCGGCAAATTCGTCGATCACTACCACTATGTAGGGCAATGTTTCCAAGGTCGGTGCCTCTGGCGCTTCTTGAGTCGCATCCCAACCCATTTCATCTGGGTTAAACGTCCAGAGTGGATCGGTAATCGGCTCGCCCGCTTTTATAGCGTCTTCAATCTTACGGTTGTAACCCGCCAAGTTTCTCACACCCAGCGCCGCCATCAATTTATAGCGACGTTCCATTTCGCCAACACACCAGCGCAGGCCACTGGCGGCGTCTTTCATATCGGTGATAACCGGTGTCAGGAGGTGCGGAATGCCATCGTAAACCGATAGCTCGAGCATCTTGGGATCGATAAGGATTAACTTAACGTCTTCTGGTGAGGCTTTAAACAGCAGGCTTAGAAGCATGGTGTTGATACCGACAGACTTGCCTGAACCCGTGGTGCCCGCTACCAGTAGATGCGGCATACGGCCGAGATCGGCGACTATAGGAATGCCTGCAATATCGTGGCCCAGCGCTAATGTCACTGGCGAACTTGAGCGGTCATAGGCCTCAGAGGACAGTACTTCACTGAGGCGCACCATCTCACGCTTTTCATTGGGAATTTCTATACCCACTACCGACTTGCCGGGAATCACTTCGACCACACGTACGCTGATAACCGCCATGGAGCGAGCCAAATCTTTGGCTAATCCGCTGATACGGCTAACCTTGATGCCAGCGGCGGGCTGGATTTCAAAACGGGTGACTACTGGGCCGGGCAATACTTCGACGACATCGGCTTTGATACCAAAGTCGAGGAGCTTGTGTTCCAACAGGCGTGAGAGATGCTCAAGGGATTCGGCGGAGTAACCGCTATTGGTATTGTTGTCTGCAGGATCAAGCAGGTTGATCGGCGGCAGAGAGCCAACAACTTCACTGTCAGAAAAAAGTGTCTGCTGTTTTTCACGCTCAATGCGCTTGCTAACCACGGGCTTGGCTTTGGGTGCTTGAATCGTTGGCGGCGTTCGCAGCTTCTGCATCTTAGTTTCGATTTCGACTTTGGTCTGGCGTTCAAGAACGGCTTCTCGTGATTTAGCTTTTTCCGCACGGGCGATTTTCATTGCGGCAAGCTTGCTGCGTGCTCGGTCGTAGAGATCGATTGCTGCTAGACCTAGCCGGTCAATCAGGGAAATCCAGGAAATATCGACAAATACGGTGAGTCCAAACAGAAACAGTGACAACAGTATTAGGGTACTACCAACGTAGCTAAACACCGCCATGGTGGCTTCGCCGATCTTGTTGCCAAGTATGCCGCCGACGCCAAAGGGATAACTGTTATGCACTTCGGCGTACTGAATATTGGCCAGTGAAGTGGCGCTGATCATTACCAGAATAAAGCCGATAACGCGCAGAGTGAAGGTGACGGAGTCAAAGGCGTCAGCTTCACGGAGAATGTAGGTGCGCAGTATTTGAATGGCGCGGACCGCAAGCAGAGCTGGGAATAGGTAGGCCATCACTCCAAACAAGGCAAAGAATATATCGGCGATCCAGGCGCCGGCAAGGCCTACGGCATTGTTGAGCTCACCGCGGACACCGGTATGTGACCAACCTGGGTCGTCTGAGGAATAGCTGAGCAGCGCCAGCAGCAGTATCGAACAGAGAGCAATCCAACCTATTAGAGCGCCCTCTGCGAGCAAACGCTTGCCGCGGGTTTCGTTATAGCTGGCTTCGGCTGGTGCTGGGTTACGCTGCTTTCGCTTATCTGTGCTCAACGGGTATTTCCCTGTCTGTTAATGCAGGGCCAATTGTAGCCCGTTGAGAATTAAATGCTATGTTTGAGCGGCGCTTAATCACCAAGTTAGTCAAACAATGGAAAGTCGAAAACAGGCTCGCTGTGGTAGATAGTGCAAAAACTTATTTGTCCGCGCCACCGGATTGTCTATGATAGCGTCCGGTCATTATTTGCTAACGCATTCACACACGTAAAATAGAGAGAAATCATGTCTGAGACACAACATTATCCACTGATTATTTTAGGTTCCGGCCCTGCTGGCTGGACTGCTGCTGTTTACGCCGCGCGGGCCAACTTGAGCCCAGTTGTTATCACTGGCATTCAGCAAGGCGGTCAGTTAACGACCACCACCGATGTGGATAACTGGCCTGGTGACGCAGATGGTGTTCAGGGTCCAGAATTGATGGAGCGCATGCAAAAGCACGCAGAACGCTTTGATACCAAAACAATTTTTGATCATATAGATGAAGTAGTACTCGACGAGCGCCCTTTCCGCCTTAAGGGCTCTAGCAACTACAGCTGTGACTCCCTGATTATTGCCACTGGCGCCTCGGCACAGTATTTGGGCTTGCCCTCTGAAGAAGCATTTATGGGCAAAGGCGTGAGTGCCTGTGCTACCTGTGACGGTTTCTTCTATCGCAACAAGCCGGTTGCAGTGCTTGGTGGCGGTAATACCGCTGTTGAAGAGGCGCTCTATCTATCGAATATCTGCAGTGAAGTGACATTGATTCACCGCCGCGATGAGCTCCGCGCTGAGAAGATGCTCCAAGACAAGCTCTTCGAGAGAGAGAAGACTGGCAATATCACCATTGAATGGAGCCATAATCTCGATGAAGTGCTGGGTGATGACGCTGGTGTTACCGGCGTGCGTATCAAGAGCACTGCAGACGGCGCTACCAAAGACCTCAGTGTGGATGGTGTGTTTATCGCCATCGGCCACAAACCCAACACCGATATCTTCGCCGATAAGTTGGCCATGAAAGATGGCTACTTAACTATCGCTGGCGGTATGGCCGGCAATGCCACTGAAACTAGTGTCCCCGGCGTTTTTGCCGCTGGCGATGTGGCCGACCATGTCTACCGACAAGCGGTCACTTCGGCTGGCAGCGGCTGTATGGCTGCGCTGGATGCGGAGCGCTTTCTGGATCAGTAATTAAATTGCCAGTTTAAATAGCCGCTCTGAAAAGCCGCTCTAAATAGCCGTTCTTAAAAGCCAACCTGGAGTCTATCTGTGCAGATACCTCTGCTAGATCAGGATCATCCGCGCTTTCCTGATCCCAGTGGCGCTTTAACTGAACCCGACGGTCTTCTTGCCGTCGGGGGTAATTTGCAGCCGCAAACCCTACTTAGCGCCTATAGATCCGGTATCTTCCCCTGGTATCAGGATGAGCATCCTATTCTTTGGTGGAGCCCAGCAACTCGCTGTGTGTTGCCGCCCTCGGATTTGCACTGCTCCAAAAGCCTACGTAAAACGCTGCGTCGCAATGATTATCAGGTGACCGTTAATCAGGCCTTTAATACTGTTGTTGACGCCTGCAGCGAGCCCCGTGAGGACGATGGCGGCACCTGGATTACCGAAGAGATGAAGGCTGCCTATACTCAGCTCCACCAGCAAGGCAAGGCCCACTCTCTTGAGGTCTGGTTTGAGGGTAACTTGGTTGGTGGCCTCTATGGTGTTGCGGTGGGCAGCATTTTTTGCGGCGAATCAATGTTCAGTCGGCGTGCTAGTGCCTCTAAAATCGCCCTGGCTCATCTCTGCCGCTGGGGTTTGGATGCTGGCTTGAAACTAATCGACTGTCAGCTAGTTAACCCGCATTTGGTCAGCTTGGGTGCGATTAGCATTGATCGCAGCATCTTTATCGAGCAGTTATCAAAGAGTCGAGACAAGGGTTTGAACTGGCCCCTTCCCGGCACGGGTCAGCAGACAACAGAATTACAGTTCAATTGGTGATCTAGTCGGTGGAAAAATCTCATTGAGTATCCTAGGCCACTGAACTACTCTTGTGTGTATTGTTTATCAGCACATTCATTAATTAGGTAGGCCAATATGACTCGCGATATTTCGCCAGATATAGGCATGATCAAGCTCTGCTTGACCGAGGCCCATGACTGCAGCTACCTACCTGATCGACAATCGACCACCGCGTTTGTGGATCCAGAAATGCGCATTGATGTCGAGCTTTATTCGCGCATGACTACTCTCGGCTTTCGCCGCAGCGGCCCTTACCTCTATGCGCCCAAATGTGCCGGTTGCAATGCTTGTATACCCGCGCGCGTGCCGGTCGATAATTTTAAATGCAGCCGTGCCCAGAAACGCTGCTGGAAAAAGAACGACGATATTATGGTTGAACAGCTCGACTCGATTAATATCGGTGAGCACTTTCCCATCTATGCCCGTTATATAGAACAGCGCCACAGCGATGGCGATATGTACCCGCCCTTGCGCCGCCAGTTTGAAGACTTTCTCGGTAATGCCTGGGAATGCACCCAGTTTCTCGAATTCAGGTTGGGTGACCAGCTAATCGGCTGCGCCGTAATCGATGTTATTCACAACGGACTGTCGGCTATCTACACCTATTTTGACCCGGCCTTCTCAGACCGCGGTCTCGGGGTGCTGGCAATTCTTGTGGAGATCGATATGGCGCAGCGCCTCGGTCTTGAACATCTCTATTTGGGCTATTGGATTTCCGGCTGTGACAAGATGAAATACAAGACCAATTACCGCCCCCTTGAGCTGTACCGACAAAATAGCTGGCGAATTGCCGAATGACTTTGCTATACGGGGCGTTTTAAGGCAAACTTGCCGCGCTTTTTGGGATCCGCTTAAGTATCAAGCAGGCAACCCTTCCAGCATTGGTTTTAAATAATTTCATTTGACGGGCACTACATTAAGCTTATGGCGAAAGAAGATCACATTGAATTTGAAGGCGAGGTCATCGACACTCTGCCGAACACAACGTTCCGAGTTAAGCTGGAGAATGATCACGTAATCATTGCCCATATCTCTGGAAAAATGCGCAAGCACTACATTCGTATTCTTACGGGTGACAAGGTTAAGGTTGAGATGACTCCCTATGACCTAACTAAAGGTCGCATTACCTTTAGAGAGCGATAAGCTCGCCCCTTCCACTTTTCTAGCAAATAAAAAAAACCGTCGCATGGGCTTCATGCGACGGTTTTTTGCTGCCTGCTAATTACTCGCTGGTAACAAGCTCATCTTCAGTATGGACTACCAACTCGCCATCTTCGACCCGCACAAATGCGGTGCCGCCCTTCTCTGATAGACTGCCAAATAATACGGCTTCGGCCAGTGGCTTTTTAATCCTCTCTTGCAGTAATCGATCCATGGGACGAGCGCCCATCTTGGCGTCATAACCATTCACGGCTAACCATTCGCGAGAATCATTATCTATATCGAGAAAGACCTTCTTGCTATCCAGCTGCGACTGTAACTGCACCAAGAACTTATCCACTACCGTGGTAATCACATCCATAGACAGTTCAGCGAACTGCACAATGCTATCGAGACGGTTGCGGAACTCTGGGGTAAACATTTTCTTGATCGCTTCCATACCATCAGTGCGGTGGTCCTGCTGTGCAAAGCCCATTGAAGAGCGGCTCATTAATTCAGCACCGGCATTGGTGGTCATAATGATAATGACATTACGGAAGTCGGCTTTACGACCATTGTTATCGGTAAGCGTACCGTGATCCATAACTTGAAGTAATAAGTTAAAGACATCAGGATGCGCTTTTTCCACTTCGTCCAACAGCACGATTGAGTGAGGATGTTTATTCACTGCGTCGGTGAGCAATCCACCCTGATCGTAACCAACATAACCTGGAGGCGCGCCGATCAGTCGTGACACGGTGTGTCGTTCCATATATTCGGACATATCGAAGCGCATTAAATTGACACCAAGAATATTCGCCAATTGACGGCTGACTTCGGTTTTACCTACACCAGTGGGGCCTGCAAACAAGAAACTACCTATGGGCTTAGTCCCTTCACGCAATCCGGCACGGGCCATTTTGATCGAGGTAGTCAATACATCGATTGCTGGATCCTGACCAAATACGACCATCTTCAATTTCTCAGAGAGGCCTTTCAGCTGCTCTTTATCAGAACTAGAGACACTCTTGGCTGGGATTCGGGCAATTTTAGAGATAACTAACTCAATATCACTGACACCGACAGTCTTCTTGCGCTTGCTGGCAGACTGCAGACGCTGATAGGCACCGGCTTCATCGATCACATCTATAGCTTTGTCCGGCAAAAAGCGATCGTTGATATGCTTGGCGGCAAGCTCTGCAGCCACCTTTAATGCCGGGTTACTAAACTTTAAATCGTGATGCTCTTCAAAACGCGACTTGAGGCCTTTGAGAATCTGATAGGTTTCGTCAACTGTAGGCTCTTCCACATCAATTTTTTGAAAGCGTCGCGACAGAGCCTGGTCCTTTTCAAAAATACCGCGGTACTCTTGATAGGTAGTCGAGCCAAAGCAGCGCAGCTGACCTGAGGAGAGCAGTGGCTTGAGCAGGTTAGAGGCGTCCATAACACCACCGGATGCCGCACCTGCACCGATAATTGTGTGGATCTCATCGATAAATAGAATCGAGCCTTCTCGCTCACCAAGCTCGGCGATAATGCCTTTTAAACGCTTTTCAAAGTCACCGCGGTACTTAGTGCCGGCCAAGAGACCACCCATATCGAGCGAGTAAACGACGCTGCCTTTTAAAGGATCAGGCACTGCGTCTTCAATAATGAGTTTTGCCAAGCCTTCTGCGATAGCCGTTTTACCCACTCCAGACTCACCCACTAGCAGCGGATTATTCTTGCGGCGTCTTACCAATATTTGGCTGACTCGCTCAACCTCCGCAGCGCGTCCGATCAATGGGTCCGTTTTACCTAGCTCGGCCTGCTCGTTTAGATTGGTAGCAAATTGACTGAGAAGGCTCTCTTCCTGAGAATCAGTGGTGGTGCCGGCCTCAGTATTATTGCTCGACTCTTCACTACTGTTTTCAGGTTGATCTACATATTTCGAGATGCCGTGGGAGATGTAGTTGACCACATCAATACGCGCAATATTTTGCAGGCGTAAGAAGTAAACCGCCTGACTTTCCTGTTCACTAAAGATCGCGACAATCACATTGGCGCCCACGACCTCGCTGTGGTTTGCCGAATTAACTTGAAATACCGCGCGCTGGAGTACGCGTTGAAAGCCATGGGTTGGCTGAGTTTCCTGCTCGAGCTGAATATCCGAGATGATAGGGGTAGTTGAGTCGACAAACTCTATAAGGTCTTGCCTTAGCACGCTGATATCAGCACCGCAGGCCTTGAGCACATTTGATGCCGAGGCATCATCCAGCAGTGCCAGTAACAGATGTTCTACAGTCATAAATTCATGACGCTTGTCTCTGGCACTTTTGAAGGCCAGATTGAGGGTAACTTCCAGTTCTCTACTTAACATAGTGTTTACTCTTCTTCATCGTTACAGGGTTCTACTTCACATAAAAGCGGGTGCTGGTGGTCCCTCGAGTACTGATTAACTGTGCCCGCTTTCGTCTCTGCCACATCCTTAGTATAGATGCCACAGACGCCCTTTCCGTCGGTATGAATACTTAACATGATGCGAGTAGCATTCTCGCGCGTCTTTGAGAAAAACTTTTCCAGTAATTCGACGACAAATTCCATGGGTGTGTAATCGTCGTTTAACAGCACGACTTTGAACATTGATGGCTTTTTTAATTTGGGTCTCTCTGTTTCGACCACAGTATTGCCATCATGTTGCCAAGCCGGCGGGTTTTTATCGTTGCTCATACAATTTTTGCCATCTAGTTTACATATAGGGTACGGCATTCATCTTACATCAGATTGCTGATTCTGCTAAACGATGAGCGGTCTTGACAGGGATATTCAACTATTTAAAGTGGGCGCAGCTTGTAACATCTTGTGTTTTTACAACGGAATGGGAAAGTACAATATGGAGAGACAAAAAGCATGGCAGACACAGGTAGAGTTAAGTGGTTTAGCAACGACCGAGGGTTCGGTTTTATAGAGCCTGACAATGGTGAGCGAGAACTGTTTGCTCATCATCAAAACATCATCATGGAAGGTTACAAGACCCTCAAATGTTTTCAACGCGTTACCTATGACGTGGAGCACGGTAAAAATGGCCGTCACGCGGTCAATATAATTCCCGGTGAGGCACCGAAACCGCAAAAAAGTAGCGATATTCCAAAAGAGCACATTTCTAAAACTGATATCTAAAGCGGCTATTTTGAGCAGCCGAATAAAAGACTACTCTTTGAAAGGGGTTATGGAAGCTAACTATCTAAAACAATAATCAATAGATATAAAAAAACCGGCTGTGAAGCCGGTCTTTTTATAGAACTAAACTGCTCTTACAGCAAGCAATTACATATTTTCAATCATCACATCGCCAAATTCTGAACAAGACATCAATGTTGCGTCGTCCATTAGTCGCTCGAAATCATAAGTGACTTTCTTCTCAGAGATTGCGCCTTCAATACCTTTGATCACTAGGTCAGCAGCTTCGCCCCAACCCATATGACGCAGCATCATCTCGGCTGACAAGATCAGTGAGCCAGGATTTACTTTGTCTTGGCCAGCATACTTAGGTGCAGTACCGTGAGTGGCTTCAAAGATAGCCACGTCATCAGACAAGTTAGCGCCTGGAGCAATACCGATACCACCGACCTGAGCGGCCAGTGCATCAGAAATATAGTCGCCGTTGAGGTTCAACGTAGCAATCACGCTGTACTCATCGGGACGCAGAATAATCTGCTGCAACATCGCATCGGCAATCACATCTTTAATAACAATGTCTTCGCCAGTGTTTGGATTCTTAACGACGTGCCAAGGGCCACCGTCGAGAGGCTGTGCATCGAACTGCTCGCGAGCGACTTCATAACCCCAATCGCAGAATGCGCCTTCGGTGAACTTCATGATATTGCCCTTGTGAACAATAGTCACAGATGGCTTGTTTTGATCTATGGCGTACTGGATCGCTTTGCTAACAAGACGCTTAGTGCCCTGCTCTGATACAGGCTTAACACCGATACCGCAGTTCTCGTCAAAACGAATCTTAGTAACGCTCATCTCTTCTTGGAGGAACTTGATAACCTTGGTGGCTTCTTCACTACCAGCTTTCCACTCGATACCTGCATAAATATCTTCTGAGTTCTCGCGGAAGATGCACATATCAACCTTGTTCGGCTGCTTAACGGGAGAGGGAACGCCTTGGAACCAACGCACTGGACGCTGACAAACAAATAGATCCAGCTCTTGACGCAGAGCCACGTTCAACGAGCGGAAACCGCCGCCTACAGGAGTAGTCAATGGACCTTTGATCGAAACGGCAAATTCTTTAACTGCTTCTAATGTCTCAGCGGGGAACCAGTCACCTTCGTAAAGCTCAGCGGCTTTCTCACCACAGTACACTTCCATCCAAGAGATCTCTCTCTCGCCGGCGTAGGCTTTTTTAATTGCTGCGTCGATCACTTTGATCATCACTGGAGTGATATCTACGCCAATGCCGTCGCCTTCAATAAAAGGCACAATTGGATTGTTTGGAACATTGAGTGAAAAGTCTGAATTTACGGTTATTTTTTTACCAGATTCGGGTATCTGGATATGCTGATATCCCATTGTTGTCTCCGCGGGGTTAATGTTATTTGTAAAAGATTTACCAATTGCACGCATTTTAGCATCATTTCGACCCTTTTTTGTAACCCTGTTTCATTTACAATAGGAAAAAATCAGAGAAATTTGTGTCTAAACTACTCCTCTTCAATAAACCCTTTCATGTACTGAGCCAATTTACCGACTCAGAGGCACGAAAAACTCTATCTGAGTTTATTGAGATCAAGGGGGTCTACCCCGCGGGTCGGCTCGATTACGATTCCGAGGGCCTACTTTTATTGACCGATGATGGTCAACTTCAGGCTCAAATCAGCAACCCCAAATTCAAACTCAATAAGACATATTGGGCTCAGGTTGAAGGCACAGCCACTGAAACGCACTGCCTTGAGCTTATTGCTGGTGTCAGCCTTAAAGATGGCCCAGCCGCTGCGGTTGCCTGCAAACTGATGGATCCACCCAATTTGTGGCCGCGTATTCCACCCATTAGGGAACGACAGAATGTTGCTGATAGCTGGATAGAGCTAACTATTAATGAAGGCCGCAATCGGCAGGTTCGGCGAATGACAGCAGCGGTCGGACTGCCAACTTTACGCTTAGTTCGCGCTGCAATTGGCGACTGGAAAGTCACAGATATTGCTCCCGGGGAACATCGTATTGAAACTGTGCACCTCCCCGAGGCTGGAAAGACAAGGTCAAAAAGGCCAGCAAATAAGAGGCCAAGTTATAAAAGCGCCTCACACAAACGGAGATCTTAGACGTGCCCAATCAAATACATCTCACGGTCGCCACCATCGTTGAGCGCGAGGGCCAATTTTTGATGGTCAAAGAAACCAAATTTGGCCGTCAGGTAATCAATCAGCCAGCTGGTCATGTGGAACCCGGTGAAGATATTCAAGCAGCCGCGCTTCGCGAGACTCTTGAAGAGACCGGTTGGCATGTTGAGCTTACAGGCTTTCTCGGATTCCTAACGTCGTTTAATGAGACCAGCGGTATTACTTACTATCGCTTGGCCTTTGCCGCCAAGCCGTTAGAGTTCGACAAGGCTGCAGTAATTGATCCGGATATAGACTATGCCCTGTGGATGAGCTACGAAGAGATTCAACAAAATCTTGAGCAGTTGCGCAGTCCAGGAGTAATCAGTTGTCTGGATGATTATTTGGCCAAGCGTGTTTTTCCTATGGAAATATTCCGCAACGCTTTATAGTAGCGGCCTTGTTATCAACGGCCCAAAACCCTCTCTCAGTAATTCACTTGGTAAATATGCGTAAAGTAGAAAAAGTCATAGTTGGCATGTCTGGTGGCGTCGACTCTTCAGTTGCGGCACTGCTTTTAATGGAGCAGGGTTACAGCGTCGAAGGCCTGTTTATGAAGAACTGGGATGAAGACGACGAGACAGAATACTGCACTGCCAAGGCCGATCTGGCCGATGCTCAGCAGGTTTGCGACAAGCTTGGCATTACCCTGCACACGGCGAATTTTGCCGCTGACTACTGGGACAATGTCTTCGAACACTTTCTCGAAGAGTATCGCGCCGGCCGAACACCAAATCCTGACATCCTCTGTAATCGCGAAATCAAATTTAAAGTGTTTCTGGATTACGCCCAGATTCTTGGGGCCGACGCCATAGCCACAGGCCATTACACCCGCCTTGCTGAAGTGGATGGTCAGACTCGGTTGCTCAAAGGGTTGGATGGCAATAAGGATCAAAGCTACTTTCTCCATGCAGTGGAACAAAGTGCCTTTGCCAAATCGCTTTTTCCTGTGGGTGAACTAGAAAAGCCTGAGGTACGTCGAATTGCCGAAGAGCACGGCTTTGTGACGTCGACAAAAAAGGACAGTACCGGTATCTGCTTTATTGGCGAGCGTCGCTTTAAAGATTTTCTCGAACAGTATATTCCCGCACAGCCAGGCGAAATGGTTACACCAGAGGGTGTGGTGATTGGGCAGCATCAGGGCTTGATGTTCTACACCATCGGCCAGCGTCAGGGCTTGGGCATTGGAGGCGTTAAAAATAGTCCCGATGAACCTTGGTTTACGTTGCAAAAGGATCTCGCTAATAATCGTTTGGTTGTCGGTCAAGGTGCGCAACATCCGCTGCTATTTACCGATCAGCTGCGCGCTGAAGGAATTAATTGGATCAATGGCACACCCAGCTCTTCTTTTCGCTGTATGGCCAAGGCGCGCTATCGACAGCCGGATCAAGAATGTCTGGTGACGCCAACCGCCACCGGTTGTGAGGTGCTGTTTGATACGCCGCAGCGCGCCATCACACCGGGGCAATCGGTAGTCTTCTATCAGGCTGATCACTGTCTCGGTGGCGGTATTATTGAAGCTACTTGGAATGGTCAAATGGCAGCAACTGATGTTCGCTAAGCCCACTCATGATCAAGCTATGGCATTGGCTGCGGTATTTCAGGCCTGTTATTTAGTTGATCAGCTAGCCAATACAGGAGAAGCCTCAACGGCGGAGATGGAAGTCTGTATCGGCGCCCTACTCAATCAAAATCCAGAATCCTTAGCGGATCTCTTCGGCTCAGAGCAGAACCTTGAAGCCGGTGTAGACGCCATGACGGTGCTGCTTGGCGAACACAAGGACTCGGAGCTATTTAGAGCCACTACCCTGGTTTCAACTATTGCTGTATTAAGTATCGAACGGCAGCTCAATAGCCGCCCAGTGATGTTGCAAAATATTGCCGAGGGCATAGACAACGCCACTCGGCAAGCTGAGCATTTCTCCGTTATTCACGACAATGTGTTTGCCAATATTGCCGCCCTCTATCAACAGACTATTAGCACTCTGAGCCAGCGTATTCAGGTCAAGGGTAATCCCATTTATCTGCAGCAACCCGGTGTTGCCGAGCGCATTCGCTGCCTGTTGTTTGCCGCAGTCCGAAGTGCCTTTCTCTGGCGCCAGTTAGGCGGCAAACGATATCATCTGGTAGTTTATCGCCAAGCTTTGATACAAGCGTTAAAAAACTAGTCCAGCTTGATGTCTGCGCCCTGCCCACGGGGGCGTAAATAATCTGAAATCCCCTATTGATTCCGCTATCATACGCGGCTTAATTAATGACCCCTATTTGGACTTTTAATGACCAGTATCCCGCTCTCTTCTCTGACCGCTGTTTCCCCTATCGATGGCCGCTACAGCAGCAAAACTGAATCGCTGCGCAATGTGTTTAGTGAATATGGTTTGATTCGCTATCGCGTCATAGTTGAAGTTCGCTGGTTGCAGTACCTTTCCCAGCATCCTGGCATTGCTGAAGTGGCGCCTTTTTCTGCTGCTGCAAATAGTCTGTTAGACCAGCTGATAAATGATTTCACTCTCGAGCAGGCGCTGCGCATTAAAGAAATTGAGCGCACCACCAATCACGATGTAAAAGCTGTGGAATATCTGATTAAAGAAACCATTGCCGATAACGCTGAGCTCAACGCGGTGAGTGAGTTTGTTCACTTTGCCTGCACCTCTGAAGATATCAATAATCTGTCTCACGCTCTGATGCTCAAAGAAGGCCGCGACACTATAGTCCTGCCGGCCCTGCAAGAGATTCATCAACAATTAGCCGTCATGGGTCGTGATTACGCTAATGCCCCAATGCTCGCTCGTACTCACGGTCAGACAGCTTCGCCTACCACTGTGGGTAAAGAGATGGCCAATGTGGCTTACCGGCTGGAGCGTCAGATCGCACAGATTGCAGCGGTCCCCATGCTGGGTAAGATTAACGGTGCTGTGGGCAACTACAACGCGCACCTTTCGGCCTATCCAGAAATTGACTGGCAAGCGGTTGCCAAAGACTTTATTGAGCAGTTGGGTCTCGACTACAACCCCTACACCACTCAGATTGAACCCCATGACTATATGGCTGAGCTATTTGATGGTCTGGCTCGCTCGAATACAATTTTGATCGATTATGCGCGGGATATCTGGGGCTATATTTCCCTCGGCTATTTCAAGCAAAAAACCATTGCCGGTGAAGTGGGTTCCTCGACCATGCCGCACAAGGTAAATCCAATCGACTTCGAGAACGCTGAAGGCAATATGGGTATTGCCAACGCCCTCTATGGCCACCTAGCCGCTAAATTACCGATCTCACGCTGGCAGCGCGATCTGACCGATTCCACAGTGCTGCGCAATATGGGTGTTGGTCTTGGCTATTCTATGATTGCCTACGCATCGCTTAATAAGGGTATGAGCAAACTTCAGCTAAATGAAGTGAAGCTCGCAGCGGATCTGGATAACAGTTGGGAAGTATTGGCTGAACCGATTCAAACGGTAATGCGTCGCTACGGCATCGAAGAGCCTTATGAGAAACTCAAAGCACTGACTCGTGGCAATGTGATGGATCAGGCAACCATTCAAACCTTTATTGACACCTTGGATATGCCCGAAGACGCCAAGACGGCGCTCAAGGCAATGACACCTGCGTCTTATATAGGCAATGCCGCCGATCAAGCGAAGAATATCTAGATTTATGCAGCCTTTAGAAAGCATTCTTGGAGAGATCAGCCCGGCAGACTTTTTGGCCAATTATTGGCAAAAAAAACCGCTACTAATACGCGGGGCCATACCAAACTTTGAGCCGCCGATTGATGCAGATGAACTTGCCGGTCTGGCTCTTGAACCCGAGGTTGAATCACGGCTAGTGGTCGGCAGTGACTGGCAGCTCGAGCACGGGCCGTTTGACGAAGAGCGCTTTGCCAACCTTCCGGAAAGCCAGTGGACGCTGCTTGTTCAAGCAGTTGATCTTTGGGTTCCGGAAGTGGCCGAGCTGCTCGGAAAGTTTGATTTTCTACCCGCGTGGCGTCTCGACGATATTATGGTCAGCTATGCTGAAGACGGCGGCAGTGTTGGACCACACTTTGATTACTACGATGTGTTTTTGCTGCAGGGTGCAGGCAAGCGCCGCTGGCAGATTGGTCAGCAATGTGATGAGCACACTGCGCTAGCGGATAACACTGGATTAAAAATATTGGCAGATTTTGCCGCAACCGAAGAATGGGTGTTAGCGCCAGGGGATATGTTATATCTGCCACCGCAGATCGCTCATCACGGCGTTGCTGTTGGCGAGTGCACCACTTTTTCTGTGGGTTTTAGATCCCCTGCTGCCACTGAAATGCTCGATGATTTAGCCACTGAACTGCTCAGTCGAGGCCCTGCGCCACGGTATCTGATAGACCCACCACTGACGCCAGAGTCAGCTCAGGGCCCTATTCCTGAGGCCTATGTGGCTCAGGTTAAGCAGTTGATATTGGACACGCTGGATGACGATAAATTGTTGGCTGAATGGTTTGCAATCTTTATGACCACGCCCAAGTATCAGATGTTGGTGGATGAGACTGGCGAACAGCGCACTGCCGATCTGTGCAATGCAGATGGCAGCATTAGTCATTATGAGAATGGTCTTAAACAGTAATTAGTCCGCAGCGGGCACAGCGACACCAGAACCATCGCGACGGTGGTCCGCTGTGCCGTAGAGAAACGGCGTACTGCCATCAGATTGAATACTCTCGGTGGCACCCAGTCGTCTTGTTTTATCACTGAGCTGGTGCCCCATACCTCGCAACAGACCCAGCGTGTCAGCAGAGACTCCGGACTCATAGAACACCCTGTCCGGCAACCATTGATGATGAATGCGCGGCGCGGCAGTTGCCTCAGCCACGTTCATATCAAAATCGACAATATTTAAAATCATCTGCATAACAACGGTGATAATAGTGCTGCCACCGGGACTGCCTGTAGCCAGTACCGGCGCACCATCGCGATTAAACACAATGGTCGGCGTCATCGAAGACAGAGGCCGTTTTTTAGGTTCTATGGCGTTGGCTGCGCCGCCTATAAGACCGTAGCCATTTGGCGAGCCGGGCTTTGCAGAAAAATCATCCATCTCATTATTGAGCAGAAAACCCGCGCCAGCGACAGAGATGCCATTACCGTAGGAAAAGTTAAGCGTGTAAGTGTTGCTGACCACATTACCCCAGCGATCCCAAGCGCTAAAGTGAGTTGTCTCGGTGCTCTCCTGAGGAATACTGCGGAGCTTGTCCACTTGACTCTGATTATGTGCAGCAGCGCTGGCGAGACCGGGGCTAATATCCTTCGAACGGCTGGCACTCTGCAGATCAATTTGGCCACGTAAAAAATCGGCATATTTCTTATCGGTTAGTTCAGCGACCGGCACTGGAAAGAAGTCTGGGTCGCCCAGATAATAACTGCGATCGGCATAGGCTCGGCGCATAGATTCAACTAAACGGTGAATATACGCCGCGCTGTTGTGGCCCAAGGCCTGAAGATCCCAGCCCTCAAGAATATTGAGCATCTGAAGCATATGCACACCACCAGATGAGGGCGGCGGCATTGTGCACACCCGATTACCGCGATAATCACCACAAATCGGGGCTCGTTCAACCACCCTGTAGTCCGCCAGATCTCTGTGATTGATCAGGCCGCCGCTGCGCCGCATTTCTGCAATGATTAGCTGTGCTGTTCTACCTTTATAAAATCCGCGCTTGCCACTTTTTGCGATGCGCTCAAGGGTCGCCGCCAAATCGGATTGCACCAGGCTTTCACCATACTTATAGCCGGAGCCATCGGCTTTATAAAAGTAGCTTTTAGACGCTGGGTTTTTATGCAGGGTCGGTTGCCGTGCCTGCAGTGACGCCGCTAGATCAGTGCTGACGGGAAAACCATTGCGGGCCAAGTCGATGGCCGGCTGTAAGACCTGTTTTAAACTCAGAGTACCGTAGTTATCCAGTGCGTGAAGCAGGCCGGCGACTGTACCGGGCACGCCTGATGACTGAATACTAAAACGTGCCTTAGCGTTATCAACGTCCCCTTCAGTGTCGAGAAACATATCTCTAGAGGCCTCGGTTGGCGCCATTTCTCGATAATCAATGCTCAGGGTTTTGTTTTCTTCGGCCAGGTGGATAAGCATAAACCCGCCCCCACCTAAATTCCCCGCCCGCGGCAAGGTAACTGCGAGGGCAAACCCTGTGGCTACGGCTGCATCGACTGCATTACCGCCTAGGGCAAGTATTTCGGCGCCCACTTGGCTGGCGAATATCTCTTGAGAGACGACCATACCCGAATCGCTCATAACCGGATGAAAACGGGTGCTGGAATCAATAATCGCGTTGTCATTGCTCCAGGCAAAGCTGCTGCCGATCATCCAGACTACGATTTGGATACTACCTACTAAATATCTAAGCATATTCGCTAAACCCTGATTGGTGCATCTCTCTAAATAAGAAGGCTATTTTTTATTATATGGTTGCAGAAGGCAATCATTCCGCGTTAAAACAGCCCTGATTAACGGAGTATTGACCTGAGCAAAAAAATAGGGAAATTATTCGGCAGATAGATTATGTTTACCCGCTAATTCGTTATCTACTTGGAGCTTAGCATGTACACCGCATCGACAATCCGCGTTGAACTAACCAGCTGGCAGGCCGGTGAGCAAGATATCAAACGCATCCGCACAGCGGTGTTTGTCTTAGAGCAGAATGTTCCCCTAGAACTGGATTTTGACGGCCTTGATCCTGAGTGCATGCACTGGCTCGCTTATGACTCTAAGAATGTCGCGGTGGGGACAGGTCGCTTGCTTCCCGACGGCCACTTCGGCCGCATGGCGGTGCTTGCCGCTAGCCGCAAGCGCGGTATTGGCCATGCGATTATGAAATCTGTGATCGACACTGCCGTGACGGAGAAACTGCCTAAACTCTACTTGCATGCCCAGCTAACCGCCCTACCGTTTTACAGCGGCCTTGGGTTTACCTGTTACGGAGAGGAATTTATGGATGCGGATATGCCCCATATCGCCATGCGACTGAATTTGACTTAAACCAGTTGCTGCGTGGCCACAACAATGCCGTTGTTATCGGCGTAAATATAGTTGCCAGGGTTAAAGGTGACGCCGCCAAAAGTAATGCTTACCTGAGTTTCGCCAATGCCTTTTTTATCGGTTTTCATTGGGTGGGTCCCGAGAGCCTGAACGCCGATATCCGTGGCCATAATCTCATCCACATCGCGAATGCAGCCATAGATAATCAAACCACTCCAGCCGTTTACTGATGCCTTTTCCGCCAACATATCGCCGAGACAGGCGCGGCGCATGCTGCCGCCGCCATCTACTACCATGACACGCCCTTGCCCCTGAGTATCGACCAACTGTTTCACGCAGCTGTTATCTTCAAAACATTTAACCGTGACAATTTCGCCCGAAAAACACTCACGACCGCCAAAGTTGCTGAACATGGGCTCAACCACTTGAACTAAATCAGAGTACTGATCACAGAGGTCGGGAGTGGATTTCATATTGCTGCCTTCGCCTTTTATTCGGGCTAGTAATTAGCGCGCCGCTTTTGCTTGCTGCCTGTAGGCGTGCAGCAGTGGCTCGGTATAACCGCTGGGTTGTTTGTCACCTTTAAAGACCAAGTCGCAGGCCGCTTGAAAGGCAATGCTCTGGTCGAAATTAGGTGCCATGGCAATATACTCTGAATCGCCAGCATTCTGGCTATCAACCACTGCGGCCATCCGCTTGAGCGTCTCTGTAATTTGCTCTGCGCTGCAAATACCGTGGTGCAACCAATTGGTCATATGCTGACTGGAAATACGCAGGGTTGCGCGATCTTCCATCAGGCCAACATTATTGATGTCGAGCACCTTCGAGCAACCCACGCCCTGCTCTACCCAGCGCACCACATAGCCCAGCAAGCCCTGAGCATTGTTGTCCAGCTCCAGTTGGATCTCTTCACCACTAAGCTGACGATCGCGAAGCAATGGAATGGTGAGGATATCATCTACATTGGCCTCGGCGCGCTGAGCCACTTGATCCTGCATAGCGTCCACATCAACCTTATGGTAGTGCATCGCATGCAGTGTGGCCGCGGTTGGCGATGGCACCCAGGCAGTGTTAGCACCGGATTTTGCATGGCCTATTTTAATCCGCATCATATCTGCCATATTGTCTGGGATTGCCCACATGCCCTTGCCAATTTGAGCCTTGCCTTTGAGCCCGCAGGCCAAGCCTACGTCTACATTGCGGTCTTCGTAGGCAGTAATCCAGGGCATCGCCTTAAGATCAGCTTTCAATGCAAAGGGGCCCGCGTGCATGCTGGTGTGAATCTCATCCCCAGTGCGATCGAGAAATCCGGTGTTAATAAATACCACGCGCCCTTTGGCAGCGCGGATGCACTCTTTGAGATTGACTGAGGTGCGACGTTCCTCATCCATAATGCCCACTTTGATGGTATGCCGCTCAAGACCCAGCGCATTTTCGATGGCATCGAACAAATCGTTAGTGAACGCCACCTCTTCAGGACCGTGCATTTTGGGTTTAACGATATAAATGCTACCTGCTGTGGAATTACTCAACCCTCCTGAGCGTTTAAGGTCATGCAGAGAGATAAGGCTAGTGATCATGCCATCCATAATACCTTCTGGAATCTCGTTACCTGCGGCATCCAGTATGGCTGGGTTGGTCATCAGGTGACCCACATTGCGAACAAACATGAGACTGCGACCATTTAACGTCAATTTGGCGCCATTGGCGGCCAGATATTCGCGGTCGGGATTCATTGAGCGAACAAAGCTTTTATCACCGCGGCTAATCGTTTCTTCCAGGGTGCCTTTATTCAGTCCCAGCCAGTTACTGTAGGCAAGCGCTTTATCTTCAGCATCTACGGCGGCGACAGAATCTTCGCAATCCATAATGGTAGTCAGGGCCGCTTCGAGTACGATATCTTTGACGCCAGCCTTGTCAGTGGCACCCACTTGATGAGCAGAATCTACCTGAATTTCTAGGTGCAAGCGATTGTTTTGTAACAGTATTGAAGCTGGATTTTCTGCTGATCCCAAATAGCCAACAAACTGTTCAGGGTTAAGTAAGTGGGCCTGGGATCCATTCTCTAAAGATACGATTAAGCGCTGCTTTCGTACTTGATAGCCCGTTACCTGGTGGTGAGAAGCGTTATCGAGAGGAGCCGCTGTGTCCAAGACATCTCGGCCATAATCGATTACTTTTTGTCCGCGAACTGGGTTGTAGGCACCGGCTTTCTCTGCACCATTGTCTTCAGCGATAACATCGTTGCCATAGAGGGCGTCATAAAGGCTGCCCCAGCGAGCATTTACAGCATTTAGGGCAAAGCGTGCATTCATAATCGGCACAACTAGCTGTGGTCCGGCCTGCTCGGCAATCTCTGGGTCAACATTGCGCGGCGACACGCTAAAACTTGGTCCCTCGGGTACTAAATAGTCGATTTCTTGAAGGAAGGCTTTGTAGTCGTCAAAGACGAAATTGTCTTGATTTTGGTGATGCCAGCTATCAATCTGACTCTGCAAGTTTTCGCGTTTTACTAGAAGTTCGCGGTTAATCGGCGCAAAATGACCGATTATTTCAGAAAATGTCTGCCAGAAATGATCTGGCTTTATGCCAGTCCCAGGGCATATCTGGTCATTGACCAGTTCGTACATAGATTGTGCAATCTGCAGGCCTGAGTGTTGAATACGATCGACCATGGTTCTCTTCCCTAGATGGCTTTGATTTGCCGAGATTCTATGCTCAACCCTGAAATAAGCCAAATCTATGGGTTTTATCTTTGCTATTCAGCAAAATTATTAGGCTCTAAGTACGACCTTTAACAAAAGGTTTCGACGCGCTATTGCGCTATGTCTGATGAAACATCCTTAATTACCTGGCGCAACCACTTATGCCCAGGGTCTCTCTGCAATAGCGGGCTCCAAACCATTTTCAAGCGCATTCGTGGAATTTCAAATGGCGGGTCAAGAATTACGACTTTATTGTTATTGGCCATAGTTCGTGCCGCGATAGACGGGATCGTGACAATTAAGTCCTCTTGCTCGCCCAACAGCAGAGCCGCTTGATAATGGCGGGTAAAAACGCTTATCTCGCGCTTGGCGTCAAGCTTACCCAGAGCCTCGTCAACCCAGCCTAGGCGCTGGACATCGTCAGAGCTCACGCCCACGCCCACGCCCATTCCGGTCTTGCTGACCCAAACATGCTTGTGGGATAAATAGTTGTCAAGATTCCAATTCTTGATCACAGGATTAGTGGCGCTCATAACACAGGAAAAGCTGTCATCCCAAAGATGCACCTGATGAAAAGATTGCGGCAGCGTATCAAATCGATTGATCACCATATCCACCTTGCCCCGTTCAACATCGTGAAAACTGACGTCGCTGGGGGTCATAATATCTAGGCGAATACCCGGGGCTTCGCGGCGCAGACGAGACAATAGCTGGGGCAACAGAGTCACCTCGGTGTAGTCACTGGCCATAATTCGAAAAATTCGATCAGAGGCTGAGGCATCGAATACGGTCTTGGGCAGCACGGCGATCTCCGCTGCGGCGAGCACGTTTCGAACCAACGGTTGCAGCTCCAGAGCCCGATCTGTGGGCGTCATACCGTCACTGGTACGCACCAATAGCGGATCGTCAAATAAGTCACGAAGACGTCGCAGGCTGTTTGACATTGCCGGCTGGCTAATACCGAGCTCCTCTGCAGCACGGGTAACATTGCACTCTCGCAGCAACACATCTAGGTAAACCAGGAGATTTAAATCGACTCTCGCTATATTCATAATAAAAATGCCCGAAATACAAACTATCAATTAGATTAATAATGGCATGATACCTAAACTCAGTGCACTGTCAACCGAACGGAATTCATTAAAGGGTTTTTACTATGTCCAATTTTACAAACGATCTTGCAGCAGTTGCCAAACTAAAAGAGCAACACGGCGAGAACTGGGGCGCAATCAGCGCTGACTCTGCAGCACGCATGCGCGCTCAGAACCGTTTTCAAACTGGCATTGATATTGCCAAGTACACCGCATCAATAATGCGTGAAGATATGGCGGCCTACGATGCCGACTCATCTCAGTACACTCAGTCACTAGGCTGCTGGCATGGTTTTATCGGTCAGCAAAAGCTGATCGCAATCAAAAAGCACTTCGGCACTACTAAGCGTAAATACCTCTATCTGTCTGGTTGGATGGTTGCCGCTCTGCGCTCAGAGTTTGGCCCCCTACCCGATCAGTCTATGCATGAGAAAACGTCAGTAGCCTCGCTAATCGCAGAGCTCTACACCTTCTTGCGTCAAGCTGATGCCCGTGAGTTAGGTGGTCTGTTCCGTGAATTAGATGCGGCACACGGTGATGCAAAGCAAGCGATTCAAGACAAAATCGATAACCATGAAACTCACGTAGTGCCCATAGTTGCGGATATAGACGCGGGTTTTGGTAATGCTGAAGCGACGTACCTTATGGCCAAGCAAATGATTGAAGCCGGCGCTTGCTGT
>Ga0115008_10000306_pt1 | contig 34862 bp, 23 predicted proteins | sample FraStrMetagenome_FD_87164 | JGI IMG/M metagenome (GOLD analysis project Ga0115008, IMG submission 87164) | Marine eukaryotic phytoplankton communities from Arctic Ocean - Fram Strait ARC3M Metagenome | ecosystem: Environmental > Aquatic > Marine > Oceanic | place: Fram Strait | collected... | reverse complement strand
GAGTCATGTATTATGAATATAGATAAAATAAAGAGATTTTGAGGAATACAAGTTGTGTTATTTCCTGTATTATTAGTAGAACTTAATATTTGTTTCGTTTGTGTTAAATTGTTGCGATGTTTGCATTTTTTTAGTTTTATCCTTTAACTTTTGTTTTAATCTTGACTTTCAAGTGGCAACATTGCTGCTTCTAGAAAGTTTGATGTTTTTTCCACTGTTTTGGAGAGTACATTGGGTTCTGTTTTTCCTAAGATTTCAACCATATTACTTGCTCGTCACACACATTGCTGATTTTATAAATTGTTATGTAGTGTTGCTTTGAACTCTATAGGTATCAATATAAATGCTTGAATTTTTTTGTGACGAAATAATCCTTATTTTGCCGAATATTTGTCGCTTTATTTTTTTTCTGAAAGAATGTTACCATCGTTGACAACAATTGAATGTGGCATTTTCTGAGTTTCAAGAGAAACGGAATTAAAAGAAAGAAATTTTTCCAATCTATCTGAATATGAAGATGTTTTTTCTCTTGTTAAACTTTTGGTAACTAAAAACACGTCCCGAAAAAACAACGTACGTGAGATATTTTCACTTTGGTGTCATTCTCTGTTTTCTTTCGTTCTTCATTGTTGAAGCTGCTCATTGCAAGGAGACAAGATACGATCAGTGATGTTTTGGAAAAATAAGAGCATTCAAGTTATTCTCTGCACTTCTTTGATTACCAGCGCTTGCGCTTTTTCAAGTTCAGGCCTAAGTAACCCAGTTGTAATTGGGAGCAGAATTCAATCAAACAACGCCAAAAGAGCATCTTTTTCTCACTTGAAAACATCTGTCGATTCTGCTGCAGTTGAAGAACTTGATGTTGATGGTAGAATATCTTCTTGGAACCGACTCGTGTTGGCACTTCCAAGTGTATCAGTGGAACGAAATGAAGTTGAAGTTGAAAATTCAAAAAGAAAATTACGCGTGAAATTTGGAGATGAGTTGGATCGCAAAATATTTGATACAGCAATTCCAAGCATGATAAATTTAGCGGTAGTTCCTATCGTCAATTCTGTTGATACTTTTTGGGTTGGTCGAATGGGAATTGCCTTAGCTCTTGCAGGACAAGCTGCTGCGAATCAGGCATTCTTCACTCTATACTTTCTCATTGCATTCTTACCAACAATTACGGCCCCTCTCGTGGCAAAAGCAGTAGGTAGTGACGATCCCGAGGCGGCACAAAGTAGAGTTTGTGAAGCTCTTTTTTTATCCAATATTTTTGGTGGGCTGGGAACAATTCTGCTTGTTGGATTTCCTAGAACTGCACTACAACTAGTTCTCTCCAAAGATGCTCCAGCACTACAGTATGCTGTTCCTTATCTTAGATTACGTGGATTATCGATGGTACCAGCTCTTTTTTCTGCAACAGGCTTCGCAGCCTATCGCGGTCTATTAAATACAGTGACACCCTTGAAAGTTTCTCTTGTCACCAATGCAATAAATTTAGTCCTTGATCCTCTGTTTATTTTCAAAGGAGGTTTAGGAGCTGCTGGTGCTGCTCTTGCGACTGCTGGATCAGAAATGTTTGGAGGCCTCATTTACCTAAGGCTTCTTTTGCGAAGAAAATTGGTGAGGTGGTCTAGATTGTTGAAGCCACCCGCAAAGGAAAATTTGATTCCATTACTACAAGGTGGTATGACCATGTTGTTAAGACAGGCGACACTAAATGGTGGTTTCTTGCTTGCATCAAGGAGAGCCCAAACTATGGATCCATCTGGAGTCGCTGCAGCAGCATATGGTGAGTTCTATACTTATTTAAATATTCGACCTTTTCCTGTTTTATTTTTTCTCAACTTACCTTGTGATGAAAACATGCTTATTATAAAAGGAATTACAATGCAAATTTATAATCTTGCGTTTGTTTTACGTAAGTAAAATGTAATTGAATCTCTTTCTAAGTTGCGCAGATTTATTCACAATTGTATTTTTTTATTCGCATTTGAAAAGACTTGGGAGTTCAGTCTACAGCGGCAACACTTGTACCATCCGCGTTGGCCAAAGGATCTGTGTCCTCTGGTCGAAGTGTAGCAGACAGGATTTTCCTTTGGGGAACTTTTCTTGGATTTGCTCTTGCTGCTGCGCAATATATAGCCCTTCCATATCTTGTTCCAGTTTTCACAACATTACCAGATGTACAAGAAGCCATTAAATTACCAGCATTAATATCCTCATTTACACATATTCTGAATGGTCCATTGTTTCCAGGCGAGGGAGTTATGCTTGGATTGGGAACTTTCAAAGCACTTGCTACGGTAACAGCAATGGGGATTGGAACTATGGTGGCATGTCTACTATCACCTATGGGTAAGAGATTAGACGGTATATTATTGTCTATGGCTGCATTTCACCTCGTCCAGGCTGTTGGAGTTACAGTCCATCATTTAAGAATTGGCCCTTTGAGGTGAAAAAGTCTTTTTCAACGAAAGAAGGTTACAAGTGCTTCACATAATGAAGATTGATAAGATGGAAATGTATCTATCTTCTATGGCTATGAAGAAAGAAGAAAATTACAGTTAGGAAGTGACCAGTGTAAATCTTGAGGTTTTTTTAGATATAAAATAAAAGAATGATATCGGAAAATGAAAGAAGCAAAGATTCGATTTTTAACATGTGAAGGATATTTCAGCAGGCAATTATTTAATGTGATTTCTTTGGTGTCATCTTGTATTTATCTGAAAAAGCTGCTGTCAATTATTGAAAGAAACTTGACTAATGAATATTCATACAATGATTATATTCCAGTAATCTTCGTCAAAAAAACATTGATTCTTTTGTGTTCCTTGTTGATCCTCTCTCTAGAGACTCATATAATTCAGTCGTGCATATTTATTGTTTTAAAAAGACTGCTGCGGAAGGAACGATTGATTCTAATCATCTCCACGTGGACTTGAAAAGATACCAAAGATTTTATTCGAGATCCAGTCGTACTCTAATCCAAAACCCTGTAGAGTTGCTTCCCTTCCATACATCGAAATTCACAACGAAAATAATATATCTACGTAAAATTTAACTGAATTGAGTACTATAAGAAATAATGAATAAACACTTTGTACGGGAGACTACAGCACAGCTTGCAAACGACACGTAAATCAATCACCTCTCATAATTTTCAATCATCAGCTGCGAGGAGCTCTACACACATTAACAGCACCTGGGTAGCTTCCATTTCTTTGAACAAAGAGCGAGGAAGCTTCTTGATCATATACTAATCATAGATTATTTTTGAGGCTTACGAAGAGAAAAGGAAGTTCAAGAAACATGTTTTCGACACAAAATGTATTGCGAAAGATACTGTCTGTGAGTTTAGTTGCAGGAGTTCTTTCAAAAGCCCCGGCTTTGCATGGTCATAGAAGACCTCAACTGTAAGTTCTATTTGCTAGGGAATGTATCTGTTTTATTTGTCGCTCAATTATTTATCACAAACAAATATAACAACAGATTCGGCATGAGAAAAAATGCAGAAAATAGATCTAATCATGTGAGATCAGAATGTTCTCAATATTCAAACATTCTCAATCTACGTGGAGGATCTGACAAGGTTTCTGGCCCTTGTATCGGAATAGATTTAGGTACTACCTATTCTTGTGTAGGAGTTTGGCGCAATGGTCGAGTTGATATCTGTCCAAATGAACAAGGGAATCGAATCACTCCATCTTATGTAGCTTATCAAAAAGATGGAACCCGTCTCGTTGGAGATGCAGCAAAAAATCAAGCTTCTCAAAATCCCACTAACACCATTTTTGATGTAAAGCGTCTGATTGGAAGAAATTTTAAAGACCAGACTGTTCAAACTGACAAAACACTCTTTCCATTTGAATTGGTTTCTTCAAAGAAGGGAAAACCAAATGTGAAGGTAGAAAGCGTAGACAAACAATTTTCACCAGAGGAAATATCAGCAGTTATTTTGAGAAAAATGAAGGAGACTGCTGAAGCTTTTCTTGGACAGGAAGTCAAGCATGCCGTTGTTACTGTACCAGCTTACTTCAATGATGCTCAACGTCAGGCAACTAAAGATGCAGGTACTATTGCTGGACTAAAAGTTGAACGTGTTATCAACGAGCCAACTGCTGCTGCAATCGCATATGGATTAGATAAACAAGACAAGGAGGAAAATATCCTTGTATTTGATCTTGGTGGGGGTACTTTTGATGTAACACTTCTTGCAATTGATAATGGAGTTTTCGAGGTCAGAGCCACCTCTGGAAACACTCATTTGGGAGGACAAGATTTCGACCATCGACTAATGCAATATTTCATTTCGCAATTTAAACGCAAATCGCAGATTGACATAAGCAAGGATAATCGTGCGCTTCAACGACTTCGTAAACAATGTGAAAATGCTAAACGTACTCTTTCCACCCAAACAACAGCTACAGTTGATTGTGAAGCTCTTGCAGAAGGTGTAGATTTTTCTTCAACTATTTCACGTGCAAAATTTGAAGAGTTGAATAATGATTTATTTAAGAAGACGTTGGTTCCTGTAACTCAGGTGCTGAAGGATGCAGGTATGAGTAAGAATGATGTTGATGAAATTGTTCTAGTTGGAGGGTCCACTCGTATCCCTAAAGTACAAAATATGCTTCAGGACTATTTCAATGGAAAGAAACTTAATAGAGAAATCAATCCAGACGAAGCTGTGGTAAGTTATACGTCTTGTCTATGCGAGATGTTCGCAGAGATTTCTTGGAATAGTTGCTTTATATGATTCTCGTGATGATACCCTTTGACGCTTGGCTTCTTATGACCACTGAATGGCCGGCTAGTTACCGGATAAAACCATTTAATGTGTCCTGATGCTATCAGTCTAACAACCTGAAGAATTCATGTCTTTTGACTCCATATAATTTTTTTATCAACTCTGGATGTGACACTATTTCTAACTTTCCTATTATATATCTATTTCCTTTCAATAAAGGCATATGGAGCAGCTGTCCAAGGAGGAATCCTAAGTGGTGATGCCGCAGCTGAAACTAAAGATGTCTTACTTCTTGATGTGGCTCCCCTTTCTCTCGGAATCGAAACTGCAGGTGGTGTAATGACTGCACTTATCAAACGTGGAACAACCATTCCAGTGAAAAAGAGCCAAGTTTTCTCTACATACGCTGATAACCAACCAGGAGTTAATATTCAAGTCTTCGAAGGAGAACGTTCTTTAACCAAATCCAATCGTCTCTTAGGGCAATTTGAAATGAGTGGAATCCCTCCTGCACCCAGAGGAGTTCCTCAAATTGAAGTCGCGTTTGATGTGGATGCAAATGGAATTTTGAGCATATCAGCTTCTGATAAGGGAACTGGAAAGACTCAGACTATCACAATAACATCAGAAAAAGGTCGTTTATCAGAAGAGGAAATTGAACGCATGGTTGCCGAAGCAGAAGAGTTTGCTGAACAAGACAAAACTGATAAAGAACGAATTGAAGCCAGAAATGGTCTTGAGGCCTACCTTTACAATCTCAAAAGTTCTATAAATGATTCTTTGGAAGGAAAAATTAGCGAAGAGGATAAAGAAAGTATGAGCACTTGCATTGAAGATGCGCTAGTTTGGTTAGAGGACCATCCAGCTGCTGAGAAAGATGAATATGATGAAAAGCAAAAAGAAGTCGAGTCGCTCGTAAACCCAATCATAAAGAAAGCTTATGAAAGTACTAATAACGGGGCTGATGGTGCTGTTCCTGATGATGATTTTATGGGGGAAGATCTTGACGGTGTAGGCGGTGACGAACCAACTGTGGAAGAGGTTGATTAAATGTAATCATCTACATTCATTTTTCGTAATCAATAAGAAACTGTAGGATAGATAAAAATATATTTAATCATAAAGAAATAGTACCAAAGTAAAAAAGGTAAATTTGAACTTTCATTTGAGCTGATTACATTACGATTTACTGAAAGTCGCAACAATTATGTGTTGTGCTTTGTATCCTATTTTGCAATATTTATGTAAGATGAGTTTGGCTCTTTCGTCTGGGCAACGATATCGTTCTAGCATAAGTCCCAAACATATGTTCATTGTCTTGCTCCACTTCACCTAATGTGTTATAAATTTTCCACTGGTGCGCATTCCCACGACTATGTTTAATCCCATACTTGTAATAGAAGATGCAAGCCCCGCTAATGTAAAGTATCAATAGAACAAACCCACTCAACTGTAATTGAGCAACTAAGTACCAATTGATGAAGATACCCATGCAAGGAAGGTATGGAACGAATGGGACTTTATAAAATGCACCGTTCTCCCGTTCGAATGGAACAGAATTTTGAGACGCAGATTTTCCACCAAAAATCACCGATTGCGGACATTTTCTGGCAAGCCGAAGACTAATCCAGAGAGTAATAATAGCAAGAGCGAATGTAATCATTTGTCCAAATATATTAAAACCAAGGTTTTTCATACTAAGTCCAGTAAGTAGTGAGAAAAAATTAAAGAGAAATAAGTGCTTTTGTAACAAAAAAGGTTTATCATCTGGCGATTCATGTCGCAAAATGACCAGTGAAGAATTCGTCATTGAAAAAGCTATCAAAATGCCACCTGATATTAGATCATCCAAATAAGCAAACGGCATAAATGCTGCAATGAATGTCATCAAAGCACCAAAAATTAAAGTACCTTTGAAAATATTTCCAGATTCATTAACTTCACCAAATATTTCAGGAAGGAGTCCATCTTTGGCTAAAGCAAAGCCTAAACGTGGTTGCGCCATCAACGTAATAAGAACAACTATTGGTAGAGTGAAGATTTCCCCAAACTTGGTAGAAAAAATAAAGCTAAATTTGAGAAATGCAGCAAAGAATACACATAAATTATTCCTTGGATTTCTTACCGCGCAAATTTGAGAAGCTATGATAGCGTCATTATATCGAAAAGCCTCTGGAAACCCGCTTGTTGCACTAATATCAAAATAAGGCTGCATTCCAACTAAACTAAAGGATGCTAGCACAGTAAGGAGAGTGACAATCCCAATAGTGAGCATAACAGCACGAGGCATATTTTTCTGGGGATTTATTGCTTCTCCAGCAACACAACATACTTCGTCGTAACCTATGTATCCAAAAAATGAAGAAGTCGCACCACGCATCATTCCAGACATGCCCATTGATTTTGGAATAAAAGGAGTCAAATTTTTCGATTGAAAGTAGAAAGCACCACCCACAATCATATACATGACGAGTATAACTTTCACTGAAGTAAAAAAGTTCGTGACAGATTTTGATTCCTTCACACCTTGTAATAGACTCAATGTAGATACTAACGAAATTAGAAATGCCAAAGGATTGAAGCCAAATCCTGGATCTAATAAATACAACATCCATCCACTTAAATCTATTTCATTTTTGAGCCAATCCACCATTTTATCACCCCAACTTCTCGCTACAGCACTTCCGCTAACAACATACTCTAAAGTTAAACATGCTGCTGCAATCACTGCGGGCAATTCTCCAATAGCAGCGTACACATATGCGTATGAAGATCCAGCTGACGGTATGCGCCCACTGAGCTCGGCATAGCAGCATCCAGATAACGCAGCTGCTACTCCAGCAATAAGCCATGAAAGGCATGTTGCTGGTCCAGCATATTCACGTGCAATAAGGCCCGAAAGAACAAAAATTCCTGATCCGACTGTGACAAAGAAAAAAAGAAAAGATTAAATAAAAATTCCTAAATAAAATATCCACTCGTGCCCAACATCGCTTACTTGTGCCCCCAACACCAATACTGACCAAATCAAATAAATTTAAATGCCGATGCAATTGAGAAGAATTCGCACAGCTATTATGAGAATTTTCTAAATCTGCATTATTGGTTTTGTCATTTATTTGCGGATCTGTAATGAGATGTTGATGATCTTGCTCCCGAATTTCATGCTCCAAGTACCACAAGGGTTTTCGTAGCCATGGTGATGCATTCATTATTGAAGGTTGTCGCTCTTCGTGACGATGTCTACTGGTTGTAGTCATAGTAAATTATGATGGATGTTCTGTGGATAGTCAGTCGTCTTGATATAATATAGGAGAATTTGAGGAGCATAGAGTAACGAATGGCATGGACGATAGCATAGTACGAGGATTGATTATTAAATATATCAAAATGACGTATTTCCCCCGACCCGGATTTTCGTCGGCTGGTGAAGGTTCGCTATCGGCCTAATTTTAGCATGCGTTCGAAGTTCCAAATGAACATACGAAAGTAAAATAAAGAAAAGAGAGGTTTCTGCAAAGCTAAGTGAATCTCTATCAAAAGTTGAAGCGTTCCATAAGCCCAAAAAGCAATAATTAATTGCGCTATTTCTAATCAATACTAACGTAGGTGCCGTACTCAAATAAATATGTACGTACGGATTGATTTTTTTATTTTTTTGTGATTTATGTCTCGTACATCATTTTGTGAATGTAGTGACAAGAAAATATTTTTTGTGTCCATGGAACTGGGACAGACTTACTTCCAAGGCCCAAATCTATTTTCACACCAAATGAAAGAGGAAATGTGGAAGTAAATACGAAAAGTTTCAAGATTTCAGTAATATCTATCTATCATACTCAGAAACTTCCATACTCAGTTGCTATTCATATTGACTGGGTTTCAAAAACTGGCATTCTAAGGCCCAAGGAAGTATATTATGATAAACAAGATCTTACGTACGTAGCAATATGTAAATTAATAAGGCAGTCTAAGATATGTTTCAATAGATGACCCCACTTTGACCCTGGGATTTTTGAGTAACAATGATTCTAATTTCAATTCACTCAAGATCATTGGAGGATGGAAGTTGCTGATTGATGTGATCAATATTGGGTTCATATGCAGGAAGCAAGTTCATAGTATGAAATAGTAGTCATAGTACATTATTCCTACTCTGTGTGTTTTAGTAAACAGATATATGCTTGAAACAAGTTACAGCAACTCCTTTGATAACAGGGGATTTTCTCCAAATAATTGCACTCATTGTGATGAAAAGGGTTTCTCATATTACAGGAGGAAAACAATTTGGGTCAATAAATGTGGAACAAAGTAATGCCACCACGGCAAACAGCAGTAAGTATGTACGACATATGAGAGAATTTTCATAAGCTATCATTTCTTCTTCATCTTTAATCAATACTTGTATTGACTACTTCACCAGGACTCTTGAATATATCCAAATTTTTGTACTTTGGACTCCACATCATCCTAACTTGACTGGGGTTTATGAAAGTACTTTAGAGAGTTCTAAGCTTACTGCATCTGGAATAGCAACAAAAAATAAAATTTTGTCTACGACTTAGTACTACCTTTAAAACTTGACTCGGATTCTTTATATGTGCACTACGCCGCTACTGTTACACGGCATCAAAATCTCAAGAGAAGTCATTTAATTTCATGATTGTATTGATTGTGGGGAAAAGACAGTCCCTACAACTTCTTGAATCATAGTGCAAGAACTTGTACCTAAACTCATACGCCAAATTAAGTGAATGCATTCTTCTTTTTAATAATCGAATGTATTGGAAATGAATTTATTTCACGCTGAGGTTATATCTAAAAGCCGCCATTTTTATTTGAAAAATGTATGGATACAAAAAACATGCATGGCGCGGAAAGAAAGTTTAGATATGGGTTTTATTTACATGTAATTACACAAAAAAGTCGCAATTACTATATATATTTAAAACATTATGACAATTAAAATAAATGCATTCTTAATTGGAACTCCTTCTATTATGTTTGTTTGTTTGTTTACGGGAAAGTTCAGAAACCAGTGTTCGTAATGGTGGGTTCCACAATACAGCGCAGCAGATAGATGAGAAGTACATCAGTTTTCAGCATTTGTTTTTGGTTTACTCAGTTCAAGGCTAAGTGGTTGCAAATTTACTTGAGAGACAACACAATCCAACAAGAAGCGTTCACTGAAGGTTTTTAATAAGGTAAGTTTTTAAGTCTTTGTTAAGATTATGGTGTTAATAGTGTATGTTTTAGAATTGAACGTAAGTTTGTGTAGACGTTCGTATTACAGCAAACAATCAAGGATGATTGAAAGGAAGCTTGTTTTTGTTGATGTTTTGCCAATAATTGAACCATTTTACAAGGTTTCAAAGACCTTCAAAGTTGGTCTGAGCCTCTGTATGATTATCCTAACATCACGGGATAATCTTTATTTTAGATCTTGAGAGGTGAAGGAGATTTGCTATGTTCATGTAGATTCCAACCCTGTTGTGCACTTGACGTACTTTTTCGTATGTAGCGGTTGTTGAAATATAATTCGTGCAATACTAAATATATCGATTTTTAGGCGGGTGTCCATAAATGTTGCTTGAGAAGTAGAAAACAAAAAAATCTGATTTTTTAAAATTTGAAACAAATATGATAAGATTTTCAACTAAACTTCGAAACTTACTTGGTATAAACCATAATTGCAGTGTTTTGAACCTTCATCGATGTTTCCTAATCTTACTTTAAACATTGAATAATCTATCTATTGTATAATTCATCAAAATTTGAAAAGATGCCAACTTCTGTTCCTTTTGATTTTCAGATACCCATAGATTCAACTAAAAAAGAAAACTTATCGAGTACGGAGCTCCAGATCATACCAAAAATGGAAACATCCGATAGAGCCACCAACTCAGCAGCAAAAGAAATGACCGATGTTGTAAGAAAAGAAAATGAGAATGTGCAAAATTTTCGAAACACACAACCTCCCTTAATGATTGCAAGAAATGTCCCCTTTCGTCCAAATCCAGTGATTGCCATAAGTCTGGAATCTCCTAAAAATAACAAAGAATATTATAAATTGAATCAAAGAGGTCAATCATTGACCCAAGTCAAGAAAATCCACCCAACAAATAAAAATGTTAATCTACATACACATCAGAACACAATTTCAAATGCGACCATGCAAAATGTTCAGAAATCTATGACGTTTTCATTAGGAAACCAAAGTCTGAAAACTCTACAAAACATACAGCCAATGCCAAAAAATGACAATGCAAACAGGCTTCCTATCATAAACATAAACTCATCGAATGTACCTCCAAAATCACAATTAGGTTGGTCCACATTGCAGTCCTCAATAAAGCCTTTACCTCAAAATCCGCACAAAAGTGCAACCCTAAATCCGCCCAATGTGCAGAAACCTAATCCAACTTATATCCAAAATTATCAAAAGCCACTAAGTTCGCAGGGAATAAATTCTCAAGGGGTGTTCCAACAAAAAAGCAGTACTTTTCAATTAAAGTCTGAGACAGTTGTTCAACCAAGTCAAAATTTCCAAAATAATCAAAACAAACAACCAATGATCAATAGAGCTAGCGCGTATACTCATAATATGTCCAACATGAATAAGGTTTCAACGATCCCAAGAATGGGAATAAAAGATACAGTCTTTCAAGATAAGAATCGTCCTCCAAATTCCAGACCACCGGTTCCAATTTCAACATCAAATATATTACCAAAACAAGCACATAACAAAAAAAGATCATACATGAGAATGGAAGAAAAATGTGATCCATCAGTTGCAGCTTTTATTGAACTCCCAAATATACCAGACGTTCCACCATTGCGCAAGCTAAAAACAGAAGAAGTAGCGCTTCTCGAAAAATTGCTACAGTTTAAATCCTACGTTTACAACGAAATTATAGATAATTGGAAGGAAGATTGGGCAGGTAACCTGCAATTTCTTTTCAAAGATATAGTTACGAATCATGCACAAATGTTTCAAAAGAAGGAATCAAAACCACTGACAATGACATTCATCAATAGTATCATTTCAGAGGCAAGAAGTGGTGATATGAGATTCAACTTTTATCCCATTAAATTACTTTTTTATTATGTTCATAATTTGAAAGATACTCCATCATCTGCGAAAAGGATATTAAGTTATGCTATAAATAAACCAGTGGAGACAAAACAGGAAAGAAGCGATTTAATCTTAAATTGTGTCCGTCGTATTTCATATGACCCAAATGTGCTTAAAGAGGATGGCTGGACGATATTAAAATCTGATAAACCGATTGGAGCATCTGGAGGAGCATACCTTATTGGCCGTCGTATTATATGGAGCCGATATGAGGCCATAGTTATTGCCTTTGTTAGGGATGAAGATATTGGCGATTTGTGGAAAGCTATGTGGTTGGAGGACCTTGAGACTTTTGACTTAGAAGCTGATGAAATGCAAGATGCAATAAAAAAATACGAGTTCAAAGCAGCTAGAAAGAAATTGAAAGGATCAAAATCTAATTTGAATCGAGCCCCTGGGATTGCTGCAAATGATTCATCAGCTTTTTCAAATAACTCCAAACCATCGACAAGCACAAGATTTTCTTCAACCACAAATTTTTCTATCGAAGGAATTGAACATGGTATAATTCTTGCGTCGTCTTATCACGAAAAAGCGCGTGCCGGTGTTTTGTGGCCTGCTCGCGTGATGCATGTTTCAGAGTTCAATGATTTGGGTGGATCTAGGTTGACTTCAAAGAGAAGCTCTCAAAAGAATAACATCCAAGTTGTCTTTCTAGCGCCATATTGGAACGGAGGTTTAGCAAAAATTAAATCTGCCAAATTAGGTGATGCACAAAATGTATATGAGTCTGGTCCTCTCTTTGAATTGGATAATATTGAAGTTTCATCAAGTACAATACAGAAGTATCCTCACGATGAAGATTCTGAATCATTATCAATCGAACAGCTCCGGGATTCCTTTAAATTTCTTGGATTGCCAAAAGCTGCATTTCATAGATATTTGGATAGCCACCGTATAGCTCAAGCTTTGAAATATTATGCTAAAAACCACTTAGAACCTCCAAGCAACGAATTGAATGCATCAGCAGCACTAACAGATACTCACACTCTATCTCTTAAAACGGCTATGTTCCCAAAAGTAATTTTAAACTTGCCATACCCATACATAATTTCCAACCTACCTAAGCTTAACCAACAGACAATATCGCAGAAGGGTAATGATGACACTGAAGATGAATGTGAACCAATATTACAACTCGTCTCAATCGTAAAATCAATGATGCCACCTTTTTGCTGGAGAAAAAAGATGGATAGTAAAATGGAAGTTCCAAATGAATGCAATATTGCGACTCCTGTGAGGAGTCACCAGTTAACACCCGTAAAATCACCAGAACCTAGATATTCTATGTCATTTGCTTGCAAAGAAGACGAGAAGGACGTTCATTGGACTACTTCTGATTTTGCAAGTGGTTATTTGTTGAATGTGATTGGACACGGGAATATTAAGAATGCACCGCATTCTTTTGCAAACTCATCAATTTTGATCTTAGGTCAACAACTTCGCGAATTGGTGGACAGACTTTGTTACGAGGTTTCCAATGTATCAAGAAAACGCACAAACGAAAGGAAAGATACTTTGAATCGTTTGTCAAAGCATATTTTACTAGTAAAGGTAAGAAAGAGAGAGGGCAATTTTTGAAACATGTGGTATGTAATATCTGTAATACTTACATAATTCGAATGACTATCATCATTTCAGGGGCATGGTGAAGATACATTTTATTCACAGACATTTAGCAATGAATTAAATATAGAGCACTTGGTATCTGAATGGCGAAAGGCTTGTGAAAAAGTATATAAATGTTCTTGTATTAAATTGTCTTCCGATGGCATTGGAAATGGTGTCACAATTGTTATAACAGACTCAAGATGTAATCAGCACTTGACTGCATCAGGCAGTTTTGAACGTGCAGTTCGGATTCCTGCGGCAATAAAGGGCGCAAAAAATGTTGGAGCTGGAAAGAAGAAGAGCATTCCTCTGATTTTGAAAGTGAACGATGTGTACATGGATACAGCTGAAAAAAATGTAATTCCCCGTGCGCATAAGCCCTCTTATTTGAAGCGAATGAAAGCAAAAATAACAGCTTTGCCACCGGATAAGAAGGGTTTACCATTGACGGATGATAGCGAAGGTGAAGGAGGTGAAGATACGAGTAAGTCAAAGAGAGCTTTTATTCTATTTATCAAAAACAGACTCTTCTAAATATATTTTCTTTCACTTACAGTGGGTTCACGAGGATCTTATGTAGCAGCTGTCACATGTGTAGCCACAGCTTTACAAGCTATTGATATGGTCGTTAGAGGCGAATGTGTAAATGCATTTTGTGCAACTCGTCCTCCAGGACATCATGCTGGTAAAGAGCTACGCCCCATGAATGCAGTTTCTAATGGCTTTTGTTTATTGAACGGTGCAGCCTGTGCCGCATTATATGCAACCATGTCTCAAGCAGAAGGAGGATGTGGTCTCAAACGAGTATGTGTTATTGATTTTGATGTGCACCACGGAAATGGCACTCAGGATATTTTATGCTCTACTTATGACCCAAGGTTTTTATACATTTCTATTCACGCTGGTGGTTCTCATATAAATGGTTATGAAAGTGAGGGAGGAGATGAACATGAATTTAGGCTTGGTTCAAAGCAACCAAAGGGTATTTTTCCTGGTAGATGTGGAGATTCCTCACCTCACGCAGGTGTCTTAAATATACCCCTGGGCCAAAAAGTTACCCCTCATGCTGTTGGAAACGCACTTGTGAGTAAGGTTTCTCCAGCAGTGCGCAAATTTTGCCCAGAATTAATTATCCTCTCTGCTGGGTTTGATGCCCACAAGAACGATCCACTTGGTATGGGTGGTTTACAAGCTGAAGATTTTGGAAGTGTAACTGAGATAGCTTGCCAAATGGCAGGCAAGTGTTGCAGTGGACGAGTTGTTAGTATTCTTGAGGGTGGATATGGTGTTCCCTGCTGTCGACCTCCAAAGGATCTATTTTTACCACCTCCGCATCCCAATTTTAAAGTTCTTGATTTGGGAGATTCTCTACCTTCAACAATGGATGATGATATAGATGGCAATTTAGTCCAGGCATTGGATAAATGTCATTCCGAAGGATTTTTAGAATGTGTTCAAGAACATGTTGGCGCTTTATCGAGATGTAACGTTAGAAAATTTAGTAAAAGTTCAAATTAAGCGGAAATGTGTAAACCATCGAAATGAATTCAATTCACAGCAGTTAGAAGGAGTTTCATAGATTTATCATTATGTTATTTGTATTCGGTGCATTTCTTGTGAATCATCAAAATCTTATATCTTTTCTTCCGCATGGAGTAAAATTAAGCAACATGCGATGGAAATTTACCCAATAAATCGAAACCACTTGAATAGGCTAGTGTCATTTTTTTTGCAAAATTCGAGCCGAGATTTTTTTTCGTTGCTCGATGTCATATTCTTTTAAGTGTTGAAAATGATACATATGGCTTGGCACTTTGATATTCCTCCTTTGATTGCTGGAGTTTTCTTTTTCAGCTTTATTTTTCAAAAAGTCGTTCTTACTTTATATTTAGATTGATGAATCAAAAACAAAGAACAACCAACAATGAAAATTAAACCATTCTCACTTCAAACTCTTTTTCTCTCTGTCTTTATTTTATTGCCATATATAAGTTATACAACCGGGATACCATTTTGATCGATATTTTTGGAGTAAAGATTTTTCTTGGACAATATTGAGAAGATCACATTTTGCCAATGATAGAAAATGAGAAATACGATATAGAATAGTAGATACCAGAGGATCCTGTTCAATAGTACAAGCAATAAATATAATTTTATATTTTCTGCACGAACAAAGTTTTCGACCTTCGCATCGATTTACGATGATAGGAAGGTCATTGAGGAGATTTTATGATTATGATTTTTTTCTTGACATGCAAAATGAATGAAAAGGCAGAAGCATGATCGCATTAAATATTTTCATTTAAGTATTGTTATTATGATAAATGGAGAATTCCGATGAAAGTCATTTGTATATCTTTTACACCACTCCTTATGAAATTGAATTTATGTGCAATCAAGACAATCTGTCCTGGTGACATGTCAACATCAACCAAGTATTGCAGACTTAAAAGATAATATCATAGTTTCCACGAACAAGATTACTTCATATACGTTGAATTTTTATTCAAATCAACATTCGTTACAGCAATCAATTGCGACACTTCACGGTATTTATATTATTGAATTAGTGAAGAACACAATAATTCCAACTTTCCACACTCAATTGATTCTCCAAAATAGCTTCCGCGACCAATATACCATCCATAGCCATATAAAAAACATCAACCCACTTGCTTCATACGATTCCACCGATCTGGACATCCAGACAGGCCTCGATGTTTTCGTTTCGACGACATGCAATAACACTTTCCCTTTGGAGACAAATCCAGGCGTAATTTTTCCACCGTACCACCCAACTTCAAAGCACGATTGAAAATATTTTTCACGAAAAACCTCTTTTCTACACTCTGAGGATATGAGAACCGTAGAATCCTATTGTACCCTACACGTGCCCCTTTTTGTGAGTGAGATTGTGTTGTGAACCAGTTGCGTAATAGATGAAAACACGTACTCAAATATCATTTTGTGAAGATTTTGGGTGCAAACCTGAAAACATCAAAAGCATAAGTGAAAAACCTCCGCGTGAACTATGTTAATGAAGATGCGAACGCTTCTCTTCCCAATCATATTAGCTGCACAACTTGCATTCAATGTTGAGGGATTTGCAATTATCCCGAAGCTTTCTGTCACTAGCACTAGCTCCCACCTTAGTGTCACAACTCTCCACGAAAAAGTTGCAAAAGATGAATTGAATTTGTTCGGAATGGATCGTAGAGCTGCGTTGGCCTCGCTAATCACCACCGGCAGTGCATCTATTTTTACTGCATCTGTTGCAAATGCAGATGACGAACCCTCGGAAAGTATTGCCGAACGGGCTGCTAGAATAGCAAAAACTGCAGAAGCGGAGAATCCTACCCCTGTTGAAGATCTAACTAAGAGCGCTTCTCAAGCTTCTAAGGACACAAGAACTGTCTACGACTTTGAACTTCCAGTTGCAGGCGAACCGACAAAATTTGCCGATTTGGTGCATCAAGAATATGAACCTGCAACAGAGGAGGGCGAAGCTCCCAAAGCAAAAGTTAAAGCTATTTTAGTGGTAAATATTAAACAAGATGATCCCATCGCAAGAAAAAATATTGCAGAATTTATTGGCCTTGCATCGAAGTAAGTCGTTCATGAAAGATTATGATTTTTTTTGGGTTATAACACAATTTCTAATTTGAATGCATTGTACTAGGTATGGACCAAACGGTTTTGCTGTCGTTTGTATTCCAACTGACCAAGGATATTTTGAACCCGATACTTCAGCGCTCATTCGACTCAAACTCAGAGCTGAGTATGGATATGGTATTAATCCAGCTACTGTTTTGACAGATAAAATTAACATATTAGGAACAGGCGCAAACCCATTCGCTAGATGGATTCAAGGAAGATGCAGAACTCCAGCAGGCCTTGGGAAAATTCAGGTAAGCTTTAGGCTCTTCATAGCTATTCAAACATACATATGTGCATTCCTATATATTTCTTATCGCTTGTATTAATTTGAAACAGGGAAATTTCGAGAAGTTTTTGGTCGATGGACAAACTGGATTGCCTATCCGTAGGTATCCTCGCAAGTACAATCCGTATGATATTTCCAATGATATTGAATCTATGTTGAAAGGAATGCCTTTAGCACCACCAATTGCTAACTTCAATGAAGAATGGAGAGCTGCCGCAATTGATGCTGAAAGGGATACATACCGTTTCCAAAAAGGTCTGAATGTTTTTGATGAGTAAAAAGATTATCCTTATCTTTTCGTTTTTAGGTCATGATTCACTATAAACACTGAACGAAGCAGCTTTGCATTATATGAAACCCTCTTTGAGACCAGAATTCATACTTTACATAGGCGTTTTAGAATGTAAACTAAAAGACATCAACTGAAAAAAATAATGAATATATTGAAATAATTGCTCTCATTCCAAAACTTTCTCATGACGGTGCGCTTTGTGTGATATTTAGCTAGTATGCTTATTTATGTAATACAGCGAATTTTGTGCCTTCATTGTACAGAAAAAGAGACACAATGTATGCTAAAGATAAGAAAGGTATATTTGTAATGACTTCCAAGCAAAGTAAATCTATACAAAATCTTTTTTACAAGATTTCTTGAGCATTACAAAAATTATTTAGCAGCATTTCTACGATGCTATTTTCTACACTTCCATTTACTAAATTCATCCAGCAGAGTCTATTTATATCGTGAATGCTGGGAAATGTTCACTGATCCAAATTTTCTTACATCGTCGGGGCTATTTGTCAATTTCTTTTCTACTTCGATAAAAGGAGGTACACGAATCTCTTCGGAAGGGTCCGATTGGCAGTGTAAGATACATATTCCCTCCACTGGCTCGATGTATGTATGAATGTTAAAGCTTTGCGTTTCCCAAACAAAAGAAATCCGCATCTGCTTAATGACACCTCTGGATGGATCTCTGAATTTCAAGTATTCATTATATTCCCTCTCTGTAATAATGCGCTTTAATTCAATCATTTGACCTTCTTTTGTTTCTCGAATATTTGTATAACCAAATGACGCACCAGCAGAATTTTTCAATGCTCTTTTCCTCACATAACTATTTTCACTCTCATCAGAATCATTGTTCACGAGCAAAAAAAATTTTTCAACATTAAAAATATGGTATTTTACATCTGAAGGAAAGTCTTCAATATTTGGTATTTTCTTGAGAAGAAATTTGGTAGTTTCTTTTTTAGCTTCGCTGGGAAGGCCAACTAATTTTGATGTTGCTTTGACAAGACGTTGCATTTTTGTTTCGAAATCAACAGAATTATCGAAAACTCGCAGATGTGAGTGACCCGCCCATGCATTTCTACAGTTACAATCAACTTCTCTAGCTTCATCTATAGTTTCAGTTCGTGCAATATTGTTACTCAAAGTATAATAATTTTCTGCACCTTCTGCGGCCGTCACGAGATGAAAAACTGCATTATAACGCCCTTCTCGCAGCTCCACATTATTCATATTCCTAGATAAAATGAACTCATCCCATTCTTCTTGAGATATGTAAGCACTTCCATCCATGACTCCTCTATCACAAAGTAAAACACCTGGACGGCATTTTGCTCGTAGAACTCTTTCGAAACTGTCTTCGACCGATATCATGAGGTCCATTACTGAGTGTTGAACTTTAAATTGAAGATCTTTTGCGTTTCCACAGTTATTATCAAATGAAAATCCGTTTGTGATCAACATTGTGTAAGCTTCTGGGCATGTCATAACTTCAAAACCCCTTTCTCGAAGGTAGCTTGATACTCTTTCAAGGGCGGTCGTTTTCCCGCCACAAGGACCACCAGTTAACACAATTTTGTATAGAGGTACTTTCCCTCCATTTCCAGTAAGCGTTTTATTAATATCACCTGACATAGGAGGTAGTTGTGTCGGTATAATCGATACAAATGTTAAAAAACCAAGCCTTTTCGTCTTGGTGTGATTTCACAAAATTGAATTGGGTGAAGAAAAATGATGTAATTCGTTTTCACACGTGAGATAAAATATAAACCGGTGTTCGTTCGAGAGCGCATCTATTTTGAATCTTTCTTCTATAATCGATTAAGTTTTTTTAGTGTCTTTGCTGTGTGCATTCTTTTTAAATAAGAGAATTCTAACTATTCTTTCTTGATTAGTAAGTTCAGTCTTTCTTATTTATTAGGTCTTTATTAGTATTTAGAAAAATAAGTAGTAACTATACGACAGAAGAAATACCCTGAACCAATCGGAGTTGTCATATGACACTTCTTTACTCGTCTTTTCCTTTATTGTTTGATGGTCTCAACTTGAACTAGATTAGTTGAGATTTTTTAATCCAAGCAACCAACAAATAGAGATTCATATCTCATGTTAGGTTGGATTTCGTTTGAATAAAATTCATTGGGAAACCTTCCTTCCTTTGATTCCATTAAAGATCATACTTCGATTAAACACGTTATGGTTTATGAAAGAGTTGATGATTATTTTGTGATGAGATTCAAAATTAAATTACAAAATCAAATTGAAATATAATTATCGATAAAAAATACATTGCAAAGGAAGTCTAATATTTCTAGACCGAGATAGTATGCTAAAATCATTTCACTGCTCTTGGAACCATGACCATATCTCAATTTCCATAATGCTTAAAGCACTTCGCACAAAAATATTACAAACTCGAAAATAAATTGAATTCCTTTCATAAGAAAATATAAGTAAAATTTCTTTTTGAAAAATATTTATACAAATTAATGGATCTATATAGGCATTAAAGTTGGCAGGAGCAACAATAGCAAAATGATACAAAAGTCATTTATCTCTTCATTTTAGTTGGGTGCTGTGAACAGGTGGATGGAAGGAGACGACTCTTTAGGACCTGAACGAAAAGGATATTTCAAATCTCTGTTGGATACAAAATAACCCAGAATAAAGGTAGTCTACAGAGGAGGTCGACTAGTGGAAACAATGCAGTATTTAAAGAACAAAACTTGCAAAGAAGATTCTTGGATGAAATCTAAGAATCTTTCTTGTATTCCTGTAGACTATCGACATGAAAATTTGTGCAGTGAGAATATCTTAAACATTTTACACTTCAGGGACAATAATACGACCCTCGACTCGTGCGCTCCTTTGCAAATCATCATCTGTAAGCAAGCCAGCTTTTCTTGCTGCATACCCAATGATGAGTCCTCGTTTTTTGGAACTTTGTACATAGGACTTGTAGTAGCACCGAATCCTATCACGAACAGTGACGAAGGAGAAAGCTTCCTTGTCGAACACGTATCCGTGACTCGATGCAAGTTCAATGAGCCTTTCAGTAAGCTTATTGTTGTATTGTTTTTGCTGAGTTGTATAGTTCAGCGCTGAATGGCGCAAGTATTCTTCTCGATTGGCAATAAGAAATGCCTCCAACTTTTTAATTGAAAAAAGCAAAAACGTTAGCAACAATTTCATGACATTTTATTTCTTGATGTGTAATAATACGTAGAAAGAACTTACCTCTGGATAGTTTTTCCAAGAAAATTTTCTTCTCAAAATTGTTGTGTTTCTTTGCCTTGGGAGCATTGATGCAAACTTTGGTTGCAAAAGTCCTCGAGCAGAATTTGGAGTAGTCATATGGTTAATTGTACCAAGAATTTGGGAACTGGCTTGGTTTGCCTTTTTTGGTTCTCTAGATAATTTCGTGTTTGTTTGTTCTTGTTTTCGTTGGCAGAATCTTTTGCGGGGATCAAGCGTAGGTCTTCCTCGTGGTCGCTTGCATTTTTGGGTTAACCCTTTACCATACACACCAGTGCCGGAATTGTTTTCGGCGAGATCAGAATATTTAGGTGTGGTGGGTGGAGAAACCGCAGATGCTTCAGTCGTGTTCTGACTTTTCTTTTTATTCACCATTGTTGGATGATCATTCATGTAATCCTTGAGGCTTTCATAGGGGGGACAAGTTAGACCAGAATGATCGACAGAAACTGTTCGGATACGAATGTTTCCATCGTTTATCATCATGGGGGAAATCGCGACTTTGTTTACTTGAATGCTGCATTTGTTGCTGTCTTTGTACCCATACGTGGGAACTGGACTTGATTCAGAGAATCTTGAAGACACCACGGTCGAATTGGCGATTAGAGTATCTTGAACCGATATTGATACTTTTGCTTTACTTGCCAATGAGGTAAGAAGAAGGGCTGCATCAAGTGCCGATGCTTTTTCCTTTTCATCCTCACTTCTCAATTTTTCTTCAAATACTTTTTGACTCGAAGGCATACTATCGCTATCGTAGGTAGTAATTTTCTTTTGTTCTTTGCCCATTGTATCTTTGGTCATTTCTCGATTTGAGTATGAGTTGTACCCGGATCTCCAAATAAAATAGGAACTTGGTGTTATTTGATTGCTTATAACCGGTTTCAGTTGGTATTGGCCTATCGTATTTGCCATAATAGATGTTCCTCCGATAAATTATGAAGGTTTAAGAGCACGCTCATAAACTGATATTTAGTGTCACGTTATATGATTGGAATGTCACTGCACAAGAATTCAAAGAACAAAAAATCCAAAGAAAAAGAATACTATTTCGTCTCTTATACCAGCAATCAACGTACTTTCGTCGTAAGAAATGATTCTTTTGATGGGTGTTAGCATTGACTACATAACGACGAAATTTTTAATTAGAGAATTTACTGACACAAGCTAACACCTATGAATCTCCAGCACTGAAAAATCAACGTGAATGAAACTTCTTCAACTCTGCAAAACTTTACATAGAATATTAATATGTTTGAGATCCAAACCGTCTAAGTATTGCTATCATTTTAATTTTGAACGTTTCTTTAATGTAATCGTACCGTTCCAATCCATCAAAAAGATGCATCAGAAACAAAAACAATTAGGAACCATTCTTTTTTTTACATACGTTCCGTACTAAAATAGAAAATGTTAATTGAAGATGATTGGCATCAGCAATCATCGGCACTTTTTGTTCTGTGAAAACTTGTGACATATTACTGACGTACGTTGTTAAACATTGCCGGTAGAATGAATTTCAGGTTGCTCTTAATAAATGAGAAATTGAGATTCACATGTTGGCCCAGTCGGAACATTTTTTTTCTAAATAAAATTGCATGTTTTTGCAATCTTGCTTATTTTATCTGAACTGTACAGAGAAATATATGGAAGATAAGAATTGTGATATCATTTTTTTGTGACCGTGTCATCGAAGTCCACCGTAAGCAGAGTTCATGCAGCGATAAAATTAAAATTTTTATTATGGCTGGGTTCGGATATCTTTTCGCTGTCAAACACATATCATCATTGCAATCAAATTTAAGAACCTATATTTTGCGTATCACCAAACTAGAAGAAAGATATCAAGACATCCATAGACTTTCAACAGTTGCCTTGCAGTGCTGCAATGAGTGAGGAATTATTTTCGATAAAAAACTGTAATATTATGTCGATGATTGAAGCACATGAACATGGCCATTTATGTGAAAATAATGGTTTGGTGGGATTAAGTTTGGAAAGCCTTGTGTATCTTTTGAGAGACGAACTGTGCCGAACTGTGCCGAACATAAAAATTTCGAGTTCTCTTCTTCAGTTTCTATAAAATAAATAGCATGGCAATCAATCCTGATCTTTAATTCTCATTTCTTTCATAATTATTCAGTATATATTTTAATTAAATAAGTATAGTACTACTATGTTGTCTTATGTGAGGATGATCTTTTATTTTGATCCCTACATCAAAAGATTATATGCAATATTTACACCATATATGTCATGAGTGCTATGAGAACTTTTAATTGATGTTGCACTTTCATATATATATTTCATAAGAAGTTCCCTATACACACCCAAAACAACATTGAGCATATAAAGTCATTAGATTTATTTCGTTGCCCAAGCTAAATGTTTCTAAAACTGCTGAATGCATCAATACTATTGTAAAATAGAAAACGTATTTATATACGAGTATGAATCATGGAGTTGAAGTTAATGTTTTCTATACTTTACGTATCAATCTGGTGAGAATTACCGAATTTCAGAAGATTGATGGGATGTCAAAGAATAAAAAGTGATATCAATCTTTCACGAGACTTTTTTTCATCCGTGTGATAATTCGTTGGATTTCAATCTACTTTAGTGTTCTTTCGTTATAAGGTACTTACGCCATCTGCAGAATGATGATTGCCTAATTTTGTTTTGTCAGACTTAGTGTACCAGTACTTTTTACAATATTTAGAAAGAAGCCTTATTTCCAAAAGGATTTGGCCTAAAGATATTATTATTCATGTTGTAGTGAGAAGCTTCTCAAACAAATGCTGGGCCAAGAGCAGTAACTTAAAAAAGATTTTAATGAATATGATGAAAAAATATAAATTGCTCAAGTAAACATGAAGCGCTTCTGTTCGTTTCGAGGAATAAATTTAGCAAATTTAGCCAGCGTCTTATCCATTGAATCTATCATGATATTGTTTGGAAATTGGTTTGAAGATCTTTTTAAGAGACCAGCATTGAACATTCCAAAACAAATAGAAGGGTGGTTAATTTCATCGAAGCGTTAAGGCTTTCACAAACTAAAGCAGAAGGAAATATCTATTTGATCTTATTCTTTAATGAATTTTCATGTGACTAGTCTTAGATGTGTTGATTTTTCTTTACTTTTGCGCTACATTTTTGGTCTTTCGGTAGCATTACCATGATGCTTTTGAACATATTGTGAGGCGTTGGAGTCAAAATCATATTTCGGTACGCTATTTTAAGTACGCACTTAGCTAATTTTCATGTCATTTAATTGCGTTGTAGCCCAGTATTAGTCGATGTACAAGATTGAGTACGTGAGACATGATCAATCTAATGAATGTGCTAAAACCCTAAATAGAAGGTATGATGGTACGGATGGAGTAAAAATGGGATTTGCAAAACAAACGAGTTGAACTTGTGCAAAATCTAGAGAAAGAAGATGGCAGTCTTCGCTCAACTTTTCTTCCTTGCTTTCGCTTCCACTGCAAACGGATTTTCCGAGCAGGTCCAACTAGCAAGAGGACGGCTTCATGAAGCTCTTTATTCACCTTCAGGTAAATTGACATTTAGTCCCGAGATTATCATTCCTGAACCAAGCGACCCCACAGCTTTATTGTTGCAATCGAGTGAAGTAGTAAAAATTTCGTGAGTTTCATGATTCTTCATTTTTCTAGCTTTTATGCAGTTTTTGTTGACTATAAACTTTTCTATGCTATTTTTACCTATTCTCAAAACGAAAAAGGGAAAAACTAAGAACTACCGGTAAGATCAATACAGCGTTCTTATCAGGTTCTTTATCCTCACTCAATAGCTTTGTCAGAGAGCAAGAAGATGCGCGTGGGTCTTTTCCTGGTCCTGTTCCAGTAATATACTGTGCTTTTTCTGGCTTAGACTCTAGTGACGAAGACAAAACGCTGCAAATCCTTTCAGAATACGGTTGTTCAGGTATTGTCACATCTGTTTGCTCAGGAAGTGCAATTTCAAGTGCAGATGAGTTGAAAGAAAAAGATGAAAGCTGGATGAAAAAAGCTTTAGATTGTGGTGTGCAGCCTATTCCAGAAGTCGTATTAAACATGGATAATGCATGGAAAGTAGAGGACATTTCGAGTATCGTTGATGTTTTAAAAGAAAAGTGCGGTGGTGAAGATGGTCCTATATCTGTAGTTTTAACTTTAGATGCTGGTAATAATAATGCAGATTCAGAAGAGACAGCCAACGATTTGGAAAATATGTGGGAAAATGTACCAAAATTTGCAAGATCATTCTCCAAAAAGACACCTATTCTTGGATCTGTTCGTGTCGACTCAATGGATAGTCTCACAGACTACAGTGCAAAGCTAAAGTCAAAGGGATTTACCGGTGCTTTTTTGCGTGCTGATTGTGTACCAGGGTTCAGAATGAATCCTGATTTGGATTTTGTCGGAGGGTTTTGGTCATCGGTTATTTCTAACTTGAAAAGCACCAAAAGTAAAAACTTTGAATTCCGAACTAAGACGAAGATAGAGAAAGACGTACCAATGGAATGGATGAATTACCAGAAGGATGTTATGGAGAGTGGTGCTCTGGGCGAAACCAGTACAAAAGCAAATGTTGATGAGCTAAATACAGAGGGGGGGGATTATAGAGGATTTTAATATAAACTGAAGTAAACGCGTTTAGAATTAGGCTAAATTATTGTGGGGTTTCTTCTTCTATTTTTGTTTTGTCTCTTTCTCTGTAATTCAATTGAAAAAGGGATTCCTTCAGAAAAGAGTGTGACACATGAGAAGAATTGCATTTTTTCCTAAATTTCTCGGTTGCTTCTAATCCGTAAAGTATGCGGTAAACGAAGCTGTACAGTTGCCCAGCTACATCTTCTCTGTCAAGATCTGCTCGTAATAGAACCATTTTATTCTCTGAAGATGCACATAAAGGAGTGCTTGATGAATCATAAGGTGAAAATGCAGGAAACTCTACTCCGAACTTTCCATCAGGTTGAGCATTTAAATTTGTAGAACCTTGATTATCACGAAAAATTCTTTTGACACCAATGAAACGAGTTGGTGGCGCTCCACCGGAACGCGAACAAAAATTTAAATCGTCCATTGGTCGAAGGAAAGGAGTCTCAAATTGCACCATCTGGGGAAGGCGTCTAATCGTGAAATAAAATCCAAATGTTTTAGACACAATAAATTTTAAGTGAAACAAAAATAATGTCTATGATGAAAATCGATTGCTTACCCTTTGCACAAACATTGTAGGACTTGAAATGCGATATCCATACAGCTTCCATATTTTGATCTCAAAACTCTGAATTCATCCTCTTTTAATATTCCTCCAAGTCCTTCTTCTTCCTCTAAGATTTCAGCCAAAGTAGGTAAACGTAAGGTTCGCGATTCTTCAATCGTAACAGAAGCTCGGGGAACAACTGGAATTTCTTCAAAATCTGAGTCATCGTCAACTTGAATCTTATTTAATGAATCCGAGTCATTATTTGCTTCAATCTTTTCATTGGTTAACCAAGCCACAACCGATTCTGTTGTATTCAAGAGAAATGCTTTCATAGATCTATATGCTTTGTGGTCTGGGTCTGTATACCTATAATCTAGAGTATGAGCTCTATGAGCAAATTTTTCCTTCGGTTTTCTTTGATATACTTTTAATTTCCATCCTTCACCTTCCAGATATTTGCAAGCGTCACACGCAGGTCTAGTAGCCACATTTTTTTGCGAGGAATTTTGATTAATAGGTGTTTCTTTCAACTTAGGTCCACACCAACTGCAGTTAGCAAAGGGCCTTGGATCCCCGTCCATAACGAATAGTTTCTTTTGATTCTTATTAAATGTTCGTTTTCTTGGCTTAATTTGAACACTTTCGGTCTCTTTATCTTTCCTGGGTAATATAATAGATTTAGGTATATATTTTTTGGCGACATCTTCCACAATTTCACTTAATGCCTTTGAATGCTGTGCCCATGCTTCTTTCAATGAGACATGATTATTTGATGTAATGGAAAGAGAGGGTTTGACCCATCTCCAATCTGAAAAAATGTTATCCTTTTTACGATTACCAGTTAAGTTAAACTTAGATTGAACCGGTGAAAATTTCCAATTTGAAGCAAGGAGACATAAACTTTTTGATTTCATAGGTTCAGATTCAATCTCTTTTCCTCCTACATTTTCTGTGCTTTTAGCGATGCAAAATGACAATATTTGCTTTAGAATGTCACTTTCGAATAGTTCTGAGCATGAATCGCCATACATAGCATTATTCCATTTCTCAACTATGAAAGAATCTGAAAACATGTTTTTCAATAATTTTCCATCTTTTTCTTCGGACGCAAGCATCCAAATGCCTGGACCTTTTTCAGTGAAAGAGGTTGGATCATTCATAGCTGCTAAAAGTATCAAACAGTCGTAGTAAACTATCCAATTTTTGTCTTTGCTGGCTTCAATATTTTCCTTATCAATAGATTGCCTTGATGAAGTAGAAGAAACGGAAGAGTCGGAGTCGGATTTATAATCACTCGATTCTTTTGAATCTGGATCTTGATCCAAACGAAGAATCGGTTTTCTAGTGCGTTTAGGATGCTTACGATTAGGTACTATACGAGAAAGGTCAGTGAAATTATTGGAGCATTTGAGTTGCATGTGCAGAATAAAATTTGCAAACAATTACAACAAAACAAGCTTACATTCTTTCTTTTTGGTAGTTCCTAATTTTGGTCCATTTTGGTTCTTGAAGTTTTGCCCACAATCTGGACACAGAGAATACTGAAAGAAACGCGAACCAAAAAAGAGTGTGAGCTGTAAAGAATTTTTGAAATGAATTCAGATGTTTAGGACCTACATTGCCATTAGGACCAGCCACTGCCCCTGTTTACGTGAATATGATAGAAAATACTTTTGTTAAATACAGAAGTTCTTAAATATATCAGACTTTTTAAAGAGTTATTCGATTCATGACTAACCTTTTGGAGCAAAGCTGAGTATGCCGGTGCCGCACCAATCACAAGACCAATCTGAATCAGGAATATATAGAAATGCACATATTAAATAAGACAAGAAAGAGTTTAACAAGTCGAAAGTTGCAGCCAAGATGACAAACCTTTGAACTTTTTGCATTTAGTCACATGCATAAAGAGACCATTTTGATGAAAATAGAGTTTACAAATTGGACATTGCCGCCTTTCATATCTCGGTTTCTTTTGAGCCTTTTCATTCTTATCAAAAGTGTCTTCCTTTGCATTCATCTCATCAAGATCTTTAGAAGTAGATTCTAACTCTTCAATTAAGGATTTTAATTTCCGGGGACGTCCACTTGTTCGTTTTGGACCGTCAAATTCTGTTGTATCAGTTTCTGGTCTTAGTTTTTTAGGTCTTCCTTTTTTTCTGGGCCTTCCTACACTCTTTGTTGGAGGTGAAACATCATCCTCAGATTTGTATTTTCTTGGTCTACCTTTGCGTCTAGGAGCCAAATCTTCTGATACAAAATTTTGTATTTTCCGTTTCCTTGGTCTACCAACAGATCTTTTGACGTGTGTTTCTTCCATCGTTTCATAAACTGATCCTTCATCATAACTGTCTTCACTTTTTTCTTCTTCCGGAAGTTTTTTTTTTCTTGGCCTACCACGTTTACCCCTTATTACTGAAATACCAACATTTGTTGCCTTCTTTGGGGGGCGACCTTTTCTTTTTTTCGGAGGTCTCCCTACAGTTCGTTTTGGCTGTTCTATATCCTTTTTGACTTTAATCTCTTCTAATGCTTGTTCTTCTTCATATTTTTCTTCCTGATCCTCGTATAACTCTGTAGATTTTAATTCTGGTTTCAAAGAGTTTTCAGTCTCAACACTATGTGCATCATCATTTTCAATTGTTCGTTCGAGGTTGTTTTGTTGCTGCTCTAGTTTATTTTCCATTCCTTTACCTACTGTAGTTTGATTATTTTGCATTACTTTTGCAATGATCGGTGTTATATCTTTTAATTTGTTGCTGAATTTGTCTTCCCCTGCAGCATGTGTGCTACTATCGGACATACTAAAACATGACTTTACCGATTCATCATGGGTCTCATCATCGTCATCATCATTATCTGAGAAAATATGGAAGCTTTCGTTGCTTTTCGTTTCGGTAGAACCGTCTTTGGTTGTCATACACTCATTTCCTTCACTTAAAATCTGGTTCGACATTATTATTCGGTATCTGATTTATGAATTATTATTGATTGCGATGTCTCTGAGTGTCTTTGGGTTCAGAGTACAAGCAAAAGATTTTGCTCAAGAGAGACTACCGTACGTGAAATATTATGAGTGCGGAGATATGTGCTTTTTTTGGTTATTTTTTTGATGAAAAAACCTTTTTGAAGACTCACAAATTTTTATTTATGTGATGTTTAAAAAGAAATGAATAAAAATCCTCGTGATGATGACTATTCATTCAACATCTAGGATCCCAGAATCTCAGTTTTTACAGAAAAGAAACTTTTTCTTCATCTTTTCTCCACCTTCAATGCTTTTCCATCATTTCCGATCTTGGGAAAATTATAAGTTTTACACTCACACTTCATCGAGAAAAGCAATGTTTTGGGGATCCAAAATTAGAAAGATATAAATTCGTTTTAGTTTCATCATTATTAAATTTTCTGTTGTTTCTAAAAATTCAGGCTGAAATATCAAAGAGCAAAAAGAGTATGAAAATGTAATTTTGCGTCTTCCATTGAGAATGCACCAACATGACCAAGTTTTTATATCAATGGTTAAGTTTTTTGGTTGAGATTGTTGGATTTCTTTGGTTACTCCAAGAATTGCTGTGTTCATGTCCTGAGAACTGAATCAAATTGAATCTTATTCATGATGACATTTAATTGCACGAAGAATCATACAGCTGATCAAATGAAACGCTTCTATTTATGTGGAACGACTCCTCTATACCAAAAAAAATCATTTAGAATTTTTGATTCTTGAAATTGTGTTTTAAGTCGTGAACTATATTAGTATTTAAGTGACAAGAGTGAGGTTTGCTCGTGCTCGCAATTTTTGTTATGGATCCTTTTTATGTGACACATCGATTCCTTGCCAAAAAGAACCTTCTTAGTTATAGATGAGAAGGTTAACTTAGGATAGTGTAGACGATAGGAAAAGCATTCGGATTTCACAAAAATCATTGCACCTTTCAAATCATGATGTTTTCGGTGTTCAAACAACTTTCTTCAAGATGAAATCAATATCTTTACAATTCCTGTATGTATTGATATCACTAACAGCTCAACATTCATCGAGCATCGTTGAAGATAGTGAGGTCGACATCTCCGTGAAACACAAAAAATACCAATCATCATATAGATTACCAAATAAACGAATTGATCCCGAAACAGGTGCTGCTAGGGCACTTTATAACCTTGAGTTTTCTATAGATGGAGTAGATGACCCTATTTTGATAGCTAATGCATTTTTGGAACAGAACACTAATCTCCTTAAGATGAGCTCAATCAATGATCTCATAAATTCAGGAATAAAGAAAACTAAAGCTGGAACTTCAGTTCGATACTATCAAAGATGGAACAATTTTGAAGTATATGATAGTGGCGTGACAGTTGCAGTGAATAATAAAAATGTCGTCAGCTTTGTTTCTAGTAATTACAAGCCAAATATCAAACTTTCCAACTCATTTTCCCGGATAGATGAGATTAATGTGGTTCGTACTGCTCTCAAAGAAATCGATGTAAGGCTATCGCAAGTGTCTGCATCTGAGTCTAAGCGCATAGTTTTTGTGGAAGGAAAAACATCTCGTGTAGCATGGCTCGTTAAAATCATCGCAATGAAAAACAAACTAGTGTCATATGAGTTTATTTATGATGCCATATCAGGAGAAAATCTTCAAATTAAAAACCTTATCTATGACAAAGCTGGAGGAGGTGACATTACAACCGGAATTTACAATGTGATTGAAAGTGATCGTACTCAGTACGAAAGTATGCCTAGTCTAGAAAACCACTACACCAAAAGACATAGATATATACGACAAAGAAAAAATACCATGGAGGAGGATGATCTTTCTTTGATCGAAAGTTTTCTTCCATATGTTTCATTTTTGCTTTCGGGTGAGAAAGAGACTGTTGATGCATTCGGTGGAATTTTTGATCCAAATCCTTTAGCTACGGCAGGAGCAAAATATTTTGATCTAGGGTTTCGAGACAACGCAGATTTCGCTTCTCCACAGCTCGATGATCAAGTACAAAATGTTACCTTAAGAGATGTTTCATTTGATGGAGTCTATTATAAATTAGAAGGTCCATGTAAGTTATTTTTGAGATGCTCATTAAACAATTATGATAACATTGACAAACTCTCAGATTTTTATGTAAAACAATCATGCTAATGTTACAATTTCCTGCTACAGATGCTGTACTGAATGACTTTGATAAACCTTATTCTTGTCTTGTTCAACCTGTTTCAACAACAAGTGATTTTTATCGGAGTAGAAGTGACAATGTATTTGATGCTGTAAATGCTTATTATCACATAGATACGATGTTGAGATATATCATTCTTGATCTAGAAATAAATGTAGGACCAACAGAATATACTGGAGGCTTTCAATTTGATCCACATGCAAGTGATGGAGAAGATAATTCATTCTATAGCTCATGGTCGCAGCAATTAGGGTATGGAGAAGGCGGTGTAGATGATGCAGAAGATGCTGACGTAGTTGTTCATGAACTCGCTCATGCTTTGCATGACATCTTAGCATTAGGCATGTCTCAGGAGGATGGACTTGCAGAGGTAAGAAGTAACAAATATGATGGAAGAGTATTTTGGTTGATAATTCTACAAGTTTTTTAACTTTATTTTTTTTGGTTATCCAGGGTGTTGGAGACTATCTTGCCATGTCATATAGTAGATCAAAAGAATTATGGACGCCTGCAGATCCTGAATACTATTGGGTATATTCTTGGGATGGTCATAATGAATTTTGGGATGGAAGAATAACCAATTATGAGAAAAAATATCCTAATGGACTAGTGGGAGATGTACATATAGATGGCCAAATTTGGTCAACATGTAACATGAAAATTTGGGATGCGATCGGACGAGAAGCATCGGATAAAATCCATTTGGTAAGTACTGAGTTTCGTTTATTTGTAACGGATCATAAAAATATACTTTTTTTTTATTTCACACTTCAACAATATGTTATATTGTGTAGATTGGTTTATCATATACGGGTCGTCACTCAAATCAAGATGATTTGGCTAATGCAATAATTGCGGCAGCAAGAGATCTGAATTATCCTGTATTGTACATTGCTCAAATAATTGGAATATATTCAGGTTGTGGTTATAATGTCTCTTGTGGGAACGGGATACGAGAGGGTAATGAACAATGCGATGGTCTGGATGTAGGGGATGCAACATGTCATTATAGAGCATGTTCCCTCGGTATCCCAAAATGCACACCCTCGTGTGAATTAGATTACAGTGAATGTTTCTCCGGAGAAGAGGAGTTTTTATTAGAAATTCGACTCACATTTGACAACTTCCCTCATGAAAACTCTTGGGATGTAGTTGATTCGAATAACGCAATATTATTCTCGGAATCGAATTACAACAATGCTGGTGAAACTGTGGGAGAAAGAATGTGTTTGAATGAAGGATGCTATTTTGTCAATATTTATGATCAAGCTGACGACGGTATGTGCTGTAACTTTGGCTGGGGGGGATATGAATTAACTTACAATAACACTTTTGAACCTGGATTAAATTTCACATCAGGTTCATTGGTTACTCATAGTATAGGGAATTGTTCCTGATGCTCCCGAATAAAAATAAGGATTTTTCAAAAGCAAATATTTTTCTAACCTAAACACCTTCCCAACAACGACAGTCACTTATAAATATACAACCATTTCTAAATACTGTTCAGGTCTTCCTTGAAACGAATGTTCTACCTTATTTGTCAAACATTATATTATTACAAGTGCTTTGGTTTCAGTTGCAGTTATCCAGCATTCAGATGCTTCGTTCTTCTCATTGACCCATGAGGTTACACTTTGAAGAATGGCAGGAAGAATAATTTGCTGGAATGAATAAGTTTGAGAGTGATTACTGGTTCTTAGAATCTTCGGCTTACATGACTCTCAGAGATGTCAAGCATAAAAAGAGTGAAACCTGAAGCACAAGAGAACATTTTAATAAGTGTAAAAATTTAAATCAAGAAAAATAAGAAAATGAATACAAGGTACAGTAGTCATAAAAGGGTGCAGATATATTTCTTTGGAGTTTGAATGGATTTTATAAAATCCGGTTTGTTTGTTCATTGTATCATATCGAATGAATACATTGTTTTTGGTAATTAGTTTAGGCAGAGGAGAATTTGGTAACTGCCTTGGTTCCCTCAGAAACGGCGTGCTTGGCAAGTTCACCTGGGAGCATGAGTCTGACGGCAGTTTGAATCTCGCGGGAGGAAAGGGTGGCCTTCTTGTTGTAAGTGGCGAGCTTTCCGGCTTCTCCGGCGATACGTTCGAAGATATCGTTAATGAAGGAGTTCATGATAGACATTCCCTTCTTACTGATACCAGTATCGGGGTGAACCTGCTTCAATACCTTATAGATGTAAGAAGAGTAAGACTCGACGCGCTTCTTGCTTCTCTTTTTTCCATCGGGCTTGGAAACCACTTTCTTTGCGGATGCTTTGGAGGGTGTTTTGGCCATGATTACTTAGTTTCGGACTGATTGTGAATTGTGAGAAGTTGTATCAGATCTCCACCAAATATAATGCTCTTAAAATTATCTACGTATTTCATATGATACAGTATTTGCCATACTCGGTCACACGTGATTGAAATAACGCGCCACATTTTCAAAACAGAAATTGTTTCAAAATCCTGGCGCGGATCGAATTTTGTTCTTCCGTATAATACGCTAGAACTATATGAAAAATGTGTAGATTTATACGAATAAAATACGTTCGGAAAGTTATCATTTTCGAATTGAAAACTTCATTGAAATGCTCACAAAATAATATCAACCAGTTTTATTACATCCAATTAACAAACTTCAATCATGTCTGGAAAAGGAAAAGGAGGCCGCGGAGAAAAGAAGAGCACAACCTCTTCCGCCAAGGCAGGACTACAATTCCCTGTAGGTCGTATCGGACGTTACCTTCGTCAAGGAAAGTATGCCACCCGTATGGGAGCTGGAGCACCTGTGTACCTTGCTGCCGTTCTTGAGTACCTCTGTGCCGAGATCTTGGAGTTGGCCGGAAATGCCGCTCGTGACAACAAGAAGAGCCGTATCATTCCCAGGCACATTACTCTTGCCGTCAAGAATGACGAAGAGTTGAACAAGTTGCTTGGAGGTGTCACCATCGCCGCTGGTGGAGTATTGCCCAACATCCACGCTGTTCTCCTCCCCAAGAAGACTGCCAAATAAACAATTTAATTACAACAACATTCAAGAAGATGGATTATTGAAGCCTAACAAAGGGTAGAAAATTATTCAATCTCTTATTCAAACCGGATTTTCTCAAATCCACTCAAACACCAAAGAACTTACAACATTTATAACTTCATTGTACACTAGTCTAGCAGTAATTCAAACCGGTACCTTATATCACTTATATGTGGAACTTACTTCAACTTGAGCGAGATTTTGTATTTCAGTATTCTGACTTTTTCCCATCTTTAAATTTTTTGACCCTATTCCAAACGAGATCTAATATTTTATTTGTGTTCCCACCTCACTTCTGGAGTACAAACAGGACTGTGGCAATAAAGCAACCACAGTAAAGACGGAAAAAGTCTTAATTTTTAATTAGTATAAATTAGATTAAATTTATAAATTACAGAAGTGTCGAATAAAATAACGGGCTGATGCTAACATTGTCCTCACTTTCAACTGTTTTCATGTT
>Ga0115008_10000304_pt1 | contig 34960 bp, 30 predicted proteins | sample FraStrMetagenome_FD_87164 | JGI IMG/M metagenome (GOLD analysis project Ga0115008, IMG submission 87164) | Marine eukaryotic phytoplankton communities from Arctic Ocean - Fram Strait ARC3M Metagenome | ecosystem: Environmental > Aquatic > Marine > Oceanic | place: Fram Strait | collected... | reverse complement strand
TTTGTTTTTTTTGCATGTCGAGTGCCGGGTACCGGCCATCGGTACATGTAATACAAGCAGTGTAGTGTTGGCGAGAATAATATACCTGTACCCTGGTCGATTAGCATTCCCATTATTGGAGATTGAGCAGATCTCAAAATAAAACGTCGTGAGGGAGGGGACGACAATTCAGACGATATGTACACGAGGGGAAGGTTACTCTTACGAATAATAGCAGCTTCATTGTTGATTTTGCTAAGTTCTATGTCTTCAATTGAAGCAAGGCAGTTACAAATTTTATCGTCGTCCCGAAGTAATTTCACATCCATTAATCGTCTTGGAAGAGCCATGACACCTCCACAGAAGGATGGTGATGGTGATGTTGATATGGACGTTTCTTTGAAAAGACGGGGTTTAGAGTTGGAATGTGACAATCGGATTAATGATCCTCTTTTAATTGTGAGGGGTGGAGCTGCCAACCGAGCAGTTGACGACTCAACTGCGAGTAAGATGAACAAAATTCGTGATGCTATATTTCCAGTGTACGGAATTGACGAAATGAAAAAGTTCTTTCTGTTGGGAGCTTTGAAGTTCTTTATTATAATCGTTTTAACTATCACTCGTGATACCAAGGATACTCTCGTTGTAACTCAATGTGGAGCAGAAGCTATTTCGTTCCTCAAGGTAAATGATTTTCCTCTCCAAATACTTTTTTGAAAGCCGGTATCTTACATTACATCGCTTCAAAACTAATTTATGTACTTACTCAGATATACGGAGTATTACCCGCGGCAGTTTTGGTTACTGCATTGTACGGGAAAGCTTCCAGTGTTTTGCCACGTGAACTTTTGTTCAATGTTACGTGTATTCCTTTCTTCCTATTCTTTTTAGCATATGACTTTATTTTGCGTCCAAACTTAGGAGTACTAGAACGAACCATCACTTTTGAAGGAAATAATGAAGTGATTGGTAAAATCTTGTCTCACTGGACAAGTGCCTTGTTTTTTGTCGTCGCAGAAATTTACAGCAGCGTTTCCATTGGAATTCTTTTCTGGAAAACGGCAAATGATTTCGTATCCCCCAAGGAGGCACAGAGATTTTATCCATTGTTTGCTTATACCAGTGGTTTTGGTGGGTATATTTGGTTTTTTATAGTTTTCAATGGTTTTTCCATGTTCTAATTATCCTCCTGTTCAGCTCCGATTTTGGCGGGACAATATATTTCGAAATTTGCATCACAAGCAAGTTCACTAGATGATTCAATGCGACGGCTTACTTTTGCAATTGGTGCATCTGCTATCTTAATACTTGGGCTCAATCGTGCAATCTGCGCAACCTACAATGTAGTAGAGAAGTCCAATGATTCCAAAAAGGTCAAAAAGCAAAAGCCGAAAATGAAAATGTCGGAATCAATTGCATTTTTAGCTTCGAGCAAGTATCTCAGATGTCTTGCAACAATGGTTGTGAGTTATGGCCTTATGTATAACCTCACCGAAGTGAGCTGGAAATCACTTTTGAAGAAAAAACATCCTGATGCACTTTCATACCAACGGTGAGAGGTTTCCTTACAATTTAAGTCATCTTTCTTTTATCCCTGTATTCTTACTTTTGTCTTGGATTATACAGGTTTATGGGTAATTTCAGTTCAATTGTCGGCGCTTCTACGTTTATTGTGATATTCGCTGGGACAAATGTTTTGAAGCATTTGGGCTGGCGTATGAGCGCTCTTGCAACCCCTATTGTCATGGTTTTGTTTTCGCTTCCGTTTTTTACAAATTTATTACTTTTTAATCTTGACAAATCTGAAAAATTATTGGACTGGGGCGTATCCATAGGCACAATTCTAATATTGTTAAGCCGGTCTTTCAAGGTAAGCAAATTTTGAAACCAAAGCATTAATTTTTTCACCACGTTCATGTTCGTCCTCAACTTTTTTTTAGTATGGCATGTTTGACGCGACTACTCAAATGGCGTATATACCGTTAGATGACGAAAGCAAAGTGAAAGGTAAAGCAGCCATTGACGTTCTTGGTTCTCGTCTCGGGAAAAGTGGTGCATCTTTCCTTCAACAAGGCCTGATTCTAATGTTTGGAAATGTTTTGAATGCTGCTCCGGTTGTATGTACTATTTACTACGCAATTGCTTTTTTTTGGTTGAATTCAGTTCAAACCCTTGGTGGTTTCTATACAGAAATGACATCAGATAACCAAGCTCGAAACATACAAGGTAAAAAAAGTAGATAAAACATTAGCGACATGTTGGCTTCTTTCAAATTTACGATTGAAAACCGTGCTGAATATAGTGTGTAACAGAAGCCAGGCAACCATTTGTTAAATAGTGTGAGAGGGTAGAGAAAAACCTCCTTTCTTTCTCACTATCGGAACACCTACATCTACTCTCTACATCTTGTCACTCCAAAATAATTTCTTAAACGCAAGAATCAAATATGCTTTTTCAATCTCCTTCATTCAAAAAAATCATTTGTCCAATAAATCTTTTACTTTAGCCTTTGAAAGAGACCTAAGCCTTAACAGCGTATCTGGTATTTCCATAAACTCTATCCTTCTTCGCCTGTCTAACAGTCTTACGGCTCAACTCAGCTTTGCTAAGGGCCCTTCGCATGGCACGAGTCTTCTTCGCACGAAGTTGCTTGGGAAGGTACTTCTGTCCCTTACTGGCAGCGATAAGACCCTCCTTTTGCTTCTGGTTGTAAACGGTGAGGATACGAGCAATGGACTTACGGACAGATTTAATCTTAGCAAGCTTTGCGGGGGCAGCATTAGTAACCTTAGCTACGGCAAGATCCGAGAGCTCCTTACGATGCTCATTGAGTGCCTTGAGAAGGGAATCCTTCTCCATACTACGTAATTCATATGCCTTTACCATCTTTACCTATACAAAATTATGATATAAAAATGTTGAGAGGCAAGTTCGACTGTGTGTAACTTCTGAACAATTATGGTTTCTTCATTCGTCTTCCGATTCCAACGAAAATCCAAATCCAACCCCAAATCCACACCTACTTTATTACTGTACTTTGTATTTACATACACGTCTACATTCGTTGTTCATTACTTCGTACCTTTATCTGTTTGTTATACTACACCGTTTGTTGAGCCAGTTGAAACTACGACAGGGGGGGGGTGCACTCACAGGAGATTGGTTAGATGGGATGCCAAATTCACATAGTAAGCGGTAAAGGCTGAAATGCGAATGTTTATAGCTAAGTCTAGAAAATAAACGTTATCTATAGGATACCTGTGAATTGTGAAATCTATGTCCATTTGTAGGTTGTACGTGCATGTGTGTACATATTGTGTACGAGTTGTGTGCATGTACATTGTACTTGGTACATATATATATTTTTAATCTGTATGCTTTTATTTTGTTAACTTCTACTATTGTACATTGTACCAGGTATAAATTACTTCTTTTGTATGCAATGATAAACTTTCTCGAAAACAAGGTATGTCTTGTCTACTTATAATGCTGGATTTAAGCTTGTTTCCACACATACGACTCGTACATATAGTGTAATTCGCACTTGCGCTTAAGGTCACGACGTGACGACCTTCCAGTTATGATGATATCAAAAGGCTCGAAATTCGTAGAATCTTCAAGATGTACATCGACGAATGAGACAAATGTGTGATACGTTCAGCCTGGGTACAATTCTACGAGCTTTACTCGTGTAGGAGGAGATACGGATACCTCTAAAATAGGTTTGCGTTACCGGTCTACCGCTGCTTGCACACCTGCACATCACGAGTTGTTGGAGCGTACATATGTACACGTGTATTTAAAAACATGTAATAACTCCAAAATTGAATCTAATTTTTACCACAAACAAGGTAATTTCATTGGTTCAGAGAAATGATGTACATGATGTAGCACGATCACGATGACAGACCTCTATCAAATTTATGTACCCCGTAACATGTACGCACACTTACGTTTGAACGTGCAGGATTCGGTTCGGAAGTCGGCGGTCTTGACAGTTGAGTGAGAAATTTTGAGCAAAATTGGATCATCTTCGACCTCTCACGACCTGTGAATCTAACGTAGGATTCTCATAACTTCACAATCTGACACAGGCAAGACTTTTACTTCGCTTCTAGCCACAGTTGAAACGAATTGCAACAAGGTAAAAATGCTCCCCGAAGATGCAGCAAAACGTAAAAAATCTTTGATCGGGCTCCTCACGATCCTGGGAGCGGCGAATGTCGTCGTCAAGAAAGTGATGGTTTCGTACATGTACAACTATCCTCAGTTCGTTTCGATTACGCAAAACGCACGTAACATTCTTGTAGGGGTGGCGTTCACCTTTGCCGGTGCTTTCTGCTGCTCGGGTAGTGAGAAACTTCCAAAGGCTCTATCAGGGGCTACGAAAGATGATTTGAATCCAATGAAGGTGGATTGGGTATTTTACACGAAGTTGGGAATATTGGAATCGGTAAGGAAAAATGTTACTGTTCTATTAACCAGGTTGTTTTGATATTTTATTCACTCAATGTTCTGTTATTTAGATTGTAGCAACGACAACCTATTTTGCGTACACATATCTTACCGGTCGTCTCGTAATTCTCTTATCACAAGGGTTGATTCCAATGGCCTACGTCATGAAGTTTTCCTCTTTGGTGAAGTTTGAAAAAATAGGCATTTTTCTCATTTTTATTGGTATTGCTTTTCTTTTAGCAACAAAAATTGCCTATTCCAATTTATACGATGATGAGTGTTATTCAAAAGAGAGAGGCGAATATTGTCAAATTTGTGAAGACATTGATGATGAAAATGACTGCGTAGCCAATGATGAATGCAAATATGGTGTTGATGATGATTTGGGAAATCTTCAACTAATTTGGACTGTACTTCTCGTCTTTGCAACATCAGTGGTTCAATACTTAGCAGTTCGTCTCAAGGCGTCAGCTGATTCTCCATCAACAAAACATGCTGCTTTTCCGAATTTGGCTCTTGTGTCAATCACTGGTTTCGGGTTTACCGTTATTTTGAGCATTGTTTACTCGTACATAGCCGATCCTGATGTTGAAGTCGATAATTGGAGTGATACTTTTAGCGATGGATTCGATTGTTATCGCGGAGAAGATTCAATGAAAGGTGAAGGTTGTGTGGATGACGATTGCTGGTTAGCCACTGCATGGACAAATATTTTCTTTGCTGTAAACGTTCTTTATCAGCTTACTCTTTACCGGATTTACGAAGAAAGGGCGGACATTGCAAGTGATATTCTGCTCATTTCTTTGTCATTAACAGTGCCTTTGTGTTCCATTGCTTTTAGTCTTCCCTTTTTTCCCACAGTTGGGGATGCACCAGAATTTGATACTTATGTGGCTTTAGTATTGATAGTTGTGGGTCTTATCGTTTTCAGGAAAGGTGCATTTTCTGTTATGGAAGAAGATAACGAAGAAGAAACAGAACGTGATGGGGATTCCATGAGACAAGACGTTTCTGGTGTCTTCGCACATCAGTGAGCTGCAGAAATATTGTGTAGTGTTGGAATTTTACGAAACGGAATGTTTTACATGCTTGTGGGTAATATCTGCATTAGCCGTACAGGAGACACTTTTGAACTTTTATTGAAACGAAAACGTTTTTGCAATCTATCTTTTGAGAAATGAGTCTGATGATGAATAATGTTAATAATTATTCATCGGTGCACAAGATCTTTTGCTTTTCTTTTGACGTCGACAGTACATGTTCGAATAAAATACGGGTAATTAGATTCTTCTTCATTTATAATCCATTATTGAGTAGAGCAAGGTGCCGACTAAATATCCGTTCCGATTTTCTCGAATAAATGCCCTTCGATAGTGTGTAAAGAAATATGTTGATGGTGATGGATACCAAGTACCGGGTAAATATCTTATATTATACACATATACTAGGGGTTTGCATTACCGGTAGTTTAAGTTTGAGAGACGTGCATATTTTGAAATTGCACATGCGTTAAAGTGTTAGACGGATCATCTCTAGAAGAAATTCATAACATACTCTTAACTCTAGATACGTTAAACTACTGTACGCATATATTTTAATCCATGGATTATCAAAAACTTTAGTGGAAGGTTATATGAATTATACACGACGAGCCGCATCTATAGGATTTCGAATCTTCACCCTGAATACAACAACATCTCTTTTGTAATTTCTTTGGGTCCAAATTTACGTAAGTCAAGTTGATCACCTGTTTTTCGCTTGAACAAAAGCAAGTTTACAAAAAGAAATGGATCAATTATAGTACAATATAGTATTCTATAGCAGACCTGATTTGTCAAAGCCTTTAAGGGAACCATCTAAAGGTATGGATCCAGTTGGAGCATTGCATATGAACGAGTTGATTAGTACAGTGAAAACAGTTATTGATACAAAGGATAAAGGTCTAAAAAGGTTACTCTAGCAAAGGCAAAATGTGGGAGTTAGTAGCGAAAGTGGTTGCTTTTTCGACAATCGACAAGTGAGGCAGAGTTTGTAGCTTTATCTAAGGTGGTGAGGAAATTGAATTCCATCAGTTAAGACTTAAGTACAATGAAGACAGAAGTGATATTGCCTATGACGATATGTAGATGATGTGGGAGCAATCTTTATGGCAACAAACCATCCGTCGAGCGATAGAACAAATAATAATGAACGTTGATAGTTGATACCTCTGTGTGAGTGAATTTGTGTTTACAGTTTCAAATTATTGCACACGAACTTTCAAAAGTTAGCTAAACTTGGTGCCACTCTATTTACAAGTCCTTGAGCGTCATACGTTCAGTTTAGGTTGTGCAGACGTAAACTTGGTTTCGTACCCCCAAACGCACCGGTAACACTCTCACGTAGAAGACCTACACACGACACACACCCACATTGAAGTGACACACAAATTTTTATACTTTTTTTTGTGTAGTTCAACAATTATTAATACCATACATATTCACACAATATAACCTGCAACTTGCACTCGATTCACGATGAAACGAGTTAATTCAGAGACGGACATCAGCGATTCCGAAAACGGTGCGAAAGAGTTCCACGTTCGTAAGAACAGATTAATGGGGTGAGTACATGAGGTGTGATTACGTAACCAATGAGCATGGAAGGAATTTTGTTTTCTCAATTTAATGTTTTTGATTTTTACTTTGCAGATTGATCAATTGGTCTCATGTTTTAGGAGTTTATACTCCTCATCTGTTCTATGTGGGAATTCTTGCTTTGGTTGTTCAGGTTATGTTTCAGATGAATACTATTTCCCATATGATGAGTGTTGAAATGTTCAATAATTTGGTGGAAGAGTTTCATGCACTCCTGCGTCTTTCGGTGTTTAGTCCTGCTATCAAGTCCACCGTCGTATGTCTTCTTGTTGTGGGATGGGTTGCCCGGATGGAAAATCCAGTGTACTTACTAGCATTCGATACCTTCAAGGCTCCAGAGAGTTGGAAAGTGACTCATGAGGAATTAGTTAACTGTATGAGAAATCAGAAGTGTTATACAGAGGAGTCGCTTAGCTTTATGAAGCGACTTTTGGCAAAGTCTGCAACCGGTCAGGCTACCGCGTGGCCTCCTGTTATAACTGAAACTCTTAAAACTGGCGTACCTTCTAAATTTACGTTTGAAAGATCTCGCGAAGAAGCACAAGCAGTTCTGTTTGATATCGTTGCAAAAGCTCTAGAAAAGGCACGTATGAAGCCGGAAGAAATCGATTTCTTGGTCATCAACTGTAGTCTTTTCAGTCCTACGCCAAGCTTGTGTGCGATGGTCACAAATCATTTCGGATTCCGTTCTGACTGTGAGACTTACAACCTAAGTGGAATGGGATGTAGCGCTTCGCCAATTTCAATCAAGCTTGCCAAAAATTTGCTCAAAACTAGAGACAGTGGTTTCCCACTTGGAGGTGGTGCTGTTGCTTTGGTTGTGTCTACTGAGATTATTTCAAATGCCCTTTATCTTGGCAATGAACGCAGATTTCTACTTCAAAACACGTTGTTTCGATGTGGTGGTGCAGCGATTGTACTATCAAACAAATGGACTGATGGCCGACGCGCTTGGTACAAGTTGTTGCATGCTGTCCGCGTGCAAGGAAATAGTAAGGAGGCTTACGAATGTGTTTATGAGACGGAAGACGAGAGTTCACGTTTAGGTGTTGCGTTGAGTAAAGACATCGTCAAAGTGGCTGGTAAAACAATGGAGAAAAACTTTGTAAAGCTCGGTCCCTTAGTTTTGCCTCTATTGGAGCAAGCGAAAGTTGTTTTGAGTATTATTGTTAGAACATTGTATAAACTTGCAGGAGCTGAAGTGCGCCCCAAAATGTACGTGCCTGATTTCAAGAAAGCTGTCGAACACTTCTGCATACATGCAGGCGGACGTGCTGTGATCGATGGAATTGAAAAGAATATGGACCTCCGTTCTTATCACACAGAGGCAAGTCGAATGACACTATTGAATTATGGAAATACATCATCAAGCAGCATTTGGTACGAACTCGAATACATACATTACCACCAAAAAACAAATCCTATCCATAAGGGCGATCGTGTTTTACAGATTGCATTTGGCAGCGGATTCAAATGCAACAGCTGTGTTTGGGTAAAATTATAAGGTGCTCTTCGAAATATTTACAATGGTCTTTCTCACGAGATTCGCACATGTTTTCTCCTTAAAAAAATTACGAATGTAGCTTATTTTCCACTTTGAAAGCAATCTTGCCTTAATTTACACTGTGACATTATAATGTGTTTCCACTGTATAATCAAATTACTATTGCATGTATGTAGAAACAATTACAAGACCTTTGTAGGCGCTTTAGATCCTTCCCATTTCTCGAGATAATCACACAATTGATTTTATCCAATATAGATGATAAATCGCTTTCAGAGTTATTCAAGAGTTAAAATTTGAGATGGTAGAAGCATGTAAGTCGAACGCTCGCGTCGGTAGTTCTGTTGAAGCAAAATGAACACAGCTTTACTTTGAAAAAATGTAAAATTAAATTGTGTCTATCTCTTATAAGCTCTTTCTTTGTTCGACTTTTTTCTAAAGTTTTGAAAATAATCATTTCTACCAATCACATTTTTCTTCCAAGAAGGATGCACATAATCATTTGGTAACAATTTTGATAGCAATCGTTTTGATGCGGCTCCCTTAAGTTGGGAAATGACAAATTGACAGCACTGGCCGCCTTCGCAACATTCCTTAAATATTCTTTCGACTTCATTATCGCAAAACATACTTCCCTGATAGAGCAAATGCTTACAAGCCCTGAGCATAGTAGCATAACTTATATTGTTAGGTTTCGCTTGAGTCGATTCGCGCATTTGGTTCATATACTTCTTAGCAATATGATACGAATTTTCTCCATTATCAAAGTCGTAAGCACATGCCTTTATAATGGACGTGTAAGTGTGAACATCTGGCTGTAAACCTGCATTTGTCATTCTTTGGAAAATTTCCTCAGTTCTTTCGACTTTGTCTGCTTCCCTACTTCCAGCAAATGCATTGATTACCATGGAATAGGTGAGTTTATCTGCACGAATAATGCTGTTCTTCTTCGCATGTTTCTCTAAGTGGTCGAGAATGGCTTTCGCTCTTACAGCTGCAATTGGTGATCGACTTTTTGACCAAGCATCCAGGACGCTATTATATGTCATAATATTGGGCATATCTTCCATATTCCCTGATATTAAAAATTGGCCATTCATTTTCCGGAGTATCTCTTCTGCTTTCTGTCCAGACTCTTTCGAACGCGACTTAGACCAACAATCGATGATTGTATTCCAGGTGTGTAAATCAGGCGTCACACCATAGCTTTGCATACGATCGAGTAATTTCTCTGCACGCCTTGCTCCATAAGATCCTTCACCTGACTTTGCCCACGCTTTAATACATGTGTTAAAAGAAACAAGGTTTGGTCGTATTTCTTTATCATCTGATTGGCACATTCGATCCAACACACGTTCTGCTCTCTGGGCACCTATTCGACCGGTCCCACTTTGCGCCCAAGCATTCAAAACAGTACTATAAGAAACGACATCTGGTCTAAGAGAGAAAGATTCATCATCTAGAATAGAAGGAATCGAAAGTGAATTGTTCAGTTGCTCCATTTTGAACAAGAGTCTTTCACATTTCTTCGCAGCATACTGGCCCTTTATTCCACTTTGAGCCCAGGCCGCCAGAACAGTATTGAAGCAAACAGTATTAGGTCTAGCACAACTTTTCAACGCATCAGATTCGCATGCCAATATCATTCTGTCTAATATTTTCTCCGCTGTTCGGGCCGGATACGAGATTTCTTCTATGGACGACTGTGCTCGACAAATTTTATTAAGCTGAGCTCTTCGTGTCCAAGCATTGAGAACATTTCCATAACTAAAAACGTTTGGCCTTAATGATTCGTCCGGACCTGAACTGTCAAAATAATCACGTTCCATGCGTCCAAGCAACGCCGTTGCTTCTTCTGCTTTATTATCCCTCGCTAACTCATTTAACTTCTGCGTCAGCTTCAATATTCTGTCACTTCCTAACGTTGGAGGCGATACCGTGCTAAAAGCAGCTTGGGCAAAATGCCTTGATGCTACCAGCAAAATTGTTATTGTAGATTGAACTTTCATATTACTCTTTCACAATAAGTCGAGATGCTGTGGACCAAGTAGCTCTTCAGACAGAGAGGGAAAGAGCGGATAAAATATAAATTGAGCACACACAGAAAAGATTCTGTTTACACCTACGAATGTAGAAGGAAGAAAAAGTTGAGGTGATGTCCGTAGATCTACAGATTGTAGAAGAAACGCTTCAACTTGGGCTAATTATGTTCCATAGGCGAATGTGCATGCGAACTTCATTGGATGGTCAGCAACGCGGCACGACCATTAAGATACGTATTTTTGTAAAATATCGACGCAGGGTACGAGTAATCTCGTACCAGAGTTGGAGGTTTTGAAAACAATAAAGGAAACTTGAGAGTGTGTGCATGGAGAGGAAAGAGACACACTCCATCTTCATGAAGTACGATATTATGAGATCATTGCTATTTTACTTTTTGTGCTTGGGACAAACGTTTCTATTAGCTCAGGCCGGTAATCACGAAGAGTGGGGTCACTATTATGATCCCCAGGAAGTATTTTGTGGCAGCTATGATTGTTACCAAATTTTAGGACTCGGACCTGATGAAAACACGTTGACTTGGGATCACTATAAAACTCGAGACATCATTAAAGCGTATCGTGCACTTTCAAGGGTTTGGCATCCGGATAAAAACAGGTCGGAAGAGGCCAAAGAAAAGTTCGTTCACATTGCAAAGGCCTACGAGGTTTTGTCTGATTCAGAACGCCGATCAGATTATGATAATCTACGTGGGCGCCCTGAGGAATATGTAATGAAATATGGTGCCAATGTGCTGTGGAAATATGCCCCTAAGAGTAACTTCGTTGCTGTGCTGCTCCTGGTCTTGGTGTTATTTTCAGTTCTTATGTGGTACCTGCAGCTTCAGCACTGGCAAACAATAGCAGATGCGTTAGTGAAAGCTGCCGTGGAAAATCTTGGACCGAAGAATGGTGGATCAACGGAGAGTATTGATATTCGTCGACGTGCTGAAGAAGAATGGCAAGCTACGGATAATGCGATTGCAGGTGCACTAGATGATATGATTCCTGAAAAAGATAAGTCGTCTAAGAAGGGAAAGGGAAGGGGAAAAGGTCGCGCGAATAAACAACAGCAAGTACAAGAGAATCTTATCAAGAATGAACAGCTTCGGCCAATAATTGTACGACTTGTCAACGAAATAGATGATTTCGGAGGTGGGTACCGGAAACCTGTCTGGCCTCATGATTTAGTTATCGTCCGTTTTTGTCTCTTTCCCTACAACTTTGGGACTTCAGCATTGTGGATGAGTAAATACTTTTTCCGAAGAATTTTTAAAAAAACCCTTAATGATGAAGAATTAGAATATAGGACTATCGCCGCAATTGGAATCGTTGCATGGGACGCAGCGTCAAAGGAGGATCAGGAAGAAATGAAGAAACGAGAGTTGTGGCTTCCTGGGAAATTGGTAGAATGGGAAGAATATCAGGAGTTTCAGCAGATGTCCAAAACTCAGCAGAAACATTACCTTCGATGGAAAAAAAGGGAAGATTCTAAAAGCAAGAAAGGAGATTAAGTAAAGTTTCTAAAAACCCATTTGATGGAGGATGACAAAGTGTTAATATGAAAAAAGCATTTATGAAGATGCGTTATAGGTTATCTGTAGAAACACTGAAGTACTTCTTTTTGTTGGATATTTTCCTGGAGTGGAGAAAGATTTGTCATCGGTGAGAATCATATCATTTCTCATCTGGGGTATTTCTCAGCAGAGAATCGAGAATAAGCAGATTATCTTTCTACACGATATATGCATTTCTTTGAGAGTATAAGTTAATCCCATAACTCCGTGCTCTATAGACGACAATACCTTTTATTTTGTACCTACCCATTTCCATACCTGACTAATGAAAAATCACGAATGCGTTGATCCATTTTGAGCTTCTCGATAACTCCCCTGTATACCATCGTTGGAAAAATAAGATTCTCCCACCAGTTGATACTATAGTTGGTGACAAGCCTGTGATCTACACAGTTAACATGTATGCTCGTATGAAAGAACATCGTAGCTTTCGCCAACGTCTTACTATGCAGGGGATTTCGAAAATTTAAAAACTTCAATCTTCTTTGTTCAAAATGCCGGTATTAAAATTTAACATGCAGACAAATCTAGCCTGTTGCCTGAGATATCAGCCATTACGGACTCTCTCTAAAGACAAGATAGAGGACAAATAAAGAACTTGTAAGAGACGATGGGAAAGTATTAGGAACAATATAGACAGAGTCGAATGCATCATTTTTTGTCACAGTCACATCCACGGGCCATGGGCTATAAATATGTGTCTCTTATATATTCTTTTCCGATCATGTGAAAGTTGAATCCAATTAGCTGTCCAAGCAATGACATGGTCTGACATTTGCGTAGTCATCATCATCAACCACATAGAAAAAAATGATGCCATGCGCGTAAAACATATAAAAAAGGCACGCCTCAAATAATATAATCGTGACAATCTACGAATAAGGCGTTTTCAAAAAATATATGAAAAATGATACATATCGTAGATTCAAACGGAAGTTCGTTTATCAGGGCCTCTTTAGGAAAGTGCACTTTTTGCTAGAAAACCTTGGGCGGGAATACATAGCTTATTGTTACGTGTATATATCCTGTGTTATCCCTTCACTTGTTATTAATTGTCTTCGCATTTCTTTAAAGTTTACTCCGTCTTTTATTCGATAGAACGTGCGAGTATGACTGCTATTGAGATGCGAGATGGGATGGGATTGAATGTGTTGAATAAAAGATTAGGGTAGAAAATAGAAAAAAAACGTTCAAATCAAACAATAGATTGTTGGTGTATGATTTGGTAAGAGTGTATCGTCACACATAGACTTCCTTTTATCGATCGTGCAACGGTATAACATAGAAATTATCAATCTGAAAAGGAGAATCACGAGATTCCTTCTGTCTACACCAAACGATTTTCTGTAGTATCAGCAAGTTTTTGGAAAACTAACTTTTTGGTTGATGATTCCAGTTCTCGAGAAGTGTTTAAGGAGAATCGAGCTAGACACAACCATATCGAGAAACCTTTTGGATATCTTTTAACTGTAAACAGTTCAATCCCATCGGATAGTCGAAATCGGCGGAACGAACTGAGATCACTCGGTTTTTCTTTCATTCGTGAAATCTCCATAACTCAGGTATGTCGATCTTTCCAAAGTAAACTTTTTGACTTTTATAAGGTACATTACTTGGAATTAAATTGGGTTGATGTGGTCGTTTGTAATTGATTAATTGAAAGTACGATTGGTGGGCTACACATTTCCAATTGTGCTTTCTTGCGGTATCTTTGACTTTGAGCTCACAACATATTTTTTAAATTACAGTATCCTCTATATTCAAACTTACCGGATGAAAAGTGCTGAGCAGAATAGTGTTGAAAGAATGTCCGCACCAAAGACTATTAGCGAGACGAAGGCTGACGACAGAGATTCTTATGGCGGTGACGTTTCAAGGCCTAATGAGCTTGATGAAAAAGAAGTTGAAGGTGCTGCGAGTTTCATGAAGCGTTCAGCGTCGACGACTCCCCCTAATGTACCTTTATTTCATCAACAAAGGGGGACGTTTTTCCCACCAGTCCCCAGTTTGTACGGTTACCCAACCCCTCCAAACTCACACCTATCGCCAGAATCATCGCTAGGAATGCCGCAATCCTCCGGAAGCGATTTCTCTCTACACCAATACGGTTCGTTACGATTTCAAAATGGATGTTCTATCCCACCTCTTATGATGGCGTCTACACCATCTGTGGTTCATGGCCATTCGCCTAATAATTTGTACCCTCCTTCGACTAATACTAGTAGCCCCTTTGATCAGTACGCAAATTATCACGGAGCGCCAACAAACAGTACATACAGCCATGGCGGATATGCTGTTCCTCCATATTATGATCCAATGATGAATCTGGGCAGTCAATATATGCCTATCGAGCAGTGAGTTCTTCGTCTCAATTCTGTACGAATGTCTTTTCATAATTCTAATCTTTCATTTCGTAGACAACATAGTTTTCCGAATAGGTTTGGTAATTTTCGTTTGAACCCAAGACATAGCAGGGGTGCTCCGAGTAACAACTACTTGTCGCATGAGGCTTCTATTGAAGGGACATACCCTCGTACGGACTCCCATTTGTACAATCCGGAAGAACCCTACGCACACGAGCATTATAGTGGGGAAGGTTCGGGTACCCCAGGCACATACAGCAATGGATATCACCTAAACGACTATCCTTATTTACCATTAAAAGGGCGAAATTATCCTTATCACATTCCTTGCTTCCAAATTCCTGGGCCACCTATTGTGAAGGATACAGGCAAAGGCCCAGAAGGGTCAAATTTATTTATCTTTCATATTCCGAACGATTTTACCAATCAAGATATGTTCAATTTGTTCCATCCCTATGGAAATCTTCTCTCTGTGAGGATAATGGTTGAGAGAGAAACTGGACGGAGCCGTGGATTTGGATTTGTAAGCTACGATAATGTTAGTTCAGCAGATCTGGCGATAAAGAAACTTGATGGATACACAATCGGAAACAAGCGGCTCAAGGTACAGCACAAGCGGCGGTCAGCAAATGACAAAGCTGACGAATCGGTGGGCGATACATCTACATCTCCAACATCGCCTCCTGCCAGTGTTTGTGATGATTCTACAGTGACATCGCCATTGCAAGGGCATAATGAAAATAGACATGATACAAACAATGACTCGTTCAACTTTGATAAGCTGCGGACTTCTTTACCGAGTAGTAATGAAGATCGCAAGTAAATGGCACCCACTTGATATCTATTTGGGATGTACACGAGGTTCCAATCTTTAATTAGGATGATTGTTCGATTTGCATCAAAACTAAGTTAAAATAGGATACCCTTTCCCGATTTCAATTTTAATGAAATCAACTGTGTGACAATTGTAAGAGAATGACTGCATATGCGATTAGTACTCGCATTGGCAATGTTAATATTCACTCGATCAACTGTACTACTTCCATATAGAGAACATGGTCTTTGTTGATCCAGAATTTTTATCGCATGCGGGTAATGCCCATAGTCCACAAAGAGTAAAGCACACTACAAACAATACTACATTTAGTGCAATAGCAAGAGTAAAGTGTCCCTGTGGCAAAAAACATTCTACCGGTAGAGTGAAGGAATAGAGGATATCTCATCATATATATATATATATATCATACAAGTCTATAAATTTACTTTTATCAAGGACGATATTCTTCGAATAAAACAATGGACCGACTATTTTTTCCTTTTACCTGATGCCTTTTCAGTCACATTTCTTCGGCCTATATGCGTGACTTGATCTTGAAGGAACTCGTCCAGCTCCTTAAATGTTCGAACATCGAGTGCATCAACATTTATCTCTAATTCATCATCTTTGCCATTGATTCCTCTCTCAATTGCATTTGGGCAGCGCAAATCAATGACGCTCATAACATGCCCAAGTGCATCGCCTCCCACTTTGAAGATATTACTCGCAAATTGCGTCTTTGCATCCAACGACGGAACCTTGTCTTGTTTTTGATCACCCTCGTTCAAATTACCATGAACAGAACCTTCTCCCGTATCATATTCTGATTTAATTTTTCTGTAACGGTCTTCGAACTTCCTCGACAAGCTACCAGCCAACAAGAAAAAATCGGATCCCTCTTCGTTATAAGTCATACAATTCGTCCACACCAGCCGTATATCTTCGGCACATTCAAATGCCGTAGCATACGAGTTCGATTCAAGTTTTCGTTTGATAGTTCCCAGATCCATTGGATGAGGAACTATCTTAGGATAATCCCACAGTTCTAAAGATCGCCAATCCACCGGTTCCCGAAACGGTGCCGTGTCGCTTTTATTGAGGAGAGAAGAGACTAACTTGTTCATTTTACGAAGCGCGGCTTCACTTGACTTGCTGGAACTTGACGATTTTCCCATGGTTGCTAATTTTTTGTCAAGGTATTTTCAAGAACAATTTGCCATTTATATTTGGTGTTTGGTGTACATGCATACCATATGTAAATTGCATACCTGTAGTACGGGTGGCACAGAGTAGGCATGTAGAGGTTGGGATGTTGCCGTCGTGTCGGTGTGTCTGTGTCGAGGAAAGACAACAAAAGAAAAAATAATTAAAAAATTTAAAACGGTTGTCTGTAAAGTTCAAAAAATAGCTAGGCACCAGACACTCTTTGACTGTACATACTAGATCTACGTACGTCATGCGTGTGATGGTTGAGTCCCGCAACAAGACTCATACGAACTGGGCCGCGCCCCGCGCCGCTTGATCGCCTCTCTCTCGTTACCTCTACTAAAAATAACTTTCTTACACAGAAACATGATGCGATAGTACGAGTGCTGATAAAAATATTCTAATGCTCATAGTTTTGACTGCAAAAATGTATAAAACGAGTTTCTCATCTCAATTTTATGGATGTTGTTGTAACGTGATTGATTGAACACAAAATGAGAATTCATGAGGTCAACAACTACAAAACACGCATGGCTAGGTATGGTCGCTGGAGGAACGCAATACGTTCTGCTCTAACGATTCAAATTTTCGATGGAACAAGTACTGATAATGATGTAATCTCAAAAATATGCAGGTGTTTGCAAGTTTTGAACACTCTCGTGAAAGTTGATAAGCAACGTGATGATGTGGCAGATTTTGTTTTAAAGCTAATCGAAGGATTTGCTCAAATCATAAATGGGCCGAAAGGTTTTAGTTGCCTTTCTAACGTTCCTACGTGTACTGCTGCCATAAAAGTTTTGGAGAAAAAATTTAATTCGTTGGCTGGCGAAATTCACGAGAATGTTTTGACGTTGACATCTTTTGAGATAAACAAGTACTATCACTTCATTGAAGGAAGGATGAGTGATAAACGCAATACTTCTTACTTCAGTGCACATATTTCTCTTGCTCGAAACCTTGGACATCAATTTAGGTGGGTTCATAATCATCCTTTACCTCAAGTTCAAGTAGATAGGCTTCTTCTTTCCGTTAGAATATTTGAAACGTTGATGAAAGTGAACTATACAAAGGTTCCAGACAAACTCTTTGTGAACGTATTTGAACGCTCATGCATTCAGTCGTCCATACAATCTCTTCATGCTCAGATAATGGCTGGGAATAAAGGTGCAAAAATGCTACTTATCAAAATTTCTTGTGTTTATCTATTTCGATTAAACTTCAATAGCAAGTCTTCACATAATTGTGCAGATACAAGGATAGGAAACAATTCCAGGTACATTTTAAACCTTTTCGTTAGGAATCACATAATGGATTGGCTTTGCAACAGTTTATTCGAATCATGTGTAAATTTACGAGAGGATGAATGTGAATATTTTCATGCTGTTGTCACTGCATACTCAAAAGCTCAGTCATTCGGTATTTCGTGCAGGTGGGCTGCCAGCTACGAGGCATGGGTCCTTCCTCCAGTAAAAAATCTTTGGTTTCTCGAGTTCATCGAGAGAGGGAACTTGTTCACGTTATGGCGTTGCCTTTGTCAATACCGACATGAAGAATGCAAAAATATTCCATTGAAACCTATCAGAACATTATTTCAAAGCATTGCTCAACTTATGCAACGAAGGTTTCTTAAATCGGGCCCATCACTCGATCGTCTCGTAGATCGTCTCGAAAACAAAAAGCTTACTTATTCAAAGTGTCACATGATATTGTCATTTGCGATTCTTTCACAGTGTAGTGACGAATTTCGTAAAATGCTTTCTGAAAAACACTTTGATACTTATGTACATCTTTTGTCGCGTATGTTTGCCGCTACAAAAGAATTTCACAACCTAATTTCAGACTTTTTTGTTTCATTAACCAAAAGTTTCCACTCTTCGGAAAGAGATGGATTGGATAAACATTTAGTCAATAACAATAAAAGGCGCCTGAGCCGTAAATTAGATCCAGAGATTATTTTGGAATTTGACGAAATTCCTTATCGTGCTCGCTTGCTTTTGCCATCGGTAGAAAGGTTGACGATGTATGCTCTTAATCTTGTAAAGGTACAATGCTATAAACTATTACTGTGATCCTATAAGAAATCTGTTTCATAAAATTGCTTTTTTACAAGGTAATCTGTCGTCATGATGAAGAAAATGCTAGTTGCTTTGAAAATGTTCCGGTCATCAAAGTCCCGTCATATAGTATAGCAGAGGAATTCTTCAAAAACCTGGAGAACAATAATGATTTGAAAGGATGTATTTATTCTGTTTCATTCCTAGTAGGGTTACTTGAAGTATCGTATTTGTTTGGCTCTAACATCACTGTTCGGGAATACGAAGCCTATTGCATTAAAAATGTGGACAAACTAGACGAGCTAATATATTTGTTCAATGAGACATTCGATCGCTTCAACTGCTGTCGAATCAAGGAATTCCGTTACCTAATTTTCAAAAAGATTGCGTCTACATTGAGACGATCTGATTGCGAGGTGCACTTTGTCGGAGCTAAAGCATGGATACTTTTTTCCGATAATCTTGCCAAACTTCTTATTAAGATAAATGACAGTTCAAACGAGGAAACAGTTGAAAACATGGTAAGCAAACTCGAAGAGAATAGACCATAAGCAAGACTTGTAATATTAGAAAGTCAATCAAAATCAAATACTTATTAGTGCACACTAATGCAATTATCAAAGTACACGTGCACATATAAAGCAATGATCTAGCTTGAACTGTACCCATCCTTCACATTGACTAACTATTTTGCCGCGATGCGTAGTTGAAAGGAAAAATCCCTCAGAATCGACAAACGGAATGTGTGTGGGCAAAAATCAAAATAGCAATAACAATAACGCTTGCGAACAATATCGTATATCATCGTATCCCTGTGGACCCACACTTACACATTACACATCATGTCATCATGTCTACTCGGTGAGTCGTCGTCTGATTTTAATTTGGACACTGGTAACATACACATCATACTGGTATTCAATACAAATGGGAAGATCAAATTTAAAGTACAACCAGTATCATAAAAAGCACAGGGGAGGGAAAGCCGGTGAAAAGGAGAAACAACTTCACTCGCATTACGCGTCTACTACCGGTAGTCACTTGCCGCCTCAGCCGTTGCCGGACGACAACCAATTCGGCAGAAACGATGAGGATGCTTTGCAGGTACGTTCAGAATTTTATAATTGGATTACACTCCTTTTTTCTTCTCATTCTTTTTTTGTGTAGGCATTTCTTCAAGCTGGGGATTTACATCATTCATATTATTTAAATCGGGGTGATTTGGATGAAAACGATGACTTTCAGGTCAATGAAAATATAATAAAGCTCGATCCGGTAAAATTTGGAAAAGCGTTTGGAGAGATGTCGTTTGTGGAAAGACTTGATGTACCGGAAGATATGAGAAAGATTTATGGATGGAAAGCAGATGAACAGGAGGGACTACAACTTCACAGCAAAAAAGAGTCTTCAGGAGAAAATCTGGAAGATATTTCTAGTTCTAGACGGGGAGAAGATGATGATATTGGAAAGTCAATTGGGATAGAAGATGGTGAGCATGATGATTATGATGATAATGAAGATGAAGAAGACCTTGATGACTGGCTTGACAGTGTAATCTCTTAGTTTGATGTCTTCTCCCATGCTCTTATATGAATCATATTATCACCCCGTCGTTTACGCGAGAACAAAAGAATGATTAGGAAAGGCTAACATAACAACATGATTAGAATACAAAATTTCGTTTAAATGACATCATTTACTGCCTCTCAAGATTTTTTATATAGAACATTACTACATCGTGAAGCCTCGTCTTAGTGAAAGAAGTCAAAATTACGCCACAGTGGTGTACTTCTAGACATATGAGTGATGTTAATTGTTTCCTTCCAGAAGCACAATTTGGCCTTCGCCCATCCTTGCTTTGAGAAGAAAACAAAATTTCCATATTTGTGCCGACGCTAGTGGGACAAGGGAAACATTGCCAAATAATAGTCTTTTCACGTAACGAAAGTGAAGGTCGTAAGGATAATTTGAACAGTGATCTTCCACTGCAATCCTTTACCAAACCACCCGGCTGACCAAACTGGAACTGCGGAGCAATCATCGTCTTTCCACTTACCCCATGATATATCCGGAAATTCGGGATCATAATAATCTTTGCAGTCACAGAGACCGGAATTGTAATCGCAAACGCCATTTCTTTCCGAAGTGCAATTATTTGGACACTTCTTGAACTCACATCCTGTACCAAAGTACTCCGGGTGGCAGTTGCATCGCGCAACGGGGTATTCGGCAATGCAATATCCGTGATCACTGCAATTACTAGGTGTACAGTCACGAACGCTACAGTCGTCGCCAATGAACGGTGGGCTGCAATGGCAACTTCCGAAGCCGTCACAAACTCCATTACTTTGTCCACTAAATATCAATGCATCGTCTAACACAAAAATCGAACATGAGCGCTTTACAACTCCGTGAACATAATCTTCTTCTACATGCAGATTGTGCTCATAACCATCATGACAACAATGTTTGCAGTGCTGTTCATGATTTCGGTCGTAGGAACACACCGTCCCTGCGCAAGTTAGGTTACTACAATCCACTCCATAGTAACCTGTGTCGCATTCGCAGAACCCATGTTTACACTGTCCATGTTGACTACAGTTATTCATACACATATTCATATTATACGCCCACATATCGCTTTTTGACTTTAATTCTGGGGTCACATAAAATTGTTGATCGGCATTGGTTTGCCCCCATTTTGGACCTACTCCTCCGTAGAGAAAAAAAGTCTTAAATATTTTGACAAATACACCTCGAAGACCCGAGCGTGGGGTTGGATACTTCCACTTAAGGTTTCGACATCCATCCCATCCAACAGATTGTCGTTTCGGCTGTGCAATAGTTATATCGACGAGCATTTCATCCTTTCTACCTCTGGATGGTTGACTTTTTCCTTTCACACACCATTCCCAAATCTGAATAATTGTAGATGTGTTGTATTCTACACTAACAATTCGAGCAAATTGCCTAGGTCCTGTAGCTGCATGAGGTGCGATTGGCGTACCATCAGGAACAGTAGATTCAATCCAAATTTTATTTCCTTGACTATCAAAAACGTCATTTCTTAAGTACTTCGATCGAAGACTTTCGACAAAATGATGGGCATCGTCTACGACTCCAAAGTACAGTGGGCCATCGGGGTGGTATCCTGGTTGGAACTTAAATGGTAAAATTTCGTCTTCTTCAATTCCAAGAACTTCATCAGACATGTTTGCTCGCAGTAGTTCCTTTGGATATTGCAATTCGATACACGTATCGTCCAATTTAATACTTTCCAGGTCATCTATACAATCATCGGGAAAATCCGCATGCACGAAATCTTTCTTCTCCAGCCATTTATTTTCGTCTATGTAGTAATACCATGTATCGTTGTAATAATGATTGTCAGCGTATCCACCGAATACAATAAGCAAGTTTTCGCTCAATCCCATAGTATGTTCAGTGCGTTTCTTGGGTTTTATTGACGCTTCTCGAGATTGAAAATGTATGTAAATAGTCGTTCATTGTCAAAGGCATTTGCAAACGGGCACTTACCTGGACTCTTTTCTTCCCAAAAGCCAGAACTGATATCGTAGAACCAAAGGTCATCGAGAAAGAATGTATAACTTGGAAATGGGACGAAATTTCTTCTAGACTCACGATTAGACAAATGAGGGAAATATGTAGTGTATCCTCCGTATAGCCAGATCCCGTGGCGGATTTCATCGTAAACAGTCGCATGTCCAGCTCTTGGTTGAGGCCATGAAACATCGCACTGTGTCTTATTTCTAGTTTCCCATGTCAAACCTGGAGATTTGACACAGCGTTCCTTAGGTTCTTGCTTCAACCATACACCATTTACAACATTCGTTTCATTTTCGGTCATTGAATTACTAATGTAAATCCATAGGTCGTTAAGGTAACCCCCTTCTTTAGAATTTACGTCAGAAATTCCATCCCACAAGCGGTGGCCGCCGAATAAAATTACGAAAGATTTGTTGAGAGCCGACGATGTTCGACCAGAAACTAGACTAAAGTGCCACCGTTTACCGGGAGTGCTTTCGCCGTTATCGAGTGAATTGCCAACAGCACTAATCTCTTCCCATTGTCTAGTTTTTAGGTCGAACGCCCAAAGGTCGTCGCAGTAGTCTTCGCATTCTTGGCTAAAGCCTCCGTAAATAATCATTATATGATCATTGAACATTGTTGCACCATGTCTCCATCTTTCGCCTGGCGCATTACAAATGCGATTCTCGTTACTTTCAATTCGACAACCTCCATAAGTAGCCCCTGGATGCAGTACAGTCCATCCATCATCGACGCATTCTGTGTCTCCGTATCTAGTACAATCTAAATCATATATCCAAACATCGTTATAAAAAAGAGCCACCTCAGTATAACCACATTCCTCCTCGTGCAATTCAGAGTCCTTTCTCTGTGTACTATTCCATGAATAAGTGCAAGCTTCGGAATTACCAGATGTAGCGTTATTCAATTGGACACAAGATTTTGTTGGTTCGCAGGAAGAAGGATCGTATATTGAGGAAACTGGCTTATCTTCGTACGTGATCATATCCAAACTTCCGTTGTTATCTTCTAGATCAAACGTTCGAGGTACGTGGGGGCGTTGCATATCATCATCTCTGCCGCCAAACAAGACCAACTTTGAGCCTTCGTATACAACTAGAGTGTGACCCTGCCTTCCTCTCGGACCTTCGGCAAATCCCCAAATGTCTCGCCAATCGTCTGTAGTGTGTGACGTCGATGCATAGCGCCATTGTTGCCAGGCACTGCCAAATGTGCAATATTGAAGAAATAACAAGAATTGATGGTAACCCATATTCTAAACAGTACAACGTAGCAAGGAAAATGGAGTCATTTATTGTGTTTAGGCAATTTTTTGAAAATCGATGTCTGACCTTACTATCGATTACCCTTAATAAACATACCTCAGAGTACTCCAAAAAGTTACCTTGAATGTTTCAAAGTTCGGTATAATATAATTAACTATGTTTACCAGCACAAAACTTTTCAAAAGAAGAGCGATAACTCTCAACCAACCGTGACTCATCTGAATGTGGTAGCACGCATTCCTTCCAATACGACCTTTCGACGTCCATATTCATCGAATTCGCAGCTACCTCTCTTCCAAACTGTAACGGCAAAAACGGATCTGTATCTGATCTAATATAAACATAGCGCTTGAAACTTCCACCAAACGGTACTTCTGCGTAAAAATATTCTATGTTTTTCCTCTCTTCATTATCAGTGAGCGCACTGATGACAGTTCTTAGACCAAAATCTGATGTGACTTCCTTAAAACTGATCTGAAGTTTTGACGCAGAACCAATCAGGATTGAATGCAAATTTTTTGCTGCTGTCGAATCAACAGGAATGCATTGAACGTGAGAATGGTATCCCCCCTTTGTTTGAAAAGCTCTCTCGAAAACGAATAACTCCTTTGATAACGTACTTCGAGTGAAGTTGCGGCAGTCTTTCACAATTTCAACAACTTCTTCAGAACTCGAACCTGTAAAAGCGCCAATTCCGTGCTCCTCGTCGTCATGTTCTACCGGAACAACAAGAATGTGATGCTCGTTTAGGGGGCCTTTCGGCATGGCCACATAGCAAGAATTCCTTACGGAGACAATCAGATGCTTTTCGCACGTTGGTGAAGCCAAACAAAACCAACAATCCGTTCGAGCCTCTTCAAATTTTGGCTTAGGTTTCGGCGCCCAATTAAGTACGGCACTATTCAATTTCCTTTTAGTTTTTTCGTCAGTTTTGAGGGACGCCGTGGAAAGAAATCCTCCATCCAAGGAGCTTGTCAACAACTGCACCGCCATAGATGCGGCAGCATGCGACGCAAAGTCAAGAAAACCAAACAGTGGCGCAGTACTATTATCGCTCTTCGAAGAAACATGTCTCGATTTCACGGCAAGAGCTGGTTCTTGTTCTGCTGTGACTCGATCACCTTCTTCTGGTTGTACTTCATCTTCCAAAGCCTTCTCCGACAAAACTCGGACGTGCTCTAACAACTCATTGAACTCCTCGGAAGTCACTCTACTTTCTTCTTGTCGATGAATAACTCTGAAGTACAATGACGATGAATCCATAGCTTCGCTTTCTGTGAATCGTTTGCGCTTCTGCTTATTTTGAGCATCTGTGCTCCAATTTAAGTCCAATATCACACCGTTAACTTTTACTTGAGCAAACTTTCCGGATATGTCCTTAGAATTTTCGATACATTTTCTTGCGTCTTCATGTGAAGAAAAGTCAATGAAGCCATAATCCTTGTTTCCCAATCGAACTTTTTGTGGGCAAAAATTCATCAACGCGTCCAGAACATCTACACCTTTTATTGACGACGAGGACCCAGCCCGAAATAAACCTGAAATATGAAGCGTGACAGATGAGGAATCAGGATTATCTACAAGTGGTCTTTTCCTGTTGCTTTTTTTATTGAGATTCCAACGAAAATCATTATTCGAGTAGGACGATTTGTCCTCTTGAATTATACTTCTGGCGCTCGCCTCGCTCAAACCTCGAGTTTGTGCCTTATTAGTAAAAATAACCCCATCATTCGTTGACCCATAGGAGTCATCAGTGTAAGGACAAGGTAAAGCATCATTAAAGCCTTGTGCTAGAGTTTCTTTGTCCAGCGCGGTAATATTTAATATGTTTACTGCATGTAAATACTTTTTCTCTTTCTGCGGCTTTGTCTCTGTGACACAACCAAGTGATATAAATCTAGTTAAATGGGTTTTTGACATGGTATCACAAAAAGCGGCAGGTATATTACGATACGGTAAAGCTGCAAAATGCAAAAACTGCATCTCCTTAGAAGTCGAAGCAATGTGATATCGGGGCTTGCAAAGAACCGAGAACTCGGCAACATCGTAACTTCCGAGCTCATTCATATTACTGTGCAATTCTGAGCACTTAGCTTGATCACTTGACTTAAACAATTTCACAATACCCTGCCCCCACTCACACGTCATTAGCACATCACAACCCACATACGACGCATGCTTTGCCTTCACTTGCAACGGATGATACCTAGTCGAAGGACCACTCCCTTCCTCTAAACGAGCATTTCTCGGCACGTGCGCCACAACCAAATCCCCCTCCGGCAAAGCTGTAATATCTGCCATATCATCATCCGTCAGCTGACACACCCCTTCTTCTTTCGACACGTGACACGTCGTTATTCGATATACATTCGGAGCAATTCGAACGATATTATCATATTCCGTTTCCTCGTAAGGCAACGTTACATCCTTGGGAAGCTCCCCTTCTTCTACAAAGTACACTGGAAAAGGAAATTCCATGCCACCATCATCATTATTCCTTTGCAGCAGGGCAGAAGTCGCTTCGATCTGATCGCTACCAAAGAATGGACCGGAGCACAGACACAAATCAAACGGTCCAGCCTTACCGCTGTTGAGCGATGTCAATTTTTTGTGCAAGGCGTGGAATTTCCCTTCCACCGATCCGCAGCATAGTAGCTTTAGTTTACGTGAGGACATGATGGAGGATTTGGCATGTGATTAAGGATGAATGAGTGGGTGTGGATGTTTTCAATGTGTAGTTTGCAGTCGTTGTCTTTACTTGAAAGAATAATTATTTTGGCTGATGGGTTTCGATTTCGATGCTCATTGCTCATCACAATACACATATGATGTGTGTTTATGTACCGATACGTTGGTGAGGGTCAAAAGTGTGAGAAGTGAGAAGTGAGAAACGATTATGGTATCATACCCAGCTATCATACCGGTAAAAAAATGATTGGCTTTGCTGCTGCGAACTCCAAGTTGTCGAGTACAATGTACTATACCGTTATTCGGATACGGATGCATACCGTTTATCTTTCCCATGATATGCGATTATGCGATATACCGGGTACATGTATTAATACATTGTACATACATGTATACAGTTTACAAGGGCAAGGGCATTTCGATTTGTTTTCAAATTTGTATATATGTAAAGAAAAACTAAGGTTATTTCTTTTACTATATAGACACATTGATTCAACTACATATCCTTTCCATTCGTGGTATGCTGTACAGGAATAAAAAAGAATTTTGGAAAAGAGAGAGAGGGTATGATTTTTTCTGAGATCTTTCTCTCGAAAACCTCTCGAGTCTCTTCGATCTTCTATTTCTCTTTTTGTCGGAGTGACCTTCATTCTTCACCAGATCAATACACAACATAATTTTCACTATTCGTCCAGTCAGACACCAACATTCATAGCTAACATTCCGAAATCTAGTATGGTGAGTTTGATGATTGTTTTGTACTAATGAGGATAATTTTAGAAAGGAGATGATATTTACTCACAGGAATGAATGACTTCAAAGGAAAAATATTCTCAAAAGGCAAAAGATAAGGCCAATGAGGTTCTCTCAGAATCACCGACTCTCATCGATTCTATGGAACAAACACTTTCGAAATTAGATGAATCAATTGAAACAGTGGAACAAAAATTAGGGGAAAGTTTGAAAGAGGGTGCACTTAGTAATGATTTGAATGTTCCTTCGTTTTTGTCGGAGACAGTTAAGGCGGCACGCAATTCCACTATCGAAGTGACAACTAATATTAGCATCATGGAAAAAATGATCACTCTGAACTTTCCTGTGATTGAAGATGGAAATAATTTTGGCGTAACGGTTCAGCTTTCGATTTTGAAGATGTTAAAGGAAACTCGCGAGGCTCTTTCGACGAAGATCAAAGCTATTGGTGCTTCTTACTACGATTCGCGTGCCAACGCAATTGATAAGTTGGGGCTACCTAAGGAAACTGTGACGGAGACTATTACAGAGACAAAAGGGAGAAGTGAAAGTCAAAGTAGTAAGGACAATGCAAAAGAGATTGAAGAAAAGGGTGGTGAAACACGTTCCGAAGAAAAGAAGAAGTCCGAAGCAAGCGCACTCGATTCTTATAGGATGCAACAGCTTTTGGCGATCGACCTTCAGGCATACATCGATGCGAAGGCTGCTCTTGTTGCTGCTCTCGATGGATATTGTGCTATATGTGATAATGTATCAAAGAATAAGGACAAGTTGGAAAGTCCAAAGGGTTTATCAGGTGGCACCAGTCATATGTCTATGTTTTAAAATTTTTAAAACACTATGTTTGCATATTTTTATAACTGCATTGAAAATGTTGAGATAAAACCGCGTCTTGCCCTGTCATAGTTATAATGTTTATGATTTTGATTTTGATTAGCGCAGCTGGCATGCTCATGATCAGGTATTACGTCCTACAATACATGTACGTACGTGTCTGTGAATATGATAAGGGCAAGACCCGTAGCAGAGTTTTTCATCGTGTACTCCGTCTATTCTCCTCACAGATGTGACTATTCGCCCATTCAAGATGACAAGGTCGCACCTTTCATTCCACTAGAATGACCCTCTCTTTATGTGTTTGATTAAAGGCATGAATAACCGACTCCATATATTAAGGAAAATAGAGATGGATAAATACTAAGCTAGCAAGCGTTTTACTCGCAATTTACCCCCATCTACCGTTTGGAGTTGGACGAACGTGATTCATTACTCATTACAACATCATCTCGTCTCATACCGGAATAGAACGTGCCACAAAGCCAAAAAAGACAATAAATCACTTGATACGTGCATACCCAATTTAAATTTTATCACCAATAACCAAATAGCTTCTAACACTGCATTGAGTCAACTATTCCACATTCCATATATCATATATCAGTATACCGTCTTGTGAAATTCTTTATCGAATAAAGTACCAAACACCATCACCCAGCAAGCTCTTTTCGTGTGTGTGTGTGTGTGTGTTTAATCTCATTTCCCATGTGCACATGTAATTATAACGTCCATGATCTAAATTATACCTCACATGCCCGTTCGGCGACGACCCCATCGCCCAACCGTGCCCTCACACAAAAGAGAGAAAGAAAACATCCAACAACACACAACACACACACCGAAAAGAAAAGAAAAGAAAACCTTGATCACACCCTCCTTCACAAACCCCCCAAATACCTCCACAACCAAAACAAACCCTACCTACATACAAACATTCACAAATCCAATGACGAGCCGAACGAAATCAAATCACACCACCACCACCACCAACGCCCCATTCACACATGCCACATTAACATCCAAATATCGCATAGGAAACATCCTCGGTTCCGGAGCTTGTGGTAGCGTGTACACCCTCGAAAAATCCAACACTGCTACATTGGACGAACGGTACGTCGTGAAACTCACTCCCTATACAGCACCCTCCAAAGGAACATCATCTAAGAAGAAGAAGAAGAAAAAAAATGCCCAAGAACGCAATGCGGATACGTTATTTCATGAATACAGTCTGTATCGAAATTCTATGCATGGTATGTTAGGTCGGTGTGTGCCGGATTTGCCTTCGAGTTCGAGTGTGCCGTGTTATGGGGAGTGTGGAGGGTTTCGGTATTTGGTGATGGAGCGGATGGGGCGGTCGTTGGAGGATGGGGAGGTTTTGCGTGGGATTGTGCGGAATCGTGAGTTTGGGAAGTTGTGTGTGTGTATGGTGCAGCATTTGGAGGAGATGCATGAGAAGTGTTTGCTCTTTGTGGATGTGAAACCGGATAATTTTATGTTTGCAGCTGGTAAAGGTAAGGTGACGTCGTTTAAGGATGTGAGGATGATTGATTTGGGTTTGGTTGAAAGTTATATGGATCGAAGTAAAAGTAAGCATCGTGATGATGTTGGTGGAGAATTGGTTGGTACTCCGGCGTATGCTTCGTTGAATGTTCACGGAGGTCATACTCTGTCGCGTAGGGATGATTTGGAGGCTCTTGGATATGTGATTTGTAAAATATTGCGGATCGTCGTCAGTGCTAAAACTAGCGATGCCTTGCTCCCTTGGGAAGATGCCAGTAGCGACAATGTTGTAGAAAGAAAGAAGAAGGTGTATCGCGACGATATTTCTAGTATTTTGTATGAGCCAATGGTTGAATTGGATAAACAAACTATGATCAAATTCTTTGACATATGTGCCAACTTTTCTTACAAAGAGAAACCTGATTACGAACGTCTGAAGAAATTATTAGGAAAGTTAGTGGGATCTACTGGATCGAACATGAGCAAATCAAGTAAATCATCATCGATTAAGGCGAAAAGAAAGGCGCCAAGATCACCTGTGAAATCTCCAAATAGCTCTGTTAATTCGACCAAGAAGTTGTCTTGTACCCCTGCTATCAAGCAATCTAGTCGCAAGAAATTGGCAAAAGTTGATGTAATAAGTATCAACGACAATAGTGATAATGATTCCTTTATGACTGCTGCCGAGTATGAAGATCAGGGCGATATGCAAAAAGAAAATAATATGGCTCTCAATAAAGTTCGAATTACTCGCAGTAGAAACAAACAGCCAGCTGCGAGACTAGTCGTCGTTGAAGGACCAGCAAAGGGGGAAGCAATAGATATCTATCAAAACACGTGTGACGAAGTTATTTTGGGTCGAGATCCAAGTCTACAAACGAAAAGAAAGGCCCTATCATGTTGGAAACTGGAACAAGATGAAACAATTTCGAGAACCCACGCTTCGATAAAAGTGGACGTCTCAAAATATGACTCTTCATCTATTTCGTTTACAATCACAGACAAAGAATCTTCCAATGGTACATATGTCAACGACAAATTGATTTCCCGCCCAAGGCAAATCTTTTCAGGTAAGTGTTTCGCCGGAAGTCGAACTTATCATTATGTCTTTTTTGTAGATTAATGCGCAACTAAAATTTGTATAAAAGGTGATGAACTTGCGATTGGACAGAGTACTATTGTCTTCGAAAAATGTTAAAAAAGATGAATTTACCTTTTGTGTCTCGATCGTTTCTTTGTTTACGTGAACGTGTCCTAGGTATCATTTCGGCATATAATTCAGGTTGGATTACGTAATCTTTCTGAATAGTCATCATAGCTTATTAAAAATCTTGGTAATTGAAATAAAACTCAATTCCATTAAAGTCCCATTGGACAATGGTAATTTTCCTAAACATTTACTTTTAAAATAGACTTCTTTTTGAAGTGCACTGTTAAGCTTCAAAGCGATAGCAATCTAAAATTCATCTTAGTTGTATAATCTTGCGCGTTTTATTATTGATATTTGCTACTGATTCTATAAATATTAAGCTGAAACTGCAGCTACTTCTTTTCTGAAGTAGTCTAAAGGTGGAGGTCCGGCTGTGGCCTTGTGTGAAGTTTCGTCGTTGTCCACAATGTACAACTCCCATGGTTGTATACCAGCTGACACAAAGAGGGACCAAATTTTGTCAAGATCTTTCGTTGGGACTTTGCCGTCTGGAGTACAAAGTAATCCACCGATGTAGCGCTGACCAAACGCGCTGGCAGCTCCAGCATAATGAAAGACAATCCAAGACAAATCATCGCTACATCCTACAATTGTCCAAAACTCATTGCTAGTTACGCCATTGTCAAGCACTGACAACTTGAAAGTTCCTGGAGTAGGTTGAGGAACAACTTTATAGTGTCTTTTGCACCATACGTTTCTTCCGTCAAAAGTCTCCACCATGAACACGGGATCATACCACATATTCTTCCCCCTTGAATTATAAAATATTTGGTTCTGAGAAGGAAATTGATCGTATGCGACGTTAGCTCCACACGCAACCTATTAAATTGAATGAAAAATATGCAAATGTCAGACAATACTCTACACGACAAAGCTGACGCTCTAAACTGAACAGACCTTCCATGACACATCAAGTCTTTGACTACCGTCTGGGGCATCCTTATCATCTAGATGACCTATCAACATCTGACGACCATCTTCGATCGAAACACTGTTCTTCCTCCACTGAGTGATGGGGCCCACTTTTGGTTCTTCAGGAATTGTGGCTTTGCAACCAAAAACATTATTTTTCTGTAAGATGCAAAAACTAAAATCTCGCAAAAGTTCTGATTCATATGATACAACAGTACGATATGACTGAACTTGATCCCTCGTATCTACCTCATTCAAAGCATCGATACACGCTTTACAATTTTCGTCTGCTAGACATTTTCCGATGCAGTCTCCACAATTGGTAATCATACTGTAGAATTCTTTGACATTTTGCTGAATACCCTTCTCCCAAGTGGCATCAATCGAATACTGTACCCAAGGTATCTTTGTATTTGAAGTGGAAAACTGATTGAAAAAGAGTAAAATAGCCAAGACAAAGTCATCTGATGTCCATCTCTCAAATAGCCCGGACATAATCTCTTGAAATCTCTTTCCAGACGCAACGTCGGTCCATGGTATATTTTGAGACAATGACGGTGATGTATCGAAGGGACCAACAAATGAAAACTTTGTAATTGGAGATTTATCATCACTATCTAATATAAATTGACACTTATCGTCCCTGTTATCCAATTGAAGCCTCGCCGCCATCAAGTTGGACACCTTGTTGATGTCGTCATCAGAAGTTACATCGATTGCAATAACTGCACCAACACCAATCATATCTTGAACATTTACACAATCAGATGCAGATACAACTTCCGCGTCTACCAAACCATCTGAATACCATTTAATTTTTTGCGCCAAATGCTCTGCTGCTTCCAAAACAGTGGTACAACCAACGGGAGACTTCGATCCAAATATTGACTTCTTTCCATCAGCACCCTCTGAAGGAACTACCAAAGCGACAGTGCCGATGGTGCCATCATCACTATCATCCTCATTCTTTTGCAAATAGAGCGGATGTAGATGTTCCTCATTTTTCAAACTGGTGCCGTGTCCAGCACATGTCGAAACAAAAGAAGTACTGATACAAGTACGCGGAACGATAAATGACAGGACACCACACCCCATCCATAGAAAACACAACACACTGAAGAATTCCCACGATGCATTTTTTGATATTCTCATTTTCATCCACATATTCTTATTGTTTATCGTTATTAACTTTGTTATAAATAAAATCTATAGTGCTACAAATCCAATTAATGCACTGTCCAGAAACTTTGTCATTCAGTATGTTTAATGAACGAGTAGCATCATCGTTTTGTCTCTTTTACATTCTAGTCGGCGTATTAGATGCATATATGTATGATCTCTTGACTGACGCAACACAAACACTCAAAAAGAGAGAACAAATAGGAGTCCTGTGCGAAAAGCCTCTATTATTTCCACTATCTCTAGTGATCTAATTTAGTGAAGAAGAAATGGATCATCAACGGGATACGGCTGCCTGGCTGCCTGCCTGCCTGCATGTGAAAGGTGGAAGATAGGAAGCCAGAGGGCCACCCAAATTCTTTTGTACGTATGTTGCGTGTACACATACAAAAGTAGTTTGAGTTTGACACTCTTGACTCTTGACACACAAAGGCGCTGTTGGCATATCCAACAAGCTACTCTCCCTAAGCGACGTCTTACTCCACAATTACCTAGTAAATATCACATTGGTCTCTATTATAATTTCAGCCAGCTGGTTTCATTGTATATTGTATGTTCCGCCATGGATGATGTCTGGTAGAGGAGAGTAAAGTGTACGAGAGTATGTATTTATTCAAGAACATGGCAAGCAGAGCGATGACACGAATGCCTCACCATTCAAAGTATGTCTTGGGTGGAAGTCGCATTCGTTTCTTTGGCAGCAAAGCAAAGTCTGTCGATCCTTCAAACGCGCTCAAATCTTCACTCTTGAAATCAAAGATTGCACGTGATGAGATGGTTGCTTCTGGTATGGTCGATGCATTGGCTGCATCCCTCGGGAAAGATTCACCGTTGTTACGGTACAGTATACTTGAGGAAGATGGCGATTTGTATAACAAGTCAGGAAATGCACTTGTTGTTTTGGGGGAGGCGGGGTTAAAGTCGTTAGCAGCTGCTGTTGAAAACGAAATACCGGAAGATTCGAGCGGGAGTGTTTATGATGTGACCTTTGTAGTTCCGCATGAGAATACTGAATTTAAGTTGCCGATGAGATGTGGACAAAATTTGATGCAGCTCGCAGCAATCAATCAGGATACGTTAGGTTCATATTTGGAGTGTGCCTGCGGTGGAAATATGGCATGTGCCTCTTGTCATGTTTATGTTGATTCAATCTCATTTAAGATACTGTTGGAGGACGATTCGAAAAAGGAATCAGTTGATGAAGATGAAATGGACATGATAGACTTGGCATTTCTACCAACTGAATATTCACGACTTGGATGCCAAGTAACAATGACTAAGAAGATTGGAAATAGTATGAAAATAACTATTCCAAGCGGAGTCAATAATTTGTGGAAGTGAATGTGCAAATTTATTGCGGAAATGGGAGGATCGCGATAAATTTGGGGGATGTTGTGATTGCTGTTGAGGTGAACATATACATACATATGTATTTCATATCTAAGTTCAAACGATGACGAAAAAATTGTGCGAGAATACTATGCTCTAAGCGTTGTAATGTTTGTCACAAGGCTTAATCTTTTCCGAGATTGTCTATATCATTTTACAACAAGGTATTTTGTGAATAAGTTTGCACTCATCTTCTTTTTCTATATTAAAGCTTAAACATTTCGATGATTTTTCTCACAAGAATTGCTTTTGATATTGACGATTTTTTGCGAATTTCTCAGGATATTGATTTTTGAAAAATGACGAAGGGTATATTTATTGTACATATGTACAAATTACATGACCGACACCACTCGTCAACTTTGTAATCTCGAAAATATTTGGCATGTATAAAGCACAAGTAATGTTTTATCATCTGATAGCTTTCGAATCGACCAAATAAAGATTCCGCATTTCAAAGTCATACGGTTAACGATGAATTAAGGTACTCAAGGTGGCGTCTGAGTGTCGAAAAAAGCGTGTGAAGCTTAGATAACGCATTTCGATTGGTGAAAATATGTTTGAGGTACTTAAGGTGGCTTTTGAAATGATAAAACAGCGCAAGCGCAAATATCGCGATATGCGCTAGTTGCGATTGATGAAGATATGCTTGAGTTACTTAACATGGCTTTTAAAATGACGAAACAGTGTGAAGCGCAGATAGCGCGACATGTACTAGTTTCGAATAAAGACGATATCGTAAACAATAGTCAACGCTTTTCAATTAAGGCGAGGATAGACAATATTTGGGAGGTTTTGTTATTTCCCATATTTTCAAAATGGAGGCTACCATCATATGGGTTGTTTTTTTAAACTGTATGCTTTTATTTTATTAACTTCTACTCTTGTACCATGGGTTGTTTGGGGGTATTTAAACTACCGGTAGATTACTTCCTCGGATAACATGAACCTAAATAATCGCCATAAGGTCAACATTTCGTGCGATGCTCCCAAATGGAATGGGGTAAAAACAAGCGAACAAACCGAC
>Ga0115008_10000303_pt1 | contig 34972 bp, 24 predicted proteins | sample FraStrMetagenome_FD_87164 | JGI IMG/M metagenome (GOLD analysis project Ga0115008, IMG submission 87164) | Marine eukaryotic phytoplankton communities from Arctic Ocean - Fram Strait ARC3M Metagenome | ecosystem: Environmental > Aquatic > Marine > Oceanic | place: Fram Strait | collected... | reverse complement strand
GGGAATTTCTGCGCATCCACATTCATAAATCGCGCCCGGTCCATTGCAAACGCCACAGGCGTCTTCCACGTTGCCATCACAATCGCAATCGCCAGCGGGGATGTCTGCACAACCACATTCATAAACCGCGCCGGAGCCATTGCAAATGCCACAAGCATCCAGTGTGCCCACACAATCATCGTCTTCGTCGCAAATCTGGTCGTTGTCCACGTCATTCAAACAGTTCCCGTTGCAATCCAGCCCCTCTGCTGCATATTCACAGCCGTCATTGTTGGATGGCGCACAGGGTGTGTCCAAAGACAGGGTGACCGAAGAGGCCGCGCCTCCAGCAGGGAAATACTGCACGTTCAGCACTCCGCCAATCACACCATCCGTCGTGAGTTGGGCCAACAAAATGCGTCCATCCGCACCCGCGGCTCCATTCGCATCTCCATTGTAGATAAACCAAAGACCTCCGATTTGATCATTGATGATGATGTCGCTCCCCAGATCACCATTACCCGGGTCAAACATGGACACCCAGTCTTGACCTGGTGAAGCAATCAAACTCGCCGAATTTTCGCCTGCACTTGCAACCGCCTTTCTGTCCAGCCCGATGGTGACATAGCTGTCGTACTCCAATTCCGGAAAGCCCCCCAACAAAAGTGGGTTTACGGCTTCGGCAGACGCACCGCCCAATGGGTGATGATAAAAGTCCGTCGTGGTGGTCAAAGACAACGGGGTCGAATCATTGCCAAAGACTGCCGTTACAAAATCTGCGGGATCGGTGGATTGGAAGTAAATCCGATATGTGGTCTGGCCTGCCAGTTCTCCATCTGTGTGAACCATGAAGGGCTCCACATCCAAACAAACACCATCAGAAGCACCTGAATTGGCATCGTAATTACAGGCAACAGGATCAGAACAAGACTGGGCTTGAATGACCAAATGTGACTGCAACAGAACAGTCAAACACGCAAATACACGAATCAAATGACGCATGGTGAAGGATTAAGGTTCTTCAAGATAGCCCCTAACGCAACAAAAATCACGCGCCTTATCCCCTGTAGAACAATAGACTAGAACCCTTTCAGGTTCTTTTAAAGCCTACATCATCTCCATGAATTCGACTTCGCTTAAAATCCGAACCCCCAAACGTTCCGCTTTTTCCCTCTTGGACGGCCCCATTTTTTCTCCAGCAATCAAATAATCCGTACTTCCAGACACCGTGCCCGCCAGCTTCCCTCCTTGCTGTTCAACGAGGCGCTTGACCTCGTCTCGAGGGATGGAAAAGACACCACTCACCACGCATTTTTTCCCAAGCAGAGCCGTTCCTTGAGGCTTGGACTCTACATCCCCAACAAACTGTAAACCTGAATCAATGAGGCCGCTTAAATGACGTTGCTGAGCCTCATCATCGAAAAAAGACAACACGGCATCGGCAATCACTGGGCCCACTACATCGAGCTCAAGCAAAGCTTCTCGATCGGCCAATCGCATGGCTTCTATGCTGCCAAAATGCCGGGCCAAGCGCTTGGCTACGGTTTCTCCAACATGACGAATGCCCAAGCCGAACAACACCCGCTCAAACGGAACGGCCTTCGAGGCTTCAATCCCCGCGAGCAGGTTTCCCGCCTTTGTTTCTCCCATTCGCTCCAAAGTCAGCAGGGGTGCCAAGCTGAGTTGATACAAATCTGCCGGTGCATTCACCATGCCTGAAGACCAAAGCTGCTCCACACTTTTGTCTCCCAAACCATCGATGTTCATCGCTTTACGGCTGGCAAAATGCTCAATTCGTCCTTTGATTTGTTCGGGGCAGCCCAGTGCGTTTGGGCAATGGTGCTTCGCCTCATCATCGGCCCGTTCAAGCGCTGTTCCACAATCTGGACAATGTGTGGCATAGACATGAACCAAACTAGAATCGGGCCTTTCCGCTAGAACCACGCCCACCACTTTTGGAATGATTTCACCTCCCTTCTCCACTTGGACGAGGTCACCCTCACGGATGTCCAAATGTGAGATTTGATCCGCATTGTGCAAACTCGCATTCTCTACCGTTGTCCCTGCGATGAAAACGGGCTCCAACCTCGCCACTGGTGTGATTGCACCAGTTCGGCCCACTTGGTAATCAATGCGCTTCAATCGGGTAAGGCCTTGTTCTGTTTCAAATTTGTACGCCAATGCCCACCTCGGCGACTTCGCAGTGGCCCCCAAGCTGTTCCTGTGGACGGTCTCGTCAACTTTAATCACCACACCATCGATGGCAAAAGGAAGCGCATGTCGCGCTTCTTCCCAGCGGTTGACATAGCGCATGACGCCCGCAACATCCATGGCCACTTCGAATGCATTGGAAAGAACCAAGGGAGTCTTGAACCCCCAATTTTGAGCAGCATGCACCCCTTCCGAGTGGCTCGTTAAATCGGTTCCTTCTAGCTCGACACCATATAAGAAACAGTCCAATCCACGGCGCGCCACTTCTCCACTGTCTTGAAGCTTGAGCGAACCGGAGGCGGTGTTGCGGGGATTGACAAAGGTCTTTTTCCCCTCCTCCTTCATCCTGGCATTCAACGCGTCGAATGCAGAAAACGGCAACACAATTTCCCCTCGAATTTCCAAAACATCGGGCGCAGAAGCAGACAACTGAATGGGCAGGGTGCGAATGGTCCTGACGTTGGTGGTGATGTCCTCCCCAATGGTGCCGTCTCCGCGTGTCAATGCCCGAACCAACCCCCCGTTCTGATAGTGAAGGGCAATCGCCACACCATCGTATTTGAGCTCGCACGTGAAGCGGCAATCTCCTGCCGTTTCCTTCTGAACCCGATCGGCCCATTCCTGAAGCTCATCTTGATTGTAGCTGTTTGACAACGACAACATGGGACGGCTGTGGGGCACCTTCTCAAATTGATCCGTCAATCCACTCCCTACGCGCTTGGTTGGGCTGTTGGGATCCTCGAATTCCGGATGCTTGGCCTCGAGCGTCTCCAACTCGGTGAGCAGAAGGTCAAATTCACGGTCACTGATGACCGGTTCTGAAAGAACGTAGTACCGGCGATTGTGCTCATGAAGGACGCGACGGAGTTCCGATATGCGGGCTTCGGCTTGCATGGACTGCATGGTATGATGAATCAAGACCGGATCAAACGAACCGCTCGTTGTGCACCTTGAAGATCGCAGAGGACCTGCACCTGTGCGCCTTCGAGTTTCCAACAATCGGCCACCTCTTTGGTGAATTCAGTATGGCATTCCGCCACCATGCACCCGCCCGAAACCAAACACGAGGTCACCAGCGGCACCATGGCTTTGTAAAACCTCAGCGGTTCGTTGTCGGGAACAAACAAAGCCAGTGCCGGCTCATGGTCCTGAACATGCGGCTCCAGCACTTCTGAAGACGGGATGTACGGTGGATTGGAGACAATCCCATCAAACCGACCCAGCGCGGCAACGGCGGCTGAATCCAATGCGTCCAGAGCAACCCAAGTCACATCCAGCCCAAGTTCAATCGCGTTGGTTTTCGCTTGATTTAAGGCCGCCTCTGAGACATCCACCCCCACCACATCCCAACTTGGGTTTTCCGCCTTGAGTGCCAAGGCCATGCAACCACTTCCCGTCCCAATGTCCAATACCCGCTTTGCTTCATCCCCCTTTACCATGGCCATGCCTTCCAAAAACCACCCCACCACCTCTTCGGTTTCCGGGCGCGGAATCAAGACATCACCAGAACAGCCAATCCTGAGCCCCCGAAACTCAGTCCATCCGACCACACGCTGAACTGGAACCCCCGAGCAAACCTGCCTCAAATGGTCTTGGAGCAGGGTCAATTCCCCTTCGTCATATCGGTGCTCCAACGCTTCCAAAATCAAACGGCTTCTCGGATCTAAATCGGCCATGAGCCAATCTGCGATGGACGCGCGTTCTCTCGGATTAGACAGCATGCCCTCCCCCTGTGCCTCCAATACGGAGCGCACCCATCGCCTCACCGACACATCGCTGTTGTCCCTTGGCAAAAGGAAAGCCCCCATGCGGTTAAACGATGTTCCGCGCAATCAACTCGGCCGTGGCGGGATTAGTGGCCAACGGAATGTTGTAGACATCGCACAGCCTCAGCAGCATATTGATGTCCGGCTCATGGGGATGCTTGCCCATGGGGTCGCGGAAAAAGATCACACCCGCCACCAAGCCTTCGGTGACCTTCGCGGCAATCTGAGCATCCCCTCCCTTGGGGCCAGAAGCCACAGTCTCGACCTGTATCCCCTCGGCAGCCAAACGGCTTCCTGTTGTTTGGGTGGCCAAAATGGGCACCTGATTAAAGAACTTCTGGAATTGCTTTGCAAACGCCACCAGTTCCTTCTTCTTTCCGTCGTGGGCAATCAGCGCAATGTATTTCATGCGCCAGCCTTCACGAAGACCTCAAATGCCCAAGGATTCCAAGTCGTACGGTCCAAAGATTTGCGGCTAAATGTGGTCCTGAACCCTTCCAAGCCTTCGGGTGTGAACTCCACAGCCTCATCGCTCATGTTGATGACCACACGCACGGCACTCTCTTCATCCTTGCGCTCGAAGTAAAGGATGTCTCCTTCTTCGACCAATTGAACAGCAGGAGCACCCTGCTCTCCATTGAACAGGGCCGAGTTGCGGTGGTGGAGGTCATTCAGAATGCGGTAAAATGACAAGGCGCGATAGTCTCCCCAAGGCACGGTGTCCTTCTCGAAAAAACGCAACCGCTTGTTCATCTCACTCTCCTGTCCGCCATAAATCAGAGGCATCCCAAAAGCAGTGCCACACAAAACAGCCATTCCCCTCATCGCTTTTCCATAACGCTCGGTCGTGGTTCCATTCCAAGAGTTCTCGTCATGATTCGAGGTGAACGTCAAGCGGTAGGCAGAATTGGGAAACCGGTCAGCTTCACGATTCAAATATTCGCGCAAATCGTCTGCCCCTTTATCTCCCTTGGCCACTTCGTTGGTCAGGTGATGGAACTCCCAGGCGTAACTGGCATCGAATGCCCGCTCGTGGTGCTCAGGCTCCTCCGCCTCGGCCAGCATAAAGACGTCGGGCTTGATGCGCTCCAAAGCACGACGTGCCCGATCCCAGAAAGCGGTGGGCACTTTTCCCGCCACATCGCAGCGGAATCCATCCACATTGTGCTCCCTGACCCAATAGGCCATGGCCTCTTCCATGGCGCCATACAAACCACTCGCTTCCCCATTTGCCCAATCCAATTGAGCAACGTCGGTCCAATCGGTCCCCAATGGAGGTTGCAATTCACCCATCTCGTTCCTCAAGTAATAGGTGCTTCCGATGGAGTCCATTGCCCAAGTGGCGTCAAATGCAGTGTGGTTGGCTACCCAATCCAAAATCACCTTCATCTCGTAGTCATGGGCCGTGGCCACAAATTCATCGAGGTCTGATTTGGACCCGAAGTCCGGATTCAATGCGGTGTAATCCTGAACGCTATACGGGCTACCCAATGCGCCGCTGCCCGGCTCAACCGTCCGGTTGTTGTCGTTCTCACCTCCCTTTCTGTTCACCTCGCCAATGGGATGAATGGGCATCAACCAAATCACATCGATGCCAAGCTGTTTGATCCGCGCCAAATCTGCTTTGGCACTGTTCAAATCTCCTTTCGGCGAATGCTGGCGCACATTCAACTCATACATCACCGCATTCTTCGACCAATCGGGATGGACCAAGCGGTCAACGGTATCGGTAGAATTGAGCGGGCGAGCCTCTCCTGTTGATTGATCTCCAGGGGCTTGGCTACAAGCCGCGAGGCAAACACTGGCTGCGAGTGTCAGAAAAAAACGATTCATAAGGCAAAGCTACCCTCAGAAAAGGCTGCTCTGCACGTCACTTCCATCACCTTCTGATGGTGCACCTGTCGATTTCTCTTGTTTGGGTGCTGTCGGCTTCTCGACCGCTGCAGAAGTCGGGTCGGCACCGAAATGAACGTCGCCCTCCTTTGGCTCCTTCTCCAAAGGATCGAGGGGCGCTTCTTCTGCGTGCTCTTCTTCTTTCACGTCCTGGTTTGGATCTGGGGTGTCTTCCAGTGCGACTTTGGCCTTAGAGTCCAAGGAAAGGCGTTTACCGCGGGCCTTCACTCCCTTGACTGAGATGAACTCGGCCAAACTGAACCGCTGTTCTCCAAGGTCTTTGGCCTTGCACTTGATCACAGGTGCCCCGTGATCGGTAAACAACAACAATGCAGAGCCCTCCTCTTCTCCAATGAAACTCACCGTTTTGCTCGAGGACTCGGCCTGAAAGCGTTTCACATAAACGGCCTGTTTCTCCCCATCGCGGTGGACAGCAGTCAGTGCCCGTTCAGAATGCCATTTGTCCAAATGAATCATGTCGTCCGGAAAATGGACAGACAACTCGGGCTTCATCAACTCATAAGCGCCGCTGTCCATGACCACCAAAATCCGATCTTCAGGACCAAAGGCGCCGAGCAGGCGACCCCTCCCCTCACTGTTCAAGCGGCGAACCGCGGCGTCAAACCATACTTTTCTTGCCCCCAGAGTGCTTGTGCCTGCACTTTTAAGGTCCACCTTTCCCGTCACGGGATGCTTGGTTACCGTATTCCCCGCAGCACCTCTGCCCTTGATGGCCACTTCGGCGAAATCCACATCCACTTTCAGGGTCTTCAATCGCTGAACCCGACTCAGGTGAACCGTGACCTGTTCGGCTTCCCCGTTGGGGTTGTGCGAAAACCAGAGCGACTGGCTGCCAGGCGTCCCTTTGGTCAACGGATAAACCTTGTCCCGGGTCATGGAAGTCACATTGAATCGTTTGACAAACGTGCGGCCCCCTGCGCTCTTTTTACCATCACGGTAAATCATGTTGTAGGTGGTGCGTTCATCGCCGCGCTTCCAAACGCCGACGTACAAGATGTCCTTTCCGAAGAATGCCTTTGGGCTCACCCGCGAAACCTGCATGGTGCCATCTCTTCGAAACACAATGATGTCGGCAATGTCGGAGCAATCACAGATGTACTCCCCCTCTCCTCTTGGCATGCCGATGCCCACAAATCCTTCTGCATAATCTGCATAAAGCTTGTGGTTGGCCACCGCCACCTTGGCGCTGTCAATGGTGCCAAAAGTTTTGAGGATGGTTTTGCGCTCCCTTCCCTTGCCAAACTTCTTCTTGAGTTGACGGAACCACTCGATGGTATAGTCCGTCAAGTGAGCCAGGTGATTTTCCACCTCCTCGATTTCGGCCTCCATATTGGCAATGCGTCGATCGGCTTTCTCTGAGTCAAACTTGGAAATGCGCTTGATTCGGATTTCGGTCAATCGGGTCACATCCTCATCGGTGACCGGCCGAATCAGATGCTGAATGTGTGGCTCAAGACCGACATGGATGGCCGAAAGAATGGCCTCCCAAGTCTCGCACTCTTCGATGTCTCGGTAAATCCGCTTCTCGATGAAAATCTTCTCCAAAGACGCGAAATGCCATGACTCCCGAAGTTCGGCCAATCGAATTTCAAGCTCTCGCCCCAACAACATTCTGGTGCGGCTGGTGCTGCGGCGCAAGATTTCTTTAACCCCTAAGAAAGCCGGCTTATCGTCCTCAATCACACAGGCGTTTGGCGCTATGCGCACCTCACAATCTGTGAAGGCAAACAAGGCGTCGATCGTGCGGTCCGGGCTCACTCCGTTGGCCAGGTGAATCATCACCTCGACGACACTGGCTGTGTTGTCCTCAACACGTTTGACTTTGATTTTCCCTTTGTCGTTGGCCTTCAGAATGCTCTCAATCAGAGAGGTGGTCGTCACCCCATAGGGCAACTCCTCCACGATCAAGGTCTTGTTGTCTTCCTTGCGCAGCTTGGCTCGTACCCGAATCCTGCCTCCCCTCAGACCATCATTGTACAGCTCGCAATCTGCCTCACCCCCGGTGGGGAAATCTGGCAACAGCTTGAAGCTGCGCCCTTTGAGGTGGGCCACGGCACCATCAATCAATTCATTGAAGTTGTGCGGCAACATTTTACATGCCAAGCCCACAGCAATGCCCTCCGCTCCCTGCTGAAGCAGAAGAGGAAACTTGACCGGAAGGGTCTCCGGCTCCAAGTTCCGACTGTCATAAGTAGACAGCCAATTGGTGGTTTTGGCATTGAACAGGGCCTCCTTGGCAAATGCACTCAGTCGCGTCTCGATGTAACGCGGAGCCGCAGCGCGATCTCCCGTCAAGATGTTTCCCCAGTTCCCCTGACAATCCAACGCCAACTCACGTTGGCCAATCTGGACCATGGCATCGCCAATGCTGGCATCGCCATGAGGGTGGAACTTCATGGTGTTTCCGATGGCGTTGGCCACTTTGTGGAAACGGCCATCATCCATCTCACGCAAGGAGTGCAAGATCCGGCGTTGAACCGGCTTCAATCCATCGTGTAGGTGCGGAACTGCCCGCTCCAAAATGACGTAAGACGCATAATCGAGAAAGTACTCATTGTACATCCCCTTGATCCGGATGACCTGCTCCATGTCCTCCGGGGCTGCGCCTTCCCCTTGGGGCAATTCGGATTCTCCAGCCCCATCGCTTCCCTGCGTCGGATCGACATTGGGCTTTTCGTTTTCGGGCGTCTCGCTGCCTTCTTGGCCTTCAATCTCCTCGCTCATGCTACTTCTGTGCTTTCTTCCTTGGCCGCTTCCGCTTCAGGGTCCTTCTCCACCCGCAAGTTGTCGATGATGAATCGCTGTCTTGTGGGCGTGTTCTTGCCCATGAAAAATGCCAACATGTCGTCCAACTTCTGCTCTCCACCCAAATCCACAGGATCGAGGCGAATGTCTTCTCCGATGAAGTGTGAGAACTCATCTGGACTGATTTCACCCAGCCCCTTGAACCTTGTGATTTCCGGCTTTGGTCCCAAGTCTGCAATCGCCTGAAGCCGCTCTTCATCCGTGTAACAATACCGAGTCTCCTTTTTGTTCCTGACCCTGAACAATGGCGTCTGCAAGACATACAAATGTCCCTTTCTCACCAAGTCAGGGAAAAACTGAAGGAAGAACGTCATCAACAGAATTCGGATGTGCATGCCATCGACATCGGCGTCCGTCGCAATCACTACGTTGCTGTATCGCAATCCTTCCAACCCATCTTCAATGTCCAATGCGGCTTGAAGCAAGTTGAACTCTTCGTTCTCGTACACCACCTTTTTGGTCAAGCCGTAGCAATTCAACGGTTTCCCTTTGAGAGAGAAAACCGCTTGGGTATTCACATCTCTGGCCTTGGTGATGCTGCCTGATGCGCTGTCGCCCTCCGTGATGAACAACGTGGACTCCTCTGCCCGGTCGTGTTTCTTGGTGAGGTGAACCCGACAGTCCCGCAATTTTTTGTTGTGAAGGCTGGCCTTTTTGGCGCGTTCCCTTGCCAGCTTTTTGATGCCCGCAAGGTCCTTTCTTTCCTTTTCACTTTGGAGGATCCGCTTATGCAGTGCATCCGCCGCCTCCTGATTTCGGTGCAAGTGATTGGCGAGTTCGACTTTCAAGAAGTCATACACAAAAGACCGCATGCTGGTCCCTCCTGGACGAATTTCTGAAGAACCCAATTTGGTTTTCGTCTGAGATTCGAACACGGGTTCCTGGACACGAACGGCAATGCCCGCCATGAGGCCCATGCGAATGTCACCCGGGTCGTATTCCTTTTGAAAGAAATCACGAACAACCTTGACATACGCCTCCCTGATGGCCTTTTGGTGGGTTCCTCCTTGGGTGGTGTATTGGCCATTCACAAAGCTGTAATGGTCCTCACCGTATGCCTGGGTGTGGGTCAATGCCACTTCGATGTCATCCCCTCGGAGGTGGATGATGGGGTAGCCGGGCTCTGCAGAAAGATTTTGAGTGATCAAATCCTTGAGCCCCTCCTCACTGTGGATTTTCTCCCCATTGAAAACCAAGGTGAGCCCACAATTGAGGTAGGCATAATTCCAAAGCAAGCGTTCTACGTACTCCTTTCGATACTGGTATCCTTTGAACACCGAAGCATCTGGCCGGAACTGCGTCCGTGTGCCATTTCGGAGCGAAGTGGGCACCACATCTTGGTCATCGACCAATACACCTTGCTCAAAACAGGCCACTTTGACCGCCCCTTCTCGGAAACTTTCAATTTTAAAATCGGTCGAAAGGGCGTTGACAGCCTTGGTGCCTACGCCATTCAATCCCACCGTCTTGGAAAAAGCCCCTTCGCTGTACTTGGCCCCGGTGTTGATTTTGGAAACGCAGTCCACCAAAGCCCCGTGCGGAATGCCCCGGCCATAATCTCTGACTTGAACAAATCCATCTCGAATTGTGATCTCGATGGTTTTACCATTGCCCATCAGGTGCTCGTCGATGCTGTTGTCGATCACCTCCTTGAGCAGAACGTATATGCCATCGTCAGCACTGGCGCCATCGCCAAGCTTTCCGATGTACATGCCCGGTCTCAATCGGATGTGTTCTTTCCAATCCAGTGACCGAATGTCGCTTTCTGTGTAATCCTGTCCCGTATTGTTCGCCACGATCCAACTGTTTTCCAAACTGAAAAATAGATTTTTTCCGTCGCCGACGCAGGTTTCAAGGCCGGTCGTTTTCCACACTTACACACGTTCTTTCCCGATGACGATGACAAATCTCATGCACCGGTAATCCACCCGTTCGTGCTTCACCGCATCAAAATCGGGTTTATCTTGTTGAATGCCCATGATGTTTTCTAAGTTCACCCCCTTCTTCTTGCTCTTTTTCCTCTGCGCTTGTGCACCCTTGAAGGCGCAATGGCATCTGGCCAACCCGGAGGTCAAAGCGGTGAACTGGGGGGCGGGAAATGGAGAAAAGACGCAAACAAGAGAGCACATTCCCGCAGCCAGAGCGGTGTCTTATTCGCATGTCGATTTGGTCCAAGCTTTGGCCACCGCTCCTCAAGAATGGAACGAAGAAAAACGCACAGGGTCCACACTGGAAAACTCAAGCCTGCGCCTCCATCTCCCCTTGCCCGACCCCTCGTCGATTTTGGGTTGGACAGCGCACACTTTTCGGGTGGTCCGCTCCGATGTGATGCATCCGGAATTGAGCGCGAGGTACCCTCAAATTTCGAGCTACTTGGTCATCTCCGAGCGCAATCACCTCATTGGCGGCCGTGTCGACCTTGGGGACCATGGGTTTCATGGCATTCTCCACACCCCAGACGGCGCCGTCTACATCGACCCTTGGAATGCTGGAGACACCGACCAACTGATGGTGTACACCCGCTCCGAATTCATGGCAGTCACAGGCAAGCGCAGGTTGGATTGCGATGTCAGAACCATGGGCATTGGGAAATCAGGAGATGCCGATGGGCAGCACACTTTGGATGATGGCCGCTTGTCGCAGCGCATGGGGCCTCCCTATGGGCCGACGCTGAGAAATTACGCGTTGGCTTTGGCGTGTACAGGCGAATATGGCCAGTTCCATGGCGGCACTGAGAGCACTGTACTCTCCGCGATGAACACCTCCATTAACCGGATGAACAGCATTGCAGAGCCCGAACTCGCCATTCGCTTGAACCTCATCCCAAACAACGACGACCTCATTTTTCTCAACAGTTCAACTGACCCTTACACCAACTCCAATGGCGGGGCGATGCTGTCTCAGAATCAAACGACAATCAACAGCATCATTGGCGCGAGCAACTATGACATTGGACACGTCTTCTCCACAGGCGGGGGAGGTGTGGCCTACCTCGGGTCTGTGTGCACCAACTTCAAAGCAGGCGGCGTAACCGGCCTGCCCTCCCCAGTTGGAGACCCCTTTGACGTCGATTACGTTGCCCATGAAATGGGCCATCAATTTGGCTGCAATCACACCTTTAACAACAACTGCAGTGGCAACCGTTCCGCATTGGACGCTTACGAGCCCGGAAGCGGCTCGACCATCATGAGTTACAGTGGAATCTGTGCGCCAAATCTCCAGAACCTGTCTGATGACGTTTACCACGTCCACAGCCTCATTGAAGGGTCTGATTATTTGCACAGCGGATTCGGAAACTCTTGTGCCTCTCCCCTCAGCAGTGGGAATTCTGCACCGACTGTGAGCGTGGGCAACAGCGGATTTTCCATTCCCGCCTCCACCCCTTTCGAGCTCATGGCCACGGGAAGCGACCCAAACCCAGGGAACGTCTTGACTTACAGCTGGGAGCAATACAATTTGGGGCCGGCCACCACCAGTGGCGACAACAACCTGAACAACCCCGCAGGAAACTCCCCTTGCATTCGGTCTTTCCCCCCAGTAAGCAGTTCAACCCGTGTGGTCCCGAAACTCGCCAGCCTTCTGTCTAACCAAGTGTCTTTTGGCGAGCACCTGCCCGACTACAGCAGGACGCTCACCTTCAAGTGCACCCTTCGAGACAACAACCCCAACTGTGGTGGCATTGCTGTCGGAACCAAGACTTTCTTGGTGGATGCCAGCACGGGGCCCTTTGTGGTCAACTTCCCAAATTCAAGCATCACGCGTCCTGGCAATTCCAACTTGACTGTCCTCTGGGATGTCGCAGGAACCACGGGCGGCAACGTCAACTGCGCCGAAGTGGACATTTATTGCAGTCTAGACGGTGGATACACATGGCCACACCTGCTGGCAGAAGCCGTTCCAAACGATGGAGAACAAGTGGTATTGCTTCCCGCAGCCTCCAGCACAGAGGCCCGGATCAAAGTGAAAGGCCATGGCAGCATCTTCTTTGATGTGTCCAATGCGAACTTCACATTGAATGCCATCCAAGGGTGCACCGACCCCGCCGCCTGTAACTTTCTTGACATTGCCTCTACAGACGATGGATCCTGCATTCCCGCAGGAACGTTGTATGCCGATTCGGACGGAGATGGCTTCGGAAACGCGGAGGTGACCACCATTGGTTGCGACGGCACCCTCATCGGATATGTCGAAAACGCAACCGATTGCGATGATTCTCGTAATGACGTTTACCCGGGCGCTCCGGGGACGCAAGATGGCGTAGACAACGATTGCAGTGGTGGTGATCTCGGACCTGATGAAGAGAGCCAATGCCCGGAGGACATCGATGGTGATGGCCTTGTGAACGTAAATGACGTCCTCTTGCTCCTCGGCGAGTTTGGTTGCACTGCGGATTGTACGTTCGATCTGAACGGCATTCCTGGTGTCGACGTGGCAGACTTTTTGCTCCTCCTTGGCGCATATGGACTGCCTTGTTCTAATTGACCCCCCGAAAGGGGACTGAATTGCATTGCAACATGGCCCCGCTTGCCAAACTTCATTCGCCACTCGGCACCCCCACATCCGCCCTTCTGATGGCGCTGGTGTTGTGTGTCTTGTCGCCAAGTGTGAAGGGGCAAGATGCCGGCCATTGGAGCGATTGGATGCGGGACCCTTCCATGCCATTGGACAGCATTGAAGCCGCATTTCAATCCTCTTGGACAGACACTGACCTTCAACGGGGCAAGGGCATGAAGCCCTTTCAGCGCTGGCTTCATTTTGCCAAACCCCGGTTTGGGGCCAACGGATTTCGCCCATCAGGCCAAGCTGTCCTTCGCTCTCTTCAAGACGCTCAAGCGGACAAAATCGAAGAGCAGCAGCAACGAAGTTCAACGGAGCCCACTTGGAATTACGAAGGACCCATTGGCCCATCTGGTCTGGGAGGCTGCGGCCGCCTGAACCGTGTGGTGCAGCGACCCGGCGCTGTAGACCAATGGTGGGCCTGCGCTCCTGCAGGCGGACTCTGGCGAACCCTCGATGCAGGTTTGTCCTGGCTGCCCATGGGCAACGGCCAGCTCAGCTCCATTGGAGTGACCGACATCGCCTTCCACCCAAGCGATCCAGATCGCCTCTGGATTGCCACTGGCGACGGAGACTTCGGCGACACCCGTTCCATTGGCATTTGGACGTCTTCTGACGCCGGGCAATCTTGGACATCCACTGGACTGGACTGGGCACCCTTCATGGGCAGAACCCTGCATCGCATTTTGATTCACCCCGAGAACCCGGACACTTTGTGGACCGCTTCCAGCTTGGGGCTCTATCGGTCTTTGAATGGCGGCGACAATTGGACAAGAACCTTGGTGGGCAACATTGCCTCTCTGGAGATGGACCCAAGCGACCCCCATCACTTGATTGCGGGAGCGTTCGGCAACCAGGTCTTTGAAACCCACGATGCGGGCGCCACCTGGACCAGTCAAAACCTCGATGGCCAGTCCTTTGGCATCAGCAGAATTGCGTTGGCCTTTGCTCCTTCTGCCCCCGACACGGTTTACGCCATCGCTGGAAACGTGAGCGACCAAGGCATGGCAGGAGTTTGGAGGAGCACAGACAGTGGCGACACCTGGTCACCTCAACTATTGGATGGAAATGGCCCCAACCTTTTGGGCTGGACCATTGACGGATCTGACCCAGGGGGTCAAGCATGGTATGACTTGACGATCGCGGTCTCCCCAGACGACCCGAATTTGATCTTCACTGGAGGCGTCAACCTGTGGTCTTCGAGCAACGGAGGTGCTGATTGGTCCTGTGCTGCGCACTGGTACGCTGGAGGCAACCTTCCCTATGTCCATGCCGATCAACACGGGCTTCAATTCCGGTCCGATGGACAGTTGCTTGTGGCCAACGACGGCGGTGCGTTTTTGTTTGACCCTGCTTCACATACAGCCGAAGACAGAAGCAAAGGATTGGCCATTTCACAGACCTACCGTCTCGATGCCGACCCACTGGCCATGGACCGTTTTATTGCGGGCACCCAAGACAATGGCACCTATCTCAAACATGACGGCCAATGGGAACATGTTTTGGGGGGCGACGGGTTTCAATGCGCTTTTCACAGTGAACTCCAAGATGTGATTTACGCCTCACTTTATTATGGTCAGATCTTTCGTTCTGATGATGGCGGAAATGCCTTTGTGGAAGTTGCGGGCAATGCAGGGCAAAACGAAAATGGTCAGGGCGCATGGCTCACCCCATGGGAAGTCAGCGAGTTCAACCCCGACTGGGTATACATGGGCAAAGACAAGGTCTATCGCTCTACAGACAGGGGATCCACTTGGACTCCCCTGAACACGATCACCGGTGGAGCCTGTACCGCATTGGCATTGGCACCAAGCGATGTTGGTCGAATCTATGTGGCCAAAGAATTCAAGCTGTACCGTTCCACCGACGGACAGTCCTTTGACGAATTGGACGTGCCCAATCAGTTTTCGTGGATCAAAGACATTGAGGTCGCCGCAAACGATGAGGACCATGTCTACTTGACCCTATCCAATTACAATGACTCAACCAAAGTGCTCGAGAGCCTAGATGGTGGATTGAGTTGGACCAACGACTCTCACGGATTGCCGTCGGCTCCCGTGAACTGCATTGCCATCGATGTCGACGGCAATGGACTCAACTATGTGGGCACCGACGTCGGCGTCTACCGAAAAGACGCCACGCAAGGGAGCGAATGGGTGCGCCAATCAGAGGGCTTGCCCAATGTGGTGGTGTCCGACATGGTGGTTCACGCGCCTTCTGGACGCCTAACGGCAGCCACCTATGGCCGAGGCGTTTACACCATCGGCCTCCCTGATCCGCCGCAGAAAGACGCGGCGTTGGGCAGAATACAGTCTCCCCGAGGCACCCAATGCGCAACCCAAGTCAGCCCTGTTCTTCCCATTTTGAATCTGGGCACGGAGACCATCCATCAAATCGGGATTCAATATGGCGCTTTTGGCGGCACCTCATCCGACACACTTTGGAATGGCAATTTGCTTCCGGGAGACAGCCTGCACTTGCACCTGCCCCCCTTGGCCACCAATCCAGGATGGTCGGACTTCACCGCCATTTTGACCAGTGTAGACGGTGACGCAGATGAACGCAGTGCCAACAACACGCGCTCCTCTCGTTTTTTGACCCTTGACGATGCCGTTGAGGTGGTGGTCTCCTTCACCACAGACTGTTTTGCCTCTCAAAACGGATGGGTTATCCGCGACCCGTTGGGCAAGGTGCTGCACAGAAGTGGTTGGCTGCCTCCATTGTCCACCGCATCGGACACCCTTTGCTTGCCCTTGTCTTGCCTTGAATTTGAAGTGCACCGAGACCAATTGAGCGGATACGAGGCCCTCGTGGCCGACTGCGCAGCCCCTTTGGATTTCGAGATCCGCTTTCCAAACGGAGAACACATCCTAGAAGCTCCGACCGCCGGCGTGGTGGGGTCCTACGGTTTCTGTTTGAATGGTCTACCCGGAGGATGTAAAGATGAATACGCTGTGAATTTTGACGCCACGGCCGTCTTTGACGATGGCACGTGCGAACCCACTTGTTACCCGCTGACCATTTCCCTGCACGCCGACTGCCAACCAGAAGAAACTGGGTGGGCGCTGCCCGATGACGGCCTTGCAATTGCCCCAGGAACCATGGGCACAGGCGAACAATCTTGGACCTTGTGTCTCGAACCAGGATGTCGCGAATTTGTACTTCAAGACGCCAGTGCCAATGGATGGAACGCATGCGAGGACAGCACATTCCTCTTGCTCACTTTGCCCAATGACACACTGTTTTTGACAGAAAACCCTGCCTTTTCAAGCGTGCTCACCACCAGCATCTGTCTTCCCCCAGTATCGCTAACGGGCTGCATGCTGCCCTACGCCTGCAACTTCGACCCCTCTGCCGATGGCCCTGGAAATTGCGACTTTTCGTGCTTTGGCTGCACCGACCCGGTGGCTTGCAACCACGACTACCAAGCCACAATGGACGATGGCAACTGCCTGTATGCATCTGGTTGCTCTCACCCCGCGGCCTGCAACTTTGACGTCTTCGTGGTCTGCGATGACGGCTCTTGCGTTTTTCCTCTGGAGGGTCTGGATTGCCTGGGCAATTGCTTGAGCGGAGACGCCGATGATGACGGCGTTTGTGACGGCGATGAGTTCGCCGGTTGCACCCATCCGGACGCTTGCAATTTCACCCTTGGTGCCACCGAAGACGATGGCAGCTGCATATATCCTACCCTGACTTGGCCAGATGCAGACGGGGACGGGTTTGGAGATCAAGACGAAGCGGCACAAGGCCATTGTGGCGTTGCCCCTCCAGGGTGGGTGACCCAAACGGGCGATTGCAACGACAACAATGCCAATGTTTACACGGGAGCACCCATTGCACCCTTGGGAGAGGACGTCAACTGTGATGGTTTTGTATCCAGCGGTGAGTTGGCTCCTTGTTCGAGCGACTTGAACGGAGATGGCCTCACAGCCATTGAAGACCTCCTCGGCTTGCTGAGTGAATTCGGTTGCACCATTGGCTGCGAACAAGATGTCGATGGCAATGGAGCGGTCACCAGTGCAGACCTTTTGATCCTTCTTGCCGGTTTTGGCACCGATTGCACACCTTGATGGGGCGAAGCCCATGTTTTTGGCCGAATTTCGAGCCATGTCAGAAGCTGTACGCCAATTGAACCCCAGCTCCCTTTGGGGGCGCTTTGCCGATTTGAACGCCATTCCTCGCCCATCCGGTCAGGAAAAAGCTGTCTGCGCTTGGATCACAGGACTTGCCCAAAAGGCAGGACTGGAGGTCGAGTCTGATGAGGTGGGAAATGTGCTGGTCCGCAAACCCGCCACCCCTGGAATGGAAAACCGGAAGACCGTTGTCCTCCAAAGCCACGTCGACATGGTTTGCCAGAAAAACAACGACACCTCCTTTGACTTTAATACGGAGGGCATCCGCATGTGGGTAGACGGGGATTGGGTTCGTGCAGAAGGCACCACCTTGGGTGCAGACAACGGCCTTGGCGCAGCCACCATGCTCGCCGTGATGGAAGCCACCGACATCGAACATCCCGCTTTGGAGTTGCTCTTCACCATCGATGAGGAGACGGGAATGACCGGGGCCTTAGAGTTGCGAAAAGGTTGGCTCAAGGGTGACATCCTGCTGAACCTGGACACAGAAGACGACCGAGAAATCGGCATCGGTTGCGCTGGAGGAGTGGACTTGGCGTTCACATTAGACTTCGGAACCGTCTCTGGCACAGAGGACCACGGCATCCTTGTGGAGATCAAGGGCGGAAGTGGCGGACACTCCGGAATGGACATCCACAAAGGCTTGGCCAATGCGAACAAAATTCTCGTCCGCGTTTTGCGAGAAATGAAGGGGCCAGATGTGACCGTAGAGCTCGCCGCCTTGGACGGAGGAGGCCTGCGCAATGCCATTCCCAGAGAAGCAAAGGCCACCGTGGCCTCCAGCCTCTCTGCATCCGATTGGCAAGCACAACTCAAAACCTTGGTGGAAGGCATTGTTGCAGAACACAAAACAACCGACCCCAATTTGTCGGTTCATTTTCACCAAGTAGGCGCACCCGATCAAGTCCTGGCCCAAGCCCACACTCAAGCGCTGCTGTCCGCTTTGGACATCTGTCCGAACGGCATTGACCGAATGAGCCCCGACATTCCCGGGCTGGTTCAAACCTCCAACAATTTGGCGCGCATCCTTTTGGAGGATGGCCGGATGGAGGCGCACTGTCTTACCCGAAGCTCCGTCGACTCAGAGAAGCTGGATTTGGCCCGAAGAATTGAAGCCGGGTTTGCCATGGCGGGACTGTCCGCTTCCCGAGGCGGAGCCTATCCCGGCTGGACCCCCAACCCAAGCAGCGACGTCGTCCGAATGATGACCGAACTCTATCGTGAACTGTACCAAGAAGAGCCCCTTGTGCTGGCCTGCCATGCTGGATTGGAATGCGGAATATTGGGCAGCCGTTACCCTCACCTGGACATGGTCAGCTTTGGCCCCACCATTTTGGGCGCCCACAGCCCTGACGAAAGGGCTTCGGTATCGTCCGTGGCCAAATATTGGTCCTGGTTCCAAGAGGCACTCAAGCGGATTCCAGCGCAAGCATGAGCAACACAGCACCCCACGGAAAGCGACCCCGAATTGTGGTCACCAACGACGACGGCATCACATCGAAGGGGATTCAATGTCTGGCCGAGGCCATGACCGAATTTGGCGATGTGTACATCGTCGCCCCCGACAGCCCACAAAGCGGAATGGGACACGCCGTGACATTCAGCCGCATCCTTCGACTTCACCCCTTCGAATTTGGCCGAGGAACGGTGGAAGCCAGATCCTGTTCTGGAACACCCGTAGACTGCGTCAAATTGTCGGTTGCGGAAGTCTTTGGTGAAGACAATTTGCCCGACTTGCTTGTGAGCGGAATCAACCACGGCAGCAACGCCTCCATCAATGTCATCTACTCCGGCACCATGTCTGCCGCGGTCGAAGGGGCCATGTGCGGCATTCCTTCCATTGGCTTTTCCCTGTTGGATGAGCGTTGGGATGCGGACTTCAGGGCATCTGTGGCGGTGGCCAAAACCATGGCCGCAGCTGTCCTTGAACGCGGACTGCCCGCGGGAACCTGCTTGAACGTCAACATTCCCAAAGTCTCTCCCGAAGACCTCAAGGGCATTCGGGTTTGTCGCCAAGCCATGGGGCATTGGCGCGACACCTTCGACCAAAGGGAAACACCCGGAGGCAGTCCCTACTATTGGATGCGCGGTGAATTCCAAAACCCAGACAAGGGGGAAGACACCGACATTCACGCCTTAGAACAAGGGTATGCCAGTGTGGTTCCCGTTCAGTTTGACTTGACCGCACACCACACCATTGGGACGCTGAATAGCTGGGATTTGAACCGCGGACATGGCTAAGCGCTACGACAAGCTCTTCTTGGGTTTACTTGGAGGCCTCATCTCCGCTGCAGTTGGATACCTTTTGCTCGGACTGGGGTGGAGCTGGGCCCAGGGAGAATCCTTGGGCTATTTCCATCGCGAGGTCTTCCTTGGAAGCCCCTTATACAAGGACCGTATTTTGAGCCTGTGTACGTTGTCCATTGTGCCCCTCTTCCATTTGGCCTACCGCCGAAAAATGGACCGCTTTGCGCGCGGGACGATGCTCCTGATGGTCATCTTGGTCTTGACCATTGTGGTCTTCCAAATGAACGGTGAATGACGCCTTCGACCAGCAGCAAACGGGTGGAAAAGATTTACATCTTGGCCGGCGAACCCTCGGGGGATGAGCACGTTGCCAAGGTGGTTCAAGAAGCGCTTCAACTTCAACCCGAACTCACCTTTCGTGGCATGGGTGGAGACGCGATGGACGCCCAAGGTGTGGTCTTGGTTGAGCACGTGCGCAACACCGCCATCATGGGTTTTGCTGAGGTCATTTCTAAACTCTGGTTTATCCGGGGCCTGTTTCATCGAATTCAAGCCGATATCCTGAGGTTCAACCCCGACCGAATCCTTTTGGTGGATTACCCTGGATTTAACCTCCGCATGGCGAAATGGGCCAAGAAAAATGGCTTTGCTGTGGACATGTACATCTCTCCACAAGTTTGGGCTTGGAAGCGACACCGTGTGCACCAAATTGCTCGGGACATCGACCGCCTCAATGTGATTCTGCCGTTTGAGCCGGACAGCTACCGTGGCCTCGACCTCGATGTGGAGTATGTAGGACACCCTTTGGCCGAATCTCGGCCTTCCGCTGAGTCCTCGCACAGTCAAAGCGGACAGGCTCAATGGCGTAAAACCCATGGCATTCCAGAGAAACAACCCATCCTGGCTTTGCTCCCCGGATCTCGGCCCCAAGAAATTCAAAGGTTGCTGCCCGTATTGGAAGAGACTGCCCGCGCCTTGCCAGGCCACTTTCCTGTGATTGCTGGTGCACCCGGAAGGACCTTGGCCGACTATCCCACAGACTTGCGGGTTGTGTTCGGCGAAACACAGGCCTTGTATCGCCATGCCGACGTTGGCATCGTAACCAGCGGAACGGCCACCCTCGAAGCCGCACTCGCAGGAATGCCCCAAGTGGTGGCCTACAGAACCAGCAGCTTGACTTACCAAGTGGCCAAGGCCTTTAGCAAGGTCAAGTACATCTCCTTGGTGAACTTGATTCTCAGCAAAGAAGCCGTCCCTGAGCGCATTCAAGACCAATGCACTTCGCAAGAATTGACAGACAGCTTAAAGCAAATCATGTCGCCAGAGGGCCGTTCGAATATGGCCAAAGACGTGGAAGCGCTTCGGTCCATCTTGGCCAAAGACGGTGCCAGTGGGCGCGTGGCTCGGAATTTGATCCGGCCTGTTCCAATCAGGCATTGAGGACGAATCAAACGGTCCTCTTCCTTCGTCAATCCACCTCCGAAAACACCACCCCTTTGTCGTGGGTGACGTCGTAGGCAAACTTGACTGTTCGGGTCTCTCCTGCCTTGAGGTTCATTGACCAAACGATGGACTCAGCAGCCTTGTCCAACCGACCCCCATCCAATTCCTCTGGGGACACTTCAATTTCCAATTGTCGAGAATTCGGCAAGGGCTCGATCAGCGTCAATTCACCGGGGCTCGAAGACCGATTGGTCACTTCTATCAAGAAAGCCCTGCGGTGCTGAATGCGGTTGCCGAGCGGAGAGCGATGGCAGAGCGCTTCCTCCTTCGAGCGCTGAACCTCCCATTCTAATGTTGGCCCTGCGTCGATCAGCAGCGAGTCTTCCGAACTCCTGAGCGGCTTGACCCCCGGAATGCCAGCCTCGTCCAAGAACCGAATGTCCTTGCCCAACAACAGAGAAAGACCCTGTTTTGGAACCGACACCCTCATTTGAACTGCGTTCGTTCGCTTTGGAACGCCAATAAACCGGCGACGAAGGGGGACTTGGACTTCGTTGAACACAACTTCACCCATGGGCCATTCGCCCACAGACATGTTTCCTTGCAGGACAAATCGGTGACCAACTGCCCGCACTGCTGCCTCCGGGGTCGTTCCTGCTGACGCATTTTTTGATGGGCGACGCGCATACGATGCCTCGACCGCATTTCGCCCCTCTGCACCCACCGAAAGGCCTGAGAATCCCGGCCAATTCTCGTCCACAAATTCTATGTTGCCCGCAATGGGCACGGGCAAATCCAACCGGTATCGCCCACGCTGTTGCAACACGCCAAGTCCATTGCCCACTGCCTGCAATTGCAGCTTCGGCGCCCACTGTGCACCCTGAATCTCCGCAACTTCTGCCCACACCTCTCCCGACTCGCCTTCTGGCCACATGACAGACAACACATGAGGCCGACTGCTCTTTAACTCCCGCTGTTGTGCCCGAATGACTTCGGCATTGGCCTGCATGCCCGCCACTTCTTGGCGAAGCTCAACACGCCGGTACAATGCATCTCGAAAGGACGCATGCATCCAATCCGACACCTCTTCCAAATCCTCAACCAAAATGGACTCCGCGGTGCCACCAACCGTCCGATTTGCCCTGAGCATCTCCAAGTCTTCCTCCACCAAATCCAATTGAGCTTGGCGCAATTCCAATTCGATTGTCAACTCTTCCAACTGGGACTCCCAAGCCTTGTTTTGCGCTTCTCCTTCAGGCGACAAAGCCCCCCTTTGAGCACCTTCAGACACCCCCAATTTCCCGTTGCCCTTGGCAGGAAAAACGCGGACTCGGTCTGTGTCCATTGCACTCCTGCTTTGGGCCACCACAAGCTCTCCTTGCACTCCCGCGGCCTTCCATGTCACCAAAGCAGCATCCCGGTAAAAGGTCACGTGCTCTATGGTCTGTGCATTCGACGTCCAAACGGTACTCCCCACAAGGAGGATGGCAATCCACGATTTTAAGTTCAGAGGGCTCATGCCCGAAAGGTACTCAGGCGGAGCCTCAAGGCACGCAAATCACAGTGTCCACATGAGGAGCATAGGCGACCCACAGGCCCAATCCGCCCTCCACATTGGTGGCCACATCCGAAGGGTTCGCGAACGGGGACCCTTGAGATTGAATTTGCTCTTCCATGCTGGTGATGGCTTCATATGCCCCACGGTCAATGTGATCCCAACGCACCAAAACGGTATCCCCAGTTTTGTAGAATCCAATCTCGTCGGGATTGGCATCGTCTTCGAAATCGGCAGCAGTCACCGGACGGAATTGTGTGAATTCAAAGGCCAAACCATTGAAAAAGGCATCCTCCACCGTCGACACCGAGGGGTACAAAAAAGTGGGGTCTTTCCCGAGCCGCTGGGCAGACCAACGGTAAGCATTTCCCAAGGAATCTGGATCCTCAAAAAGAGCATGAAGAACACCGAGAGAATCGGTATTCCCGGGAATCTCAAACCACAAACTGTCCAATGCAATCGGGGGATTCAACTTTGTGATCGCCCGGGCAGTGTCCTCTCCCAGAACAGCTTCCAGCGCATAGGTACGCCCTTCTTCACCCAGAATCGTGAAGGACGTGTACACGCACAAATTGCTCAAAATCAAAACCTCCACAGGGAAACCCAACAGCTCTGAAGCTGCAGCCAACTCTTCTGGACCCAACTCTGAGGTGCACACTTCAATCAGGTCGACCTCGAGGCCATCCACATCCAATTTCACTTCTGCCCCACCTGCGTACAAGCTGCCCAACGATGAGGCGTCAATTGGGGCAAAGTAATCCTGTGATTGACTCAACAAAACAAAGGGCGGCAAACCCGTTTCAATTCTGCCCTCTACCACCAAATAAGGCTGCTGATTGGGCAACTCAACCGTGATGGCTTTCTCACACCCTGTCCAAGTCAAGGCAGAAAAAAGGACGGCGATTGCAAGGAAGGAATGGGAATAACCTAGACGCATTGATGTTCTCTTGATACAGTAGCAACGTTTGACCCTTTGACATGTTCAAAATTACATCCTCTAATCACCGTGAAACTTGTGTTTATCCGTGGGATTAAGCCAACTTGCGTCTCAATTGCCCCCTCATGTTCAACCGCCGCCAGCTTCGGATCAAAGTCCTCCAAACTTTGTACGCATTTCACACGGACAAAGACGGTTCCGTGGAGGAGGCCCACAAGCTCTTGCTCAAAGGACTAGACAAGACCTACGACCTATATCTCCTGCTTTTGATGCTCATCGGAGAAATGCAGGATGCCGCCATCGAACGCATAGAAGCTGGACGACTCAAGCAACAGCCTACGCGCGAAGACCTGCATCCAAACACCAAGTTTGTCAACAACAAACCGCTGAGGATCATCATCAAAAGCAAAGAGTTGGCGAAGGAAGCTGCCAACCGAAAATTGGGCTGGGGACAGGAACAAGACATGATCAAGCGTCTTTTTAAGTCGCTGGTTATGAGCGAGGAATACACCGCTTACATGGACAATGAGGAGCGTGGTTTTCAACACGACAGAGAATCCCTCAACCGCATGTTCCGCAAGCACATTGTGAACGACGAAGGCCTTCAAGAGTGGATCGAAGAGCAAAGCATTTTGTGGAGCGACGACCTCGACTTGGCCAGTTCCATTGTGCTCAAAACGGTCAAAACCATCACCGAAGGATCCGAAGACCTCGTGCTTTCTGAGATGTGGAAAGACGACGGGGACGACCGCGAGTTTCTGGAACACCTCTTTAGCCGCACCCTCGCTATGGCAGAGGAACACGACAAGGCCATCGAGACCACTGCCTCCAACTGGGACTTGGAGCGCATTGCGACCATGGACCTTCTCCTTCTTCGCATGGCCATCGCCGAAGCGCGCACTTTCCCCTCTGTGCCGCTAAAGGTGACGATCAACGAGTACATCGACTTGGCCAAATTTTACAGCACCGAAAAGTCAGGCGCCTTTGTGAATGGCGTTTTGGACAAGCTGTTCACCGCCATGCTAGAGGACGGCCGCATTGTCAAAACAGGAAGGGGATTGATTGGATGACCGCATCGCGTTCCGTTTTTTGGTTGCGTGTTCTGGCGTGGTGCTTCACCATTCCCATGCTCCTCTCTTGCTCGGGACGCGCAGACTCCACCGTCGACGCCAGCTTCATTCACATTCCGGGCGCTGAAGGCGCTGAACGGGCGCCCAAAATGCGCTGGACTTCCACCCGAATGGACTTGGGTCTTGTTGCAGCAGGTGAGACACGCACGTTGACTTACACGGTGACCAATGGCGGCAAGTCCCCCATGGTCATCACCCAAGTGATGCCCAGCTGCGGCTGCACGATTGCCCAAGCCTGGAACACCTCCCCGCTTTCGCCTGGAGATTCCATGGACGTGGTGCTTGAATTTGTATCGGGGGATCAAACCCGATCCGTCGAAGAATTTGCGACTGTGGTGACCAACGCCATTCCAGCTTCCGTAGAACTCACATTTACTGCCCAAGTCATTGGACCTGATCCAACATCAACACCATCACAACCATGAATTTCACACCATCCCTTTTTCTTCAAGCTTCCACTGACGCCGGTGGAATGAGCACCTTGGTCTTCATCATGGGCACCATGCTCGTGTTCTACTTCTTCATCATGCGTCCTCAGCTCAAGAAGCAAAAGGAAACACGGAAGTTCAGGGAGACCATTGCCAAGGGAGACCGTGTGGTCACCGTCGGCGGCATCCACGGCAAAGTCTTGGACGTGAACGACAAAACAGCGTTGCTCCAAATCGACAAAGGTTCGATGCGGGTTGATCTCGGCGGAATCTCTGCAGACGGCGCAGCCAGCGAGGAAGCCCTTAGCGGAAAAGCCTAATATGGCCGCAGGAGGCCGCATCCGGAAAAGCATGTCCTCCATGAATGGCAGGACCTTTGCCATTTGTCTGGCCCTGGCGTCCTTTCTGTGGCTCTTGCGGGCCATGGAGGGCGAGCGTGAAGTCTCTTACACCTTTGGCATCGAGCTGGTGGGCGCAGAAGCCAATACTGGGCTCCAAGCCGTCCTGCTAGACTCAGTCGCCACAGCCAATGTGCTGCTCTCGCCATGGGACCACCTCAAAGGCCGATGGTGGCGCAACCCCAATCCTGTGACCTTGAAAGTCGTGGGGTTGAGGACACCAAGAACCGAGGTGCCTTCTGGCCAACTGGGAACAGAAATTGAAGCGCGACTGGGCACAAGTGCCCGGGTCCGGTCCATTTCCCCGGCGACCTTGGCCATAGACGTTCGAAAAGGCCCCGCTTCCAAATGACACCTTCCTCCCCTCCGCGCGCGTCGTCTTTGGGCATCGCCTTGCTGCCGATTCTGATTTTGGTCCTTCTCCTGGCCGCCGATGTGCTTGCCTTTGGGGAAGACAGCAGCTATGGAAGCAACCAACTCGCGCTGCTCATTGCCTCTGGACTGACTGTCGCCTTGGGCATGTGGAAAGGACTGACTTGGTCCACTTTCGAGTCCCACATCAAAGAGACCTTGGGAGATGCCGTCGGCGCCATCCTGCTGCTGCTGCTCATTGGCGCCCTGGCAGGCACATGGCTCGTTTCCGGCATCATTCCCACCTTAATTGACCTTGGACTCGATGTGTTGAGCAAGGACATCTTTCTGCCTGCCGCCTGCATTTTGTGTGCCGCAGTAAGCTTGGCCACTGGATCGAGCTGGGGCACGGTGGGCACAGTGGGCGTGGCCTTGATTGGCATCGGACAAGCCTTGGGCCTTAGCGAAGGTTGGATCGCCGGCGCCATCATTTCCGGGGCCTATTTCGGAGACAAGCTTTCCCCCTTGTCCGACACCACCAACCTCGCCCCAACCGTGGCTGGAACAGATTTGTTCACCCACATTCGTTTCATGCTCTGGACCACAATTCCGAGCATCACCATCGCCTTGATTGTCTTTACTGTGGCCGGGCTCGGTTCAGAGGGCATCGCCGACATGGGCAGTGCTCAAGCGCTGCAAGCGGAATTGGGCTTGCATTTCAATTTGCACTGGAGTTTGTTTTTGGTGCCCCTTGGGGTCATTGTGTTGATCGCAAAAAAAGTAGCCCCCGTTCCCGCGCTGTTTATCGGGGTTCTCGGCGGCGCCTTGGCGGCACTTGTGGCGCAACCCAACCTGATTTCCACTTTGGCCACCGATACAATTGGCCCAGCCTTGGGCTTGGGAGAAACTTACTTGGGTGCTGCATTTTCGGCGCTCATGACAGCTGCAGCAACGGACGTGGCGATTGAAACGGGGAACCCCGTGGTGAACGACCTGCTCACTTCAAGCGGCATGAAGGGCATGCTCAATACGGTTTGGCTGATTATCTGCGCCCTCACCTTCGGTGCTGTCATGGGCGCGGCTGGATTTTTGGAGCGCATTACCCGCGCCATCTTGTCTGCAGTAAACGGCACTTTTTCTTTGGTCTTCGGCACGGCATTTTCCAGTGTCATGTTCAACATCATTGCCGCTGACCAATACATCGCCATTGTGGTGCCAGGACGCATGTTCCGAGAAGCCTATGCTGAGCGCGGCGCTGCACCCCAACTGTTGTCCCGCACGCTCGAAGATGCGGGCACCGTGACCAGTGTGCTCATTCCTTGGAACACCTGCGGTGTGGCCCAAAGCGGTGTTTTGGGCGTGGGGGTTTTGGCCTTTGCTCCCTATTGTGTGTTCAACTATGTTTCCCCACTGATGACCCTGCTCGTGGCCGCCATTGGCTTCCGCATCCCGGCATTGAATCCCAGCGCAACTTCGGAAGAAATGTCCCACCCGGGAACCACTTGACCCCCAAGGCTGTTGGACATGCAGATGGAACAAGATGCCTACGCCGCGCTGCAAGACGACCGCACGATTCGTGTAGAAAAGGCCGCAGAAAACAACCTGCAGTCCATCGACGTCGACATCCCCCGCGATCAGCTCGTTGTGGTGACAGGGGTGAGTGGTTCCGGCAAGTCTAGCTTGGCATTTGACACCCTCCACGCCGAAGGACAACGTCGATATTTGGAGACCTTCAGTGCCTATGCCCGGCAATTCATGGGCGGCCTCGAGCGGCCCAAAGTAGAGCGCATCACTGGCTTAAGTCCGGTCATCGCCATCGAGCAAAAGACCATTTCCCGCAATCCCCGTTCCACCGTGGGCACGGTGACCGAGCTCCTGGACTTCTTGCGTGTCTTGTTTGCCCGGGCTGCCACCGCTTACTCCAGTGCCACTGGCGAACCGATGGTGCGGTTCACCGATGAAGGCATCCTCTCCCGCGTCATCAGCGATTATGCAGGAGAGCGACTGCTCATATTGGCCCCTTTGGTTCGCGGCAGAAAAGGACACTACAGAGAACTGTTCGAGACCATTCAAAAACAAGGTTACCTGAGGGCACGTGTCGATGGAGAGGTGGTGGAACTCGACCCAGGGTTCAGGGTGGACCGCTACAAGATTCACGACATTGAAGTGGTCATCGATCGCATTGTGGTCCCTGAGCCACCGGCATTGAATTCAGAAGGCAAACCCAATGGAGAGGAGGCCGAACGCGTCCTTCGCTCCTTGCGAACAGCATTGGCCATGGGCAAGGGCAGCATGATGGTGCTTCCCCTGGACGAAGCCGTGCCGCGGCACTTCTCTCGTGCACTCATGTGCCCCACCACCGGCATCAGCTACCCCGAACCGGAACCCAATCTCTTCTCTTTTAACTCACCCTATGGCGCCTGTCCCACATGCAATGGCCTTGGCCAAGTGGCGGAGGCGTCCAAAGCGCTCATCATTCCAGATGGTTCCAAGAACCTGAGACAAGGCGGACTCGCTCCACTAGGTGTCTTAAAAACAGGCTGGACAAGGCAGGTGGTTGAAGTGATGCTTGAAGCAGGTGGTCACTCGATTCGCACCCCCATGGACGATGTAGACGAGGCCACTTTGAGCAGCATCCTCTATGGTGCAGAGCAGCCTGTTGTGATTCCTGGGAAAGCTGGCACGAAAGAAAGACGGGTCCGATTCGACGGCGTGATCGCCGCCATTGAAAGGGCAGCCAAGGATGGCTCTGGCGCCCCCCTCAAGCGTTGGGCCCAGAAATTCCTTCACAAGCGTCCCTGTCCTTCTTGCGGTGGTTCTCGATTGAAACCCACGGCCCATCAATTCAAGATTGCGGGCGCCACACTGCCCGATGTGGTGGCCATGGACTTGCGAGACTTGGTTCAATGGTCCGACAACGCGCTGTCGACCTTGGGCGAGCGAGAAGCGGCCATTGCACAAGAGCCGCTTCAAGAAATCTCCAGCCGCTTGGGCTTTTTGCTCGACATGGGACTCGACTACCTCACATTGGACCGGCCTGCCCGGTCCCTCAGCGGCGGAGAAGCCCAGCGCATCCGCTTGGCCACCCAAATCGGGTCCAAACTAACTGGGGTCTTGTACATCCTCGACGAGCCAAGCATTGGCCTTCATCAGCGAGACAACCAGCGCTTAATCGACAGCCTCAAGACACTGAGAGATGTGGGCAACACCGTGATTGTGGTCGAACACGACGAGGACATGATGCGCCAAGCCGATCACCTGATTGACATTGGACCCGGTGCTGGAAAACACGGAGGACATGTGGTTGCAGAGGGCCCTCCCTCCGCACATTTGGCGCAAGACAGCGTCACAGCCCAATTTTTGGATGGCCGACGAAACATTGCCATACCGGAGAAACGCCGCAAAGGAAATCGGAAGAAATTGGCCCTGCTGGGCGCAACAGGTCACAACCTCAAAGGGGTAGATCTGAGGCTGCCTTTGGGCACCTTCATCTGCATCACCGGAGTCAGTGGAAGTGGCAAAAGCACTTTGGTGAACCAAACCCTCCACCCCGCCCTTCACAACCATTTTTACGAGGAGACCAAGCGCCCCCTTCCGTTTGCCAAGCTCAACGGACTTCAGCACCTCGACAAGGTCATTGCCATTGACCAAAGTCCCATTGGTCGGACGCCACGCTCCAACCCAGCCACCTATACCGGTGTGTTCAACGAAATCCGCAACCTCTTTACCCAGCTTCCTGAGGCGAAAATCCGCGGGTACAAGCCGGGCCGGTTCTCCTTCAATGTGACCGGAGGACGATGTGAGACTTGCAAAGGCGCAGGATTGAGGACCATCGAGATGAACTTCTTGCCCGACGTTCATGTCCCGTGTGATGACTGTGGTGGAAAGCGATACAACCGGGAGACAGTGGAGGTGCGATACCGGGGGAAATCCATCGCCGACGTCCTCGCCATGACGGTCGAAGAAGCGCTGGAGTTCTTCGAAGCCCACCCCAAAATCAAACGGGTCTGCAGCACCCTTCGGGATGTCGGATTGGGCTACATCACATTGGGCCAACCCTCCACCACCCTTTCCGGTGGTGAAGCCCAGCGGGTGAAGCTCTCCACTGAGCTCGCGCGAAAAGACACGGGAAACACCTTCTATATCCTAGACGAGCCCACCACAGGCCTCCATTTCCAAGACGTCGAGATGCTCTTGAACGTTCTGCATAGGCTGGTGGACCAAGGCAACACAGTCTTGGTTATCGAGCACCAATTGGACGTGGCCTGCAATGCAGACTACATCGTGGACATCGGACCAGAAGGCGGAAGTGGAGGAGGACACATTGTGGCCCAAGGAACGCCCGAAGAAGTGGGCAACGCCGGCAAAGGGGCCACTGCCGAACACATTAAAGCCACACTGGAGCGACGCAAACCAGTATAATCTTTCGTATATTCCTTGGTCATGGTAAGAAAATCTCACCTCGACCCGAGGAGCTGGAACGACATCAAAGCGCACGACAGCTGGTCCATCTTTAAAATCATGTCCGAGTTCGTAGAAGGCTTTGCTGGCCTTCAGCGTGTTGGACCTTGCATCAGCATTTTTGGCTCTGCCCGGAAAGCGCCAGACGATCCCGATTACCTCTTGGCCACCGAAGTTGGCCGGAAGCTGGTGGAGAGTGGATATGGTGTAATTACCGGCGGTGGCCCCGGCATTATGGAAGCTGGAAACAAAGGCGCACACGAAGCCGAAGGTGTGTCGGTGGGCCTCAACATGCGATTGCCCCACGAGCAACACCACAACCCCTACATCAGTCCAGAAACGAGTTTAGAGTTTGACTATTTCTTCGTTCGGAAGGTCATGTTCATGAAGTACAGCCAAGGCTACATTGTACTTCCAGGGGGATTCGGTACGCTCGACGAGCTTTTTGAAGCGATCACCTTGATTCAGACGGCCAAATCCAAACGTTTCCCCATTGTTTTGGTCCGCAAAGCCTTCTGGGAAGGGTTGATGGATTGGATCAAAGCCACCCTCCTCGAGCAAAATGCCACCATCAGTGCCAAGGACCTCGACTTGATTCAAGTGGTGGACACCGCAGAAGAAGCGGTGGCCGTGATCGACACCTTCTACAAGACGTTTGTGCTCAAGCCCAACTTCTAATCCAAAGGCAACCTTACCCCAGGGCATCGCGTTCTTCGGACATGTCCATGAACCGATGGCTTTGTTTCCTGACTTGCCTTGTCTTTTGCGGTTGCGAGGGCGCTACACGCGTTCAGTACCATTTCGAAAACAGCACCAGCGACACGGTTAAGCTCCTCTTTCGGGGGCACAATACTTGGGTGGACTCTACTGCTGTGGACATTCCACCCGCCGGTACTCAAACCCTTTGGGCTGTTGACCAACGGGGCAAATGCAACGAATGTGCGCACTACGTCTCGCCCTATACCTACATGGACACGCTCGACCTATTGGAGGGCCAATGGCTCAATTACCCTCGGCCGGAAGACTGGTTTAGCCACAGTAACGAAGGGAGAAGCTGGATTGAATTCGACCACCGATTGACAATCACCCCGGAGATGATCATCCGTTAATGATGAGCCACATCTTTCCCGTCTTCTGATTCAGACCCACCTTGTGCACTCAAAACACCCTCGCATGCGCCTCTCCTCCTTCTTTGCCCTGACCTTGGCTTTGCCCTTGAGTCTAGCCGCACAAAATCTACCGTACGACCTGACTGTGCTCAGTCAGCCATACGCCTCATTGGTCGAGGCTACGGTTTTGTCTCCGTTCCAATACGACGGCGACGAGGGTTGGGACGACCCGACATTTTCGGCGCCTTTGGGCTTCACCTTTGACATGGCCGGCACCCCCATTACCGAGCTCACGCAATACGGCGTGGGTTGCTTGATGATGGGCCTCACGTTTGACCCCAAATCAGGCTCTCCCTTGCTTCATGGGGTCATCCCCACCAACTACGACCTGTCTGACCGGGCCATCAACGGTGGGGAACCCTCCATCATTCAATGGTCCACGACCGGCGCTCCGGGCAATCAAATCTTCACGATTGAATGGGCCAATGCCGGTTTGTACGACGAAGTCTTTGGCCCCGACACTGTGACCTTTTCTTACGTGAACTTGCAAGTGCGCCTCTTCGAAGCCGACAACAGCATCGAATACCACTACGGTCCCTCGGACATCGCAGAGGCCATCACCGCTGGGGAACCCCAGGTGTCAGGCCTCCTGCTTAACGTAGACACCGACTCGTACTTTGGGAACATTGTGGCTTTGGGGGGCAACCCTTCGCAACCCAATATGACAATGCTCTCCAGCCTAGATGATTGGTACTACGGTCCTGTCTTGGACAGCTACCCTACCGATGGTACGGTTTACCGTTTTGGTCCCACTGGGCTGCCCTTGGGCACAATCGACAGCCAAGGTGTGACTGTGACCCTCTCCCCTAACCCCACCACTGATATGCTCAACGTCCAGTTCGCTGGTCAGCAGAAGTGGGAAGTGCTCGACCTCTCTGGTCGGGTGATGCTGTCGGGAACAGACCAAGACGGAGTGCGCATTGACATGACGCCCCTCTCTGCCGGAACCTATTTGTTCGCCTTGGAAGGGGCAACGATTCAGCAGGTCATCCGACAGTGATTCCTGACATCCTGACACTGGAACCGCCGGCCTGCTGACAGGTCGGCGGTTTTTTTGTGCCCGATGGCCTTCGGCATGCGTTTTGACTGTTGGGAGCCGGCCAGCAATGGACCGCCATTAAAACAAGAATCGACATCATGCAACAAGGCAAGATCAACGTACAGACGGAAAACATCTTTCCGATCATCAAGAAGTTCCTGTACAGCGACCACGAAATTTTTCTGCGCGAGCTCGTCTCCAACGCGGTAGACGCTACCCAGAAGCGCAAGGCCCTGATTCGGGTTTCTGAAATCGAAGGCAACGCAGACGGCGCACAAGTGAACGTGATCCTCGACAGCGAGGCGAAGACCCTGACCATCCGCGATGCGGGCATTGGCATGAGCGAGGAGGAGGTCGACAAGTACATCAATCAAATCGCCTTCTCCGGCGCCACCGAATTCGTGGAGAAGTTCCAGGAGAAGTACGCCGACCAGTCCGAAGCCAAGGAAGCCATCATCGGCCACTTTGGACTCGGTTTCTACAGTGCCTTTATGGTCGCCGACCGCGTGGACATTTTGTCTTGGAGTCAGCGCGCAGGAGAAGCGCCAGTAAAATGGACCTGTGACGGCTCCCCCAACTACGAGATGGGGCCTTTGTCCGAAGACGACTTCAAGGCCCTCGGCCGCGACGAAGCGCACCTGTACGGCACCGACATCGTACTCCACATTGGCGAGGAAGGTGCGGAGTTCCTCGAGGATCAGCGCATCATGGGCATCTTGGAGAAGTACTGCAAGTTCATGCCGGTCCCGGTGATCTGCGGCACGTCCACCACCCAGGAGGACGACCCCAGCGGCGAGAAGGACGAAGAAGGCAACGTGAAGAAGGTGTCTGTGGAGGTGCCCCGCGTGATCAACGCCAACGACCCCATCTGGCTCAAGTCACCCGCCGACTTAAAGAACGAGGATTACTTGGAGTTCTACCGGACCCTGTATCCGATGAACTTCGACGAGCCTTTGTTCCAGATCCACTTGAACGTGGACTTCCCGTTCAACCTCACGGGCGTGCTCTACTTCCCGAAGGTGAAGAAGGAGATGGACATGCAGCGCAACAAGATCCATCTCTACTCCAACCAGGTGTTCATTACCGACAACGTGGAGAACATCGTACCGGATTTCTTGACGCTGCTCCACGGGGTCATCGACTCTCCGGACATCCCATTGAACGTGTCCCGTTCCTACCTGCAGGAAGACGCCAACGTAAAGAAGATCACCTCGCACATCTCCAAAAAGGTCTCCGACAAGCTGGGCAAGATGTTCAAGGACGACCGCGCCGACTTTGAGTCCAAGTGGCAGGACATCCAGATGTTCACCGAGTACGGCATGCTCATGGACGAGAAGTTCTTTGAGCGCGCTGGCAAGTTTGCCCTCTACGGCGACACCGAAGGCCAGCACCGCACCATGGACGAATTGGTGGCGTCCCTCAAAGAGACCCACACCGACAAGGACGGCAATGTGGTCATGCTGTACACGCCCAACCCCGAGGCCCAGCACGGATACGTGTCTTCGGCCCGCGAAGCTGGGTATACGGTATTGCACCTGGAAAGCCCCCTGACCTCGCACCTGATCCAGAAGCTGGAGATGTCCGCTGGCGACACCAAGGTTCAGTTCCGCCGGGTCGACTCCGACATTGTGGACCGCTTGATCCCCAAAGACGACGCGCCCGAAAGCGCACTGGAAGAAGAGAAGCAGAACGCCCTCAAGGAAGAGTTCGAAGGGCTCGTTCCAGACAAGACCATCTACAAGGTGGCCTTCGCAGCGATGTCGCCTTCGGCCCCGCCAGTCACCATTACCCAAAGCGAGTTCATGCGCCGCATGAAGGAACAGCAGCGCGTGGGCGGCGGTGGCGGAATGGCCATGTTTGGCAACATGCCCGACAGCTACGATTTGATCTTCAACGCCAACCACCCCCTGGTGACCGGATGGGCCGACAGCGATGCGGAAGCGCGCAAGCCCAAAGTGGAACGGGCCATCGCCCTGGCGCGCCTTTCGCAAGGCCTGCTCCAAGGCGAAGAGCTCACCACCTTCATTTCTGCCGGTTATGCCGGACTCAACGACTAAACTCCATTCATGAAATACGCACTCTGGGCCCTCCTCGCCCTCCTCGCATTTGTCGGCTACAGCGCCATGTCCAATTACAACGGCTTCATTTCCAGTGAAGAGACCGTGGACTTGCAATGGGCCAACGTGGAAACGCAATACCAGCGCCGCTTTGACTTGATTCCCAATTTGGTCGCCACCGTCAAGGGCGTGGCCGATTTCGAGAAGAGCACGCTGACCGCCGTGACCGAGGCCCGCGCCTCCGCCTTCAACGCCATGCAGGCGGTGGGCGACGGGACCGGCAGCATTGCGGACTTCCAGCAATCCAACATGGTGCTCGGACGCGCCATGAACGGCATGTTGGGATACAGCGAGCGGTACCCAGAGCTCAAAGCCAATCAAAACTTTTC
>Ga0115008_10000300_pt1 | contig 35054 bp, 25 predicted proteins | sample FraStrMetagenome_FD_87164 | JGI IMG/M metagenome (GOLD analysis project Ga0115008, IMG submission 87164) | Marine eukaryotic phytoplankton communities from Arctic Ocean - Fram Strait ARC3M Metagenome | ecosystem: Environmental > Aquatic > Marine > Oceanic | place: Fram Strait | collected... | reverse complement strand
GCGTGACCAGTGAACATTGAAATGATACCATTGAGATCTAATGGGTTTTTCATTTGTCCTTTGTTTCTGGCAAACATTGCTTGACCATTTTTTACAGTAACAAATAAGTTTTGGCCATCTGTTTTTTCAGTAGGTTCTTCCTCAAAGTTTAATTCACCAGATAGTCCAGCTTCTATTAAATTTTTAAAATCACCAAAGGTCAGTGATTTATCATCAAATGGATGTTTCATGTGCCCTGCCGCTCCACCTTCCATAATCAAATCGTGTTGATTATTTACTTGAAAGTATTCATTTAAAAAATGTGTAAAATTAGTGTATATCTTCATGAGAAGTTTATTAATTGTTTTTATCCTAGCGAGGATGTTAATGCACCTACCATTGCTCCATAGTCTCCATCATTTTTGGCAATTAATCCGTCTACTACTTCTTGTGCCTTTTCTTCATCAAATTCTTCTCCGAATGCTTTCTTTAAAACCGTGAATGCGTATTCTTTAAATTCTTCGTCAGAATTAACTTCTGCTTCAGTAACTACTGATTCAGATAATGAATTTCTTAAACCACAATATTCACATTCTACAGTTCCGTCTTTGTCAATTTCTTTGTATGCATGTCCTTTTTTATTTGAACATTTTGGGTGTGATTCAGTAAGACCTAAAGATTCCATTAAACCAATAGCGATATCTCCAACGACTCTATCTGCTTGTCCGTTTTCAACGTATTTTTTGTTAATAATAACAATATTATTTCCAGATACTGGGATAATATACATTGGCATCATACCAGTACTAAAATCATACTTGTATGCACCTTTAAGTTTTTTACCAATATCCATAAATGATTTACCATCATCTAATACTTGTTGTACGTAATCAGCAATAGTATCTAGGTTACCATCGTTTTTAGCTTCAGTAAGTAAATCTCCAACATTGTCATTGTTTTTAGATTCGAACATATTAAACGCATTTAATAATGCCTGTCCCATTGCTTCTTCTCTAATACTTTCTAAGTATAAAGCAGTACCTTCAACGATGCCAATACCTGACCATCCGGAAGCATTTGCAAGATCTGAATAATATTTGTCTAATATTCTTTTAGTTGTCGTAGCTCCTATTTTTAGGAAATGATTACCAAGTCCAGGTGCTTTTAATTCAAATGGACCAATTCTACCTTTGATGTTTTTAGAAATAACTACTTCTCTATGAAAATTAGCATCCGTCATTGCTTCTTCAAAAAGATATTTGATACAACCTAACATGCCTACTTTGTCCATTGCACCAAAATCTGTTAATTTTTTACCAAATATGTTTTTGTATACAGTGTGTACTTTTTTAGCGTCTCTTTTATATTGTACCGAAATAGCTTCCATTACTAATAGTGCTTCAAATGCTGGATATACTTGGTCATAACCTTTACCGTAAATATCTGCCATTAACCACTCTTTGTTAGCTTCATCCCATAAATATGCAAACTCTGCGCCGCCATCATTAGCAACGTCTTTTAAATATTTTGAAATATTTGAAATAGAGCCTTTAGTATTTCTAGTGCCGTCTTTATAGAAGTTCATATCAGCAGGTGAAGATTCTAGTCCAGAAGATGCCCCTCCTTTAATTATTTTATCTATGTTTTTACCACCTTTATATCCCCTTCTAAGGAGTGGTAAAATGTTTTCAGGGTAAGAATCATAATGTATATAGACCGATTCTATATTTCCTTTTTTATCTATTTTACCTACTTGACCTCTAGTACCTTCTTCAATTAATGAAACCGATTCATTAACTCCAGAGCCTTTTAATTTTGTAAAAAATTCTATTCTTTGATCTTCAGTTAAATCTTTTATAGAAGTAACATCAAAATCAGATAACATTGATTTGAATGCATCGGCCGCAGAATTTCTTTTTGCGTCTATTTCTTCTTGTAGTTTAATTTGTGTTTTAGTATTCCTAAGAGTAGAAAAGTCACTAAAAGATTGTAATTTTGCCATTTTGGTTAAATTTATTTTTTATTACTATATTATTATATATCTCCTTCAAATTCAACATTTTTAATGTTGTATTCAAACTTCTGTTCCTTGTATATTTTTATCCTTGCCTTTGAATGTCTGATCAAGTAATTATCCCAATCTGGTGATGATAAATCATCTACGAAATCTATGATATTTACTGAATCTTTTGAGCTGTGTTGTCTAAGTCCACGACCAATTGATTGTCTAATTATTACTTCGGATTTAAACGACTCTGTAAAAAATATGTTATGTATTTTTTTAATAGAGATACCCGTAGAGAACGTACCATACGATGCAACTATAACAACTTCCTCACCTGCTTCCATCTTTTTCTTATATTCTTCCCTAATATCTTTATCTGTATTACCGTCTACGTAATATACTGTTTTGTTATTTTCTTGTCTAAGTTTGGCATATATTTTTTTACCATGTTCTATGCGATGAAATAATACTAGACCATTACCTTTAACCCTAGATATTATGTTTGTGATAAAATTAAGACGACCTATTGAATTGATCACGTAGTTTTGTTCAAATTTAAAGACGTCTTTGCTTTCATATCTATTCTGTGACATTTCTCTGAACGCATCTTTAGCGGACTGAGGCGCATAATCCATTTTGATTATTTTTACTTTACATCCAGCAATGTGACCTTCGTTCTGTAAGTAATTAGCACTTATCTCGGTAATTAATGGCCCAGTGTATGCCATTAACGTGAGGCGGTCAAGAGAGCCTTCCTTTGGAATTGTTCCTGATAAGCCATAACGATAAGAGGCATTAGTGCATTTTTGTAAAATGGTTTTGATTGAATGTGATTTTGCTTTATGTGTTTCATCAATAATGACTGCGTCGAATTGTTCAAAATATTCTTTTTTCTTTTTAACAAGTGATTGATACGTACCTATAACAACATTTCTACCCGCTCTTATTTTTTGACCGGAGTATATCTGTTGTACCTTGATGTCTATTTGGTTTCTATAATTATAGTCTAAAAAATCTTCACTTGCTTGTACAACTAATGAAACATTAGGCACAATAAATAGAATTTTTTGTGCTTTTTGATTTTCTAATAAATATGCTACTGTTAAAAAAGAAATAAGTGTTTTACCTGCCGAAGTTGCTAATTCACTTAAACATTTTTTAAATTTAAGAATATTAAATGCTGCTTCAATTTGATAATCCCTGGGCGTTATCTCTGACTTTTCGAAAAAGTCTAAAGCCCATTTTGTGAATGTTTCTTGATTAATGTTTCTGTCAAAGAGTTCTGTAATATTGTTTAGTGTCAGTTCATATCCATATGTTTTACATACGCTCATGACTTCTCTCCACAAACCAGCAGGAATCCATTTATCATCTTTTATATATGAAATATAGCCGTCCCATAATCCCTTCTTCACTAATGGATTAAATCGCCAAGATTCAATTCTTCTGTTCAAAGAAATATTTAGCTGTTCTAATTCCATTTCAGTTGCTTTGTCAATACGCAACAACTGTTTATTTTCTGTCAAACTAAGCTCCATGTTTTAGAGCATTTTTATTTACCTTACAGATCCTTTAATGCCAGTCTGTTTCGGATGGCAAATCCCATATTATCTAGGGTTTTTACCGATTCTCTTAGAAATTCTATTTGATTTTCTAAATGAGAAAGAATCATATTGTCATCTGCTAAATCAGTTTCAATAAATCTTTCTTTTTGTTTTTCTCCCAACTTGTAATCGTATTCATAATATTTAATGTATGCGGTTCTATATCTACTAGCGACTTTAGTTTTTTGTTCTTTAACCTTCATGTTCAAATATGCCATTTGGTCGACTAATGTTTGTCTTGAAGATAATACATCTGCTATAACCACTTCCAGTCCATTTAATTTTCTAAGATTTTGAGCAAGTGCTTTTATATTATTAGACCATTCGTTTCTTTGTGCACTTAGTTTTTGATCTAGTGCTAATATATTTTCTTTTGCGCTCATTTAGAATAATGATTTTTTGTTGTTATTGTTTTTGATAAATTTTGATATTTTTTGTCCTTTTTTAAATTTAGGTTTTGAGAACGTTATGTCTGGTGATTCTATAGACGTGTCTAATGGTTTGAAATCAATTAATAATTTCATTCTTTTAAAACGTGAGCCGTCTTTATAGAAATCATCTAAGTTATCTTCTACCATAATGTTAATATCGTCTATACGTACCATAAATCTAATTGACTTGAAGTGAAATAATCGTTAATTTTTTTATGAGCATCTATCTTTAACTCATAGCATTTCAATATCAGGTCATTAAGATCTTTGATATTATATTTATCTAGTTTATTTTCTTTAAGAAATTTAGACCACATGAATACTGATCTACCTCTTCTTAGTTTTTCTGCCATTTTCTTTTTACCAGTTGCATCATTGTCAAACATATATCTCACAGTGGGTATTTCATCAAAATCATCAGTAGATCTACCCGCAGTTGCAAGCGCTAATGAATTCTGCATAAACTTTGCATCAAGAGGACCTTCAAAAATAGTAAGATCTCTTTGAAAATTAACTTGCATTATACCAAAAAGAGTAGATACTTTTGTTAATGCCGAAAGCTCTTCATTAGTCATATCTAATGGTTTTCCCATTTCTTCGTGTAATTTTGGTAAATCATATGTTAGATATCTTTGTCCATATCCTTTCATTCTACGTGTCTGTGCTCCTATAATTTTATTTTCAGCTCCAAAATTAAGAATCCATAACCTATGTTCTTTTTCAGAATATAAAAATTCATCTAATCTATTGTGTAGTAATCTATCTTTAAGTTGAAACCATATCCAATCTCCAGGTTCAATTACCTTTGCTTTGAATTTTGATTTAAATGTTTCCAGATCAATTGCTAATTCCTGTACCTTGCTCAATGCTTCATGTTTGAGTACAGATTCTGGATTTACTTGAATTTTATTTTGTTTAATGTAATCTATAACAGTGAAAGTATCATCAGTGTTATTCATTTTTACATCATGATCTTTTAGGAACGTGTGTAGATTTGTATGGTGTGAACAATTATAGCAGTGATATTGTAATGTGTCCCAGAATATATTACCTCTTTTCTTGGTATCGTCTCTAGTGGAATCACCACAATAAGGACATGCTAGGGTTATTCGCCCATGCATGTCCTTTAGTGATTGCTTATTAGGAGTAGAATGATGTTGTAAACATACTTGTTTTAACGAGTATCTAATCTTGTCCTTTAGCTCTTCTGTTAAGTTTATATTAGATGTCGAGGTCATTCAAAAAAGAATCAAGATCATCTTCAGACTTAACTGCTGTTGATTCGCTATTTGAAGTAGTAGTTTCATTAACTGCTGATTCCGTTGCCGGCACAGTTTGTGCTACTTTAGGTGCTGCCTTTGGGACAGATGTCATATGAGAAATAGATTCACCTGGGTTTAAATACATTCTTAGTACATCATTAACAAATGTTCTAGTATCTTCATCCCATGCTTGATAGTCATATCCTTTCAATGAAGGTGCTGCTTCAAGCTCAGCTTTTATTGTTTCCATAGTCTCTTTATCTCTTTCTGCTAACGTTCCTGCCATATCAATTGGTGAAGTACTAGCTGAGAATTTAGATTTGTCGTAGTTGTTATATTCACCTTGACGAGTAATGATCAATTCGAAGTTCTTACCTTCAAACAAGTCAAATACTTGTGTTGGTTCACCAAAGTCTGGTTTCAATTCAGCGTCGATCTTTTCTTTGATCTTGTAACCAAATTTAAATATTTTATATGTTCCTTCTAAATCTGGATTTTGTGGATCCTTTACGATTTTGATAAGTGCATAATATTGTTGGCGTCTTTTCAGTTTTTCAGATGACTTACGGTCAACTGCTGAGTCAGACTTTCTTAATTTCCAAAATACATCTGCAATAGGACATTTCTCTCCGATTGTTGATGGGCTGTCTACTAATTTACCATCTCCTGAAGAGTTAGTTAACCAGTGTACGTATTTTTGGATTAGTGAATTACGAGGGTTTTCCGGATTAGGTACAAAACGTATTAGTGCTTTGTAAGTTCCGTCTTTACCATCGTCTGCTGTTGGTTTGTAAATCTCGTTTACTGTTGTTTGTTTGGCCGCATGCGTTTCTACGTCTTCTACGCCCAAGTTAAAAATGTCAAATGATTCGCTCATGATTTCCTTTAAATTGTTTAGTTTGTTAAAATTGTTTACCTTGAAATTACTTTAATGTTCTTTCGTTTCCTTATATTGTATAATAATTAATAGTTTCAATTAATAGTTAAGATTGCTCCAGACGGTTCCTTCCATCTATTATCCTTTAACTTAGTCAGTCCTGATTTGTGAAGTAACTCTGATGCTTCCTTTTCAGTAAGCTGGTTCGCTATCACCATTTTTTTTAGGATGTCTACTAGACGAAGGTAATCTACAGTAATCAACATGTAATTAATACTTTTGTTATTATACCTATTATATATCTTAGTCTCATTTTGTTTCATGGAGAGACTTATTAAAAATAAATTATTAAATTATGAAACAGTTTCTCACAACTAGCATATAATAAATGTTAGTTAAGTCAGAGGAAAGATTAGGTTGTGGGGTTGGCAACGAATGCAACTAAGAAATATGCATCTACCAAGTCGTCTAAAGGCTTCGGGATCTTTTTCCCAATTTCAAGATTTTTAATTAATTTATGCAAAGGACTTTGAGCTAAGATTGGGTCATCGTTCACATTTTGTTGATAAGCATCAAACAATTGAAGTTTATTCATATTACCTTTACCAGCAAATTTCTTAATAGTAGTAGGAGCTACAGTTAACATGTCTTCAACATGAAGTTGAGATATCATTTGTTCTTTAAGGATTGCGGCACCTGCAGCCATATCAATTATATTGTTTGTACCCATTTTAGAACCATAAGAAGTTCCTTCGAATGCAATAATATAATCTTGTTTAGAATGTGTTATGTTTACAATTAAATTAATAATATCATCTGCTGTTTGAATATATCTTTTGATTTTAGCAAACTCATTTTTTGAATAATCTCCAAATTTAGTTTTCCAATCTTCTTGATAAATTAAAGTAACATCTTCTAACAAGCTAATATCTTCTTGAAGCTTTTGTTCTTTTTTAGTACCCAAACCTGGTTTAATATAACTTATATAATGGTGTGTGTTGGATTCTGTATTTAAAATACAAATACCCGGTGAGTTTAATGAAAAATCTACTGATACGTAATTCAAATTAGAATCTTTTACCAAGAGCAGCACCTAATGCGGCACCTACTAATCTTGAGGTTAATAAATCATAAAATATACCCTTTTGAATACCTAAAACCTTGGCAATTAGTTTACCAACTGATTTTCCTAGAGCAAAACCTGTAAGACCGCCAATAATAGATCCTAAAAGACCTTCATTTGTCATCTCTTCATTAAGTCTGTCCAAATCATAAGTACCATCTTCATTCTTATATTCTGCAACGAATTCTTCTAACGCAGATTCTACCTTAGCTTCTAATGCCGGAGTCCATTCTTCTTGTAGACCTTCTGTAATAATCTGAATATCGTGATCAGTTATTTCGTTTTCTACTAAATATGTTTTAAATGTTTTCATATTATATATATCTTTCTTTATTATGATTTGATAAATCCTTAATCCTTACTAATAAATTGTTCAAATAACAGTAAGTGTTTTAATGATTTTTTAGACTCTTGGATTTCATTATCTGCATTTGAGTAAAACTCATATCCTTCACCTTCAACGAATCCGTCTTTATCGAATTTAACATAGCTTCCACCCTTTATAGGTTTTTTAAAATAAGCTGAACATCTAGTGTTTAAATTCTGTAATTCCTTCTTAGCTTTGTTTTCAGACATATTCTCGCAAAATATTCTACCACTGTGAAAGCCGCTAGCTACGCGTATACCTGATTTGATGTCGTAATTACTTATACCTGTAAATTCATAACCTTTACCTTCAGAAGATGCAAAAGCATTTGCTTCTTCTTCAGTTTCAAATACAGCTGCTATCCAGTCCTCTGCTTTATCGAAACGATCTCCTTTTTCTGGATTAGATCCCCAAAATGTGTATGTTTTTTGTTCTGCCATGATATTGTTTATATTTTTATATTTTATTAGTCTAATGATCCGTGTTTTCCTGAAGACATTGCTTTTCCAAATTTGTCGCTACGTTCAGTTCTATATGAAATATATGCAGGATCAGAGTTGTGATTTTTACCACCGGATCCGTAATAAGACGATAACAAGTACGTGTGTATATTTTCGTCTTGTTTGCCGAATGCTTTATCTGTATCTTTAACCAATTTAATTATTTTATTTATCTTAGAAGAATTAAATGGTCCATCTATATCTGTTGATTCTGGATTAAAAGTACTAGTTCCTGTTTGAACTCTAATAGATTTTAAAGTTTCAGGTATTTCTTTTATTAGTTTAATAAAATCTTTAAGAGAATTTGCACTTCCTGACCATGAAGATTCTATCTTTTTGCCGTTAACGGTAGAAGATGAGTATTCTATTTTCTCATTAACATATTGTTTAAATAGTTTTACATGTTTCATATTCTATATATTATTCTATTTCTAACTTTAGATTTAATTTGTTGTAAAAAAAGGTAACATCAAACGTACTAAAATCTGCAACATTTTCTGCAAAATTTAAACTTAATTCATTAATAGAATTCATGATTGGTTTATCAAATTCCATAAATGCAACCGAAGCACCTTCAGCATCTAGTATTCTTAAAGTTAATGGATCAGTATATGCTCTTTTTGTACTTCTAGCATAATAATATAAAAGAGTGTCCATCATAATCCAATAGTTTATGAAACCATCTAACAATTGCATGGTTACTGTAAACTCTCTTTGAATTGTATTTTGAATAGGTATTGCACCTCTGTGATATCGTGTGGTACCGTCGTTATCTTCTTGTGATATTGGATCAAAAGATATTCCAGGAATATTAATACCCTGGATAGACATATTTACAAAATCAACAGGTTCGGCTAAAAGACCACCTGGTACTTTATTTAAATACTTTTTATATTTATTAGCTACTTCCTCGGGGATAAATTTTCTAGGAAATCTGAAATCAAAAGAATTATTTCTACTATTTAATATCATCTTATATTATTTTAAATTTACCAGATATCACCATGGTTTCTTCCTGTCCATTATATAAGTTTATATAAAACTTGTTGGTATTCATTCCACTTATTTTAATAGCATTTGATTCTGTTATTTTAAATAAAATTTCACCAGATCCCATATCTATATCTTTATTATAGATATTGTTAAACTTTAAATTAGTCTTTCCATCATTAAATACCATTACCATTCTTTCAGCATTATCAAATGATAGATATTCAAAATCATCAGATTTCTTTTTTGCTACAACGAATTTGTAATAAGATGTTGTTCTAGGAACTAAAATTTCAGTTTCATTCTCTCCTTTAAATTCACCAGTTTCAGTTTCTTCCACATCCTTTATTCCTTCGTTTTCACCAGTTCCTATTAAAGATACCGTTGATTTTGAAGCTATTATATTATGTCTTTCTATAAATGCAGGTACATATTTTACAGATCTAGGTAAACTATCAGTTATGAAACCAGATATTAATTTATTAGCTGCTAATTGTGGCAATACATTGTAAACTTCTGTTAATTGATTTGGAGAATCTATTTTAAGTTTGTTTAATTTTTTACCATACCTACCGGCCTGCTCTAGTGTCAAACTTGCTCTTTTTACTATTTGTGTATTGTCGGTTTGATTATAGATTCTCATAGTAACTTCTATAGAAAAATTAGCGGCTATACTACTATTCATAATAACAGGTCTAAACACAATAGGATCATTAAAACTCTCATATTGAGTATATGTTGTAGAAAATGTTTTAATTTCACTAGTTCTGATAAATTCATATATGTCTACGTCATATAATACAACAATGTCGTCCGATGTTGTAGATATTCTATTTAATACATATGCTTCAAACGCTCCTATGGAATTATCTTTTTCTCCATATATTTTAAAATAATCGCCGTCATCTGCATCTTCTATTGCTACTGTAAAATCTTGAAATTCATCTTCTCTAGAAACAGTAAAAGAATTTTCTTCGCCAGTATAAAAATAATCATATCCTCCAGAAGCTTCTAGTTTATCTATTAATTTAAAATTAATACCATAATTAGAGCTTGGATTTAAATCGCTAGAACCCGAAGTACCGTCTCCATAAAATCTATCTAAAAATTCAGCATTCTGATCTATTAAAGTAGGTACTTTTATATCTATAAATTTAGTATATAGTTTTTCACCTAACATAAACGGCTTTGGATTTGAATATTCATAATTACTAGTATTCAAATAAACCAATTGAGTTAAATAATTTTTAACACCAGATGTTCTTTCAGTTGTTACTTCAAACAAAAATCCTTCATAGTTTCTAGCAGCAAAGCTAAAACCACTTCTTAAGTGTAATCTAACAGTATCATATTTTATATAATTTATATTGGCAGTTGCATCAGACTGAGACTGTATTAAATCAGCTTCATTTCCACCTTTCCATTCTATGTTGTTATTAATGTAATTAAACATTTCATAATAACCAGTTGAATCATATCCTAATAATGCATGTTTTGTAGAGTCCTCACTGTCTATGGATATACCATGATATCTTCCTATTATTTGATTAATATCATTTCCAGTGTTTTCGTCAGGATCAGCAAACAAAGGGTTAGCTCTATTGTCTATTATTATTTTACCGCCTATTAAACCGTCATATGTATATTCTATATTACCATTTTGATTAGGTGTAAATGATGCTATGTGCGTAGTTGAAGAATAATTAAATATCCCATTAGCGCCACTAATAATAAATAAACTAGGATTTTCTAAAGCACTTAAATCAAATTTATATGTTTTACCATTTTGCAATAACAGCGTTCTAGCTGCAAAGTTTTCAACAGCTAAATATCCACTAACAGATGTAACCTCGAAATTTACGACCGCACTACCTAATTCATTTATTAAATGTCTAGTCTTAAATTCGTCTCCGTCTACAGTGTCTAAGAATTTTACCTCACTACCATTGTCGTCGACCTCTATTTTGTATTTGTCAGCTTCACTTTGGTCGTGATAGATGAACTCTAACATTACGTCAGAATCTATGTAATAATATCTTGATGATTGTGCCATGTTGTTTTAAAATCTCAAAAATTTAGGTGACCAATAAACTCCTAAACCAATAGAAGGGCCAGTACTAATTACTTGATTATTATTTAAGTTTATACCATAACCAACTCCAATACCTATTGACCATCCAGCCTTTTTCTTTGCTTTTCTGTTTAATCTAGTATTAACGAGGTTAATGTTTTCTATATTATTTATCTCAATTCCTGGGTAACTTGTTCCAAGCTTAAGTCTATCTGCTCCGTCTTCTCCTTTTTCTATTGCTGCAAATAAACTTAACGTTTGTTTTAATTCAAATTTACTGTCCAATACCTTGAATTGACCAAAGTCATATTTTAAAGTAGATGTTCCGAATAAACTTCTACTATTACCATTACCATAATCTTTAAAAGAATCATACGTTACTTCAGCTGACGTAGAATCAATTTGCGTAACACTTGCGTCTGCTAATAAACTATCTTTTATTTCTAAATCTGCAGATATTAAAGAATTTACATCTTGTAAATCTTTATTTAAGTCTAATGCATCTTTATATTTTTTTGTTAATTTATTTTCGTTATCTTTCAATTGACTTAAATCCAATTCATAAGATCTTATTTGAACTAATTTTTCTCCATTATCATTTCTTAAAACCTCTATAGAATCTTTAGAAGCTAAATAATTGTTCAAATTCCTATTTGCATCGTTATGCGCAAACTCGATATCTTGTTTTAGTGTTTCTATTTGATTACATTGTTTAAGAAAAAACAAAACAAACACAGCGCATGCCACGAATGTTAATGTATTTTTATTAGATAATATTTTTTTTATTGTTTCCATATCTTTAATTAACTTGAAACGACTCCTGTTGTTGTCGGTAACGGTGTAGCAACTGGAGATCCTGTGCCGCTTTGTGATACATCAAATGATTGAGTAATATTGCTATCATCAGGATGTGTTACGGTTACTGTTGTTTGTCTACTTATAGGGCTATTATTAGCAGATAATACAAAATCCCATAAAGTATTATCATTAGGATCTTGTGTTACATTTAACCAACTATTCAAAGCATTATTAGTAGATGACCAATTGCTAAGACTTATGTTATTTTGTGCAGATGTAGGAGTAACCACTAGTGTTCTAGTAAATTGATTATTAATTGTAGGTACTGACATAACTTTTATTTATTTTTATGTTGCTTGTTGATTTACACTAATCGTATCTATTACGCTGGAATCGGTAGGGTGTGTTGCTGTTAATATGGCATCACGAGCTTGTCCAGATTCATTAGGTAATACTCTAATACTCCAAATATTAGGATTACTTGGACTAGGTGATACAGTAATCCAATTACCTATTGCGTTTGCGTTATCTGACCAATTATTAACACCAAAAGAAGCTATCGCAGCGTTTGGCGTTATGTTTACTGTTCTTTCATATGCATATCCTGATTCAGTAGGTGGTGTTGACATAATTTCTTTTTATTTTTTCATTATTTATATTTGACACAAATTACCGCTAGCTGTATACGATCCTCCCGTTCCGGAAACGTTGCTTACAGACAGTGCACAAACCATAGTGTTACTGCTTCCAAAGCCCATTAGCTGTGATTGGCTATTTCCTGCACAGTCAGTATAAGTTATCCAGTTGGAGCTCCAGCTACTACCGGTAATAATCCACTCTTGACACGGAATCGGAAGAGACATTACTCCAACTGTCATGTTGGCAGTTGCTGCATACTCTGTAGGGTGAGCTATTACAAATATTTCGCTAGATCCAGCAGAAGGTGTTCCAGTAATAACTACATCACAGTAACCAATACCACTAGAATTAGAAGCCACCATACCCTGAACATTTAACCAACTTGCATTTTCATTTTGAATAACAGGTGTAATTCCCCCAACATTACCAGATCCTGTAATTTTCCAATAAACTGTTCTAGTTTGATTTTCACCTTGCGTCCAGTTCCATGTGTTTCCATTTGTTACTTCTAAAGTTGTCGATACTGCCGCTTGTGTACCTACATTAATTTGTGTAGATTCTGTTCCAGCAGAAGTTGGCGTACTATCATCTCTTAGTGTAAATGTAAGTTCATTTCCGGAAATTGTTTCAGAACTAGCAACCAATGATAATCTAGATGCACTGTTAATTAAAACAGATGCTGGATTATCAAACACATAGGATGCGTCTGTTTCTAACACAATTACAAAATCTTGTATACTTCCAGGTTGTTTATCAATATTTAATGAAACAATACCTGAAGTTACTGTCAAATTACTGATATTTATTCCATTTATAGATTTAATAGACCATGGATCAGTTGGTAATGGAGATCCAACGACATTAGTTGTAGGTAGATTAAGTGAAGCATTTGGAGTTGCTTGAACCGTCCCAGTTGGCGTTAGTGTTACATAACCAGTAGGTGTTACAGTTGGCGTTGAGAAACCTCCACCTCCAGCTCCTACACCACCGCCTCCAACGACAACCGCTCCAAACTGTGATACAAATGTGCCACCAGTTGTGTAATCGGCATCGAATTGATATGTTGTTGTAACTGAATCTTCAACTTCTGATCCATCTGCATTAGCATCGTAATCTCCACCGGTAAGTGACAATGACGTAAATACTGGAGTACCATCTGCATTAGCCTCGATATCATCTCCAGATATTCCTATTGTTGCTGGTTGAATTTCTCCACATGTAGTACATAATTCTCTCCATTCACCTATACCACTGTTAGCATAATATACTTCAGTAATGTCTAATTCAGTATTAAAATAAATCATCCCAGTCGAAGGATTACTTGGTCTGTTTGAAGTTGTACCTTTTGGTAAATTTAAATAACCTTTAAATTCAGTATCAATATCAACGTCAAAAATGCCAGAACCCAATGCATCGAATGTTATATTGGAATTATTAAGAGCAGTAAGATTAATAGCAGTACCCCTTATATCTAAGCTGGAAGTAGATGCTTCCAAAAATATTTTATCTACATTTAATTTAAATGCAACATCCGGACTACCAAAATCATTTTGAATTGCAAACTCAGAATATACTCCGTCATCACTAGAAGTTACTACAAGCTTAGATGTATTGATTCCAGTATGAACAAGTTTTAAATAATTATCAAATACTCCTCCTTTTGCTATAGTTAATTTTGCATTAGTAGAAATATCTCCATTTTGTGAATCTTCTATAAATGAATCATCACCTAACCATATGATTGGATTATATCCAAATCCAGTTACTTTTGGTTTTAGAATTTTATATGTATCTGTTGTTGTTGCACTGTCGTTATCTAAATCAATATCTATTGCATACCATGGGCTATCAGATGTTCCTTCATCTCCCTTAAAACCCTGTGGTCCTAAATCGCCTTTTTGTCCTTTTTGACCTGTTTCACCAGGTAAACCTTGTGCACCCTTAAATCCTCTGGGGCCTTGAGGTCCACCGCCATGAGCCAATATTTGATCAAAATTATAGTTTATTTTTTCAAACTTAATAGAGTCAGAATCGCTCGGATGTAGTATTTCTTGAATATTGATTGCCATATTATGACTTTATTTTTAACATTGTTTTGATATCGTAAGAATATCCTCTTCTTTTACTATATATCAACCTAAAATTCATAGGCTTTTGCTTGTGCTGTTTATATCTAAAATTATTATCATTGGAATATCCTCCAGTTGATAATTCATCTACTTCATTTATACTTATCAAATTTGATTTTTCACCTTTCTTCTTTTTAGAATATAAGAATATAGAATCTATAATATACTGTTTAAGCAAGTTATTTTCAACATATAGTAACGCATCGTCATCTAATGTTGTTTTGTCACCCGCTGAATTGGAAGGTAATACATATTTAGAAATTGAAGATAATACACCGTCTTCACTTATGACTCTTTTTAAAACATCATAAATATAAAAATCAATAATAACATATTTGTCATTTTCATATATAACTGTTTCTGTTTTGCTATTATCATTTTTTAATATTTCATCCATATGCTGTTGCGTTTCTACTCTGTATGTAGAATACGACAAAAGTGTATATTCATTTTTTGGTTTCATAATAGTAGACGCCATATATGATCTTTCTTCTGAAGTATCTATCGTTCCAGGTAATCTTTCAAAACTACCACCTTTTAAAGATCTAATAAAATAATTAGAATCCCAAGATGATCTAAACACATTAACGTCTTTTTTGTCTATTGCAATTTCACCAATAAGTGGATATAGAGGTAACTTTTCAGTAGAAACAGAAAGTTTAGTTACACCTAACGGATTTAATTCATTCACCTTGTGATAAAAATGATTTTTAATAATACCCCAATTACTATCGTGTATCTTATCATCTTGTATAAAGTTTAAATTAAAAGAAGTTCCACATCTATTATATCTACTATAATAAGACTTAGCTAAATTTAATTCCTCAACATCAGTTAAACTGTGCTTATATAAAAACTCTTCTATTTCTAATTCTCTAGAATCTATAGTAGTATGTAATCTATTAGATTTAAAATGTGTATACGTGTCAGTAAATGTAACTACTGGTTTTAAATTTATGGTGTATTTACCACTGTGTCTTACTAAGAATGGATAATAATCAGCATCTTTGGATTCTATTAAATTAAACCCAATATTACCTTTAGATAATTTAAAAGATTTAGGTTTATCATCATCTTCTTCAATAGTAAGTGTTGCTTTTTTAGCAAACTCTTTACCACCAAAGAATCTTAATACAAATTTATTTTCTAAAACTTGACCATCTTCTTCAACTGTAACATATTTAATTTCTTCACTATCGGTATTTAACAATTCTGTAAAATTACCTATCGATAGTTTTTCTAATAACACACTGTGCATGTTAGTACCACCATCGACATATTGATATGTTGCTTTAAGCTGTATGCTATTTGGTAAATATTCAACATCTAAAACATCGGTTGGATCATCTACGTTTACTGGTTTTCCAGCAACCTTAATTTGTGATTCGCTATCTATTTCAACTATAGACATTTTATATTTTGCACTCGAAGGATCAAGAGGATCTAGATCTATTAAAATATCTCCATATAAACCCTCGTCATTTACTGCTATTTGCGTTTCATAATTAGGTAGACTGCCGTTAGAATGTTGAATTCCATTAATAACATATGGTCCTTGTTGTGAACTCCAGTCTGCAGAATTAAAATCAAAACTACCACCAAATGTAGTGTTAGCATATACATAATCTGATTTATCAGAATCATACACTATCTTGTGCTTAATTTCATATAGCATTTTTCTGTTAAAATTATCATCTATCCAGAAATCACTAATGTTTAGATTAATATAAACTAAAACAAATTTGTATTTTTTATTTTGAATTATCTCATATTCTATTTGATTTTGCTGAACATCTGTATTGTGTTTAAGTAAAATACTAAATTTATATCCGTTGAATTCTGTGTCTTTTACAAAATCCAATGTATTCTCCAATGATTTTCTTTTTCTAAACTCTACATTAACACCCTTGAATATTGTGTTAGCAAAAGATATATCACTACCATCGTTGATCAAAGAATATTTCTTTTTTAACTCTGTTTTAAAAAATGTATTAATTTCACCAGTTAATCTAGTTAAATCGTTTGTGCTTATGTTAGGACTTAAATCAATAAAGTCAGCTGAATTTAATGTTTTCTCAAATCCATCAGATATCATAAATCTATCAAAATAATCAAAGTTGGTTGATTTAAATAAATCTGGTGTTAATTCAAAACCTTCTATAAAATTAATATAACTAAACGTATCATTAAGTTCATTATACTTGATATACTTTGGCATTTTATCCATATAGAACCACTCATGTGTCATATTGTCCCTATTTCTTTCTTCTGCTTGTAAATCTGGGGCAAAATTAGTTACTCCGAAAACTTCATTAGCATTTAAAAAATAAGGTTGCTCTCTGACAGTGACAGTATCTTTAAGCACCCACTTATTAATATTAGGCACTATTCTAGAATTAATTGCATATTCTTTAATGTAATTTTCTTGTAGTCTGTCGAACTCTGAAGAAATTCTAGTAGGTTCTTCTTCTTCAGAAGATTCTTCTTTTAAAACAGGAGATAAATTAACAAAATAATCGATAGGTTGTAATCCAAAGTCATCGTCTACTATAGTACTTGCGTCCAGTTCTGTTGTTGCTTGACCCGTAATTGGATCGATTGAGTTTATTGCATTTTCATACGGTTCATATAACATTCTCTCTCGTGTTTCTAAATTAAGTTCTTTTAATTCAGAATTAGAAGTGTCATAAAAATCAAAATCCATATCATGTATATCATATGCCGAGAATAAACCTATACTTACAGTTTGTTCGTTAAACACACTAGCATCGCCATTAGATATTGTATTTTTATCTTTCAGTATTATTTTAGAATATTCAGAAGACTGTGTTTCGATGTCTTCTACAATATCCAATACCTGATTAAATATACCCTTATATCCGGTTTCTATGTAATCCCCTATTTTAATTTGACTAACAGTCTCGTTGCTAACAAATATAGATTTTTTAGCTGAATTACCACCACTTAAGTAATGTGCTTTCCAAGCGTCTAATATTACTAAGTTATCTGGTTCTGTCCATACTTCTCTTTTTCTTAACTCTAGTTTTAAACCATCAACATCAATATTTTCAGTATATATGAAATCAGAAACGTTTGATCTCTTTATTAAAAGGGATTGTTGTAGCAACATGTACCCTGGAATATCATTCTTTATATAAACAGAAGTGCCTACGCTCCATGCACTAAATTTGTTTTCTTCATAGTTGTTAACCACATTTGCGATTGCCGCCGCTACTTGACTTAACGTTCCCTGATTTGAGAATTCTTTTCCTTCTATTTTACCAGCCGGTATATCATATGATGCTCTAAATGTATTGTTTGCTAGTTGTACAGTAGACTGAATTTGATCAACCCTAACTATGTTAGAAATTGCTCCAGTAACTGTTATGCCTAATTCACCTAAATTGGCCCTTTTCTCTGTTAAATAGAACACATTTTTATTATCTTCTACTTCTAATGTTAAAAAGTTTTTAATATAACTTGAATCAAATGCCGTTTCTAGCGCAGTTTTAGTCAGTGCCCATGTAGACCCAACTATAAAAGCTAGCGTATATTCTTTAGCGCCGTCTATTAATTGTATTGTTAATTCCTCACCTTGTGATCTTTTAATAAAACTAAAAGAATACGCTTCTTCTCTTGAATCAACAATCGCAAATGAATCATTAGTTTCTGGGGATTCGACAATCTGTAATTTAATAAAATCGTAGCCTGGATTATCATTACCAGTAATGTCTATTGTTTTATCAGTATTTTTAATTCCTATTTTATCATAAATATCTGTTTTATCAGTAGATATCAATACCTCTTTATTAACTGCATCATAATAACCCTGATTAGATATTTTATAGAATGACTCACCGATATTAATATAACCTAATGTTGGTGTTGATGTCATTAATTTATTTGGTGGAATTGCAGAATGTGCAATGTTAACATCAATGTTTGATTGTAAATTTGTAAATTTAACAATATTTTGATTTGCTGTAATTATTTCTCCAGTTCCAGAATCAATATCATCTACATACAATCCAAAATATCTGTTTATAGAATAGTCAACAGCATCATCGTCAAATAAAAATTCTAAATTAATTAAATTTGCGCATACTATATTGTTTCTTTTAAAACCATCTGTTATTAAATCGTTAGACTCTATTAGTGGCTTATCTTGTAATATAAAATCTTTATATAAATACTCACCCTTGCTAGTGAATCCACCTTTCTTTAAATCTATTCCATTAAAAAAAGATTGTTCTTCTTTTTCAAAAGAAAAAGTTAACGGTGCCTTTGGAAATGTTTCTTGTTGAACATGATTTCTTAAATATTTACCTATGTTAGAGTTTTCTGATAAATCAAATGTTTTTACTATTTGTGAATTCTTAACAATCTCGTTAATCATTTTAATTTTATCATCACCGCCATTTTTAAAGCTTGTAGACCCGTTAGGATTTTTTGTTCTAAATATAACAAACTTTTTAGGCATGTTTTCATCTAACCAAATTGGTGCAAATATTCTTAAATTTTCAGAATGTATTTTAGAATAATTATATGTTGTTCCATAGTGATAATCCTCCTCTATTTGTTTATCATATGAATCTAGAACAGATATATCAGAGTTTTTTCTTTTAGTGGCATATGCAACTTCGTTAGTGGTTGTATTCTTTTTAAAGAATTTAGAAATATCATATGCATATTCTCCATCTGGTGAGATTGGGAATTTCTTATATCTAACATCACTTAGTGTTCTATCAGCATCTATGCTTTCTAAGTATAACGCATCTTCTGAATTAACTACTAGTTTTATATTAGTTGTTAATTTGGGATTCGTTCTTAATAGTGGTTTAGAAATATTATCTAATTTATAGTTAGTTTCTATATCAAAATTAGGCCCGTTGCTATTAGATAAAAATTCAGGTAAAATAGGAAATTGATATGTAGATATGCTTGGATTATTTGGATCCGAAACACTGTTAGTACATAGCTCACACTTAGACTGGGGTGTACCACCTAAAGACTGCTCGTCGGCATTATATATTTCAATAGTACTTTCACTAGTTATGCCCAGTTCTCTTGAATCTATCTCAACGACTCTATATTTACCAGTCGTGTCATACGGTAAATTACTATTTGATTTTAATTTGTTTACTGCATCTGTTGAATTTTCTGCAACAATAGTGTGTTTATATTGTAAACAATTAATAGTAGAACTGCTAAAACACCATCTTGTATCAGATTCAGTTGGCTCACCAGTGCCTATTATTGATTCTATAAAATCTTTTATGTGAGAAGTAGTATCGTTATTCCATTCATGAAGACCATCTATCACATATACTGGCCAATACCATTCAGTATCGTCTAATAAAGGTTCACATGCTAAAAACGCGTAGTATACATTTTTATCTAATAGGTTTCCAGCTTCCGGTGATATAAACACTTCGCTATTTGTAATAATAGTTGTATCATCAAATGCACATTGACCATATGTTGCAGTCGTGCCTTCGGCCAACATGTAACTGCCAGATATTGGATTAAAACCAAACCACCTGTAATTAGAACCATCTCCATCATTTTCCCAAACTAGGTATGATGTTTCGTTTCCAATAGTATTGCTCTCAAACATGCTATTTACATCTTCATACGTCGCTCCGTTTTCAGAAGTATAAATTGCCCTGCCGTTTTGTGCTATTTCATCTAAACTCCATTCGGGTTGTTGTCCTCCTCCTGGTAAATTTATCTCATCCTCACTTGCTCTGTACCATATATCTACCGCTGTTTTTGATCCTGTACAGTATTCCCATTCGCTTGCGTTTCCATTAGCCGAGACAAATGTATTACCAGCAACCTTTCTTGTAATATAAACAATAGGAATTGGACACTCAAATAACCAAGAGGCATTAGATGTGTTATATTGCCAATTGTTAGTTGCTCCTGTTTTTGCATAAGTGCTTTCTACATCATTTGCATAAATACCTGCGGGAATCAAGCCTGTTAATTCATCATTTAAACCTGCGGCATAATCATTTAGTGCAGATTGAGATGAAAATATTTTAAAAGTAGGATCCAGTGAGGCCGCTGTTGTCAACTGTTCTATTGTTGCATCAGCATTTAAACCCAGAGAAGGGTTTGGTTCTGATAAACCATTACCGTTTTCATCTACGTTTATATCTTGACCAATACCGTTCCATATATAATATACAGTGATATTCTCAGTTAAGTTATTACAATATTGAGTATCTCCACTACCATATGTTAAATCGCTGCTTGTTGCCACCAAAGGTGCACTACATGGAAAAACACTATTAATTACTCCAGCTGGAGAAATACCTAATATTTTAGGTGCATCGTTTGCATCAATTTCTATAGAAATAAGAGGAGCACCTGTATTTGTACTTACTGGAGATGTTAAATCTATGTCTGAATATACTGTTTGTCCTGGTGCAATGTCATCTATAGTTGCAACCACTAAAGAACTCATATAATATGTTTCAGTCTTCTCTATTTCACATACTGTACTTGTTGAGCCATCAAACGGGGTACCAGTTATTTCTATGTAAGCTAACTCTAAGACTTCTATCGTAACAACTTGTTCTGCAGTATCTTCTCCATCTGAAACAATAACAGTAAAAGTATCTTGACCATTGTATGTTGAATCCGGAGTATATGTATATTCGTTATTAGAAATGGATATAGTTCCACCATTTGTGGTTGTACTAACGTCCGAACTGTAAACCAATGTACTAGGACTCGAACTATTTGCTTGATTATCAGGATCAGTTGCAATTACATCAAACGTATAATTGTTTAATTGATTACATGTTCCGCTTTGAAAACTAGAACCATTTTGAATAATAGGTGGATCATTAGGTACTGCACCTATATTAAATGTAACTTGACCAGTGTCAGTTTGTGCATTTGCTGTTACGCTATATTCTACGACGTCTGATGTATTAGATATTCCATTATTTGGAGTATATGTTGCCAATAATCCATTTGATGACGGATCAAGTGTAATAGTACCGGAAGATGGCCCAGAAGTTATTGTTACTGTATATGTTGTTCCATTAGTAACATCAAAGTTAAATGACGTCGCAGTTTCATATGGCACAGCTACGGTTTGATTATCGTTGGCAACTGGAGCCGTAAGAAAACTAGTATCGACTATAGTAATACTTGCACTATCTTCTACAGTACCATCGTCTAAAAAATCTATTGTCAATATCTCATCACCTTCTAAAACAGAAGAATCTGCAGCAACAGCTATTGGCAAACTAAATTGTTGAGAGGAGTTTAGAGTAACCGTACCGGTCAGTGGCACATCAATGTCATCTGTTGTGATACCTGTGCCAGATATTTCATATGTAAACGGTCCAGCACTATTTGTGTTTGCACTAAATGAAGCGGTAAAACTACTACCTTCATTCACGCTACTTGCAGGACTTAAAGTTACGCTATATGTTGATCCTGCAACTACTACGGTTTTTTGTGAATTTGTTGCAGTATTAGGAGGGTTTGCCTCGTCAGTTGCGGTATACGTAATAACATGCGTTCCAGGTACATTAGTATTAATAGTTGCAGGATTTACAGTAGTTGTAATATCTGCTGCATCACTAACAATATCCGATACTGTAATACCAAGATCAGTATATGAGTCGCCTACGAGAAGATTTACAGTTAACGGAGGAACCACAGTTATACTCGGAGGTGTAGTATCTTGTACTACAACTTGCATCGATAAATCTACTGCATGATATCCATCATTAATGCTATATACAACCTGATAAGTACCAGGAACATTCATATTAACACCAGAAACATCTATATCGGTTGCTGGATTTTGAGTTCCGTTTGCTGCTTGACCTGCAATAATAGGATTTGTTCCCCATGCATCATCTGTATAATTTCCTGCATATGGATTATTAAAAACTGGACTTGTAGTAGCCTCAACTGTTACCGTATTTTGTGCAAGTGTTATTGTGGGAGCAATATTGACATATATGTCTGATACCACACCATTTGCATCAATTTTAAAAGATTGTTGTAAAAGGTTTTGGGGGTAGAATGATCCTTGACCGTCATAAGGATTAGTAAGTGGGGCACCGTCTGTTTCATAGAGAACAATACCATTTGCAAAGGTTGCTTCATCGTAGAAAAGCTTCTTTAAATTTGGATTGCCCCCTAGGGATCCAGCTGCTATCGGTTCGTTTTTTAACGCATCAGTTGCACTACTTGCACCTGGAGTTATTATGTAAATATTGTTTGCCATTTAATCAATAGATCTTATTATACAGAGAAATTCTCTAGTTATATATCTAAGATCTATTGTCTGATTAATCTAGCCGCTCTAATAGAGTTTAAACTTTTACCTTTAGATCTGTACTTAGCAAAAACTTCTAAGTCAAACGAGAATTGTTCATCGTACTTATCAAAAATATCTAATCCGATTTTCTTAGTATATGTTAGGTTAGGGAAAGTTAATTTAGCTTGTCCCCCGATTCTACCTCTATCAGAAGATGCATTATTACCATAATAATCAGTCATTCTGTATTGGAATACAACATCTATTGATAATCCATTAGAATTGTCTTGTGATGCAACCTTTCCTTTTATTCTTTTTTTACTTTGTTTGGTATCACCATCAACTGAAAGAGTATTTAAGTTAATTGGAGAAAGATATAAGAAAGAACCTACAGATTTACCTCCCAGTAAAAATTGATCATTTGCATCAAATGACATTTTAAAAGATCTTTGGTTGTCTGTAGCAAGATTAACATTGTTTTGATTAAAATTTCTATATCCTAATTGTTTTTTAGCTTGAATAGAATTAGTAGCGGTTGTAAAGAAACTATTACCTATTGGATTTCCTCCCCATGTGTTACCGAACCAGAACGAAGTTCCAGTTGCGTATGTTGCGGAAATAGGCATAGAGTATATTGCGTTGTTAACTACCGCTTGTAATGTTGCTTTTTGTTCAATCTCTGAAACACTTGCAGGATTTGTTGCATTTTCAGCAGCATCGCTGTATATGTTTTCTAAATCCGGGTGATCTTTGTGTAAATAAATACCGTTATTGTAAGCAATAGCACCAACTCTACCTATACTAGAAACGTCTATTTTAGCAGTACTAATATCAGTATTAAGATTTGCAGGTGAACCAGAAGCTTCGTGTCTTCCAAATGTTCCTGACCATATAAAGTTATTTGAAGTTGCATCTCCATCTACTTGTAATAAAGATCCATTAAAAGAAGAATCACCAAACCCTGCGTAATCTAAAACATGTTCATATGATTCTAATCCTAGTGAATTGTTTCCTGATAATGGTTCTGTACAATATAGCGGGTATCTATTTGCAATATCCATATATCTAGAATAAACAAATTGACCTCTTCGCTGAACACACTGATATGGTGCTTCATCTAAATTAGATAAACTTGAAATTTGATTGCCAGAAAGGTTTTGATATTGAATAGGTGCTATGTCATATCGCCCTTCAGAAGTGTAATATGAATCCGAACTTATTTTGCTATCAGTAGTACCGATACCTTGATCGTTTGTTAGTATACCAAAGAAATTAGTAGGTACTGCATCACCAGAAGCTGATGATCTGTATGCTGGTTCATTTCTGTTTCCAGTCAATCTAGATATTAGCTCAAGTTTAGTAGCTTTTGTATTTTCTAAAATTAACTTGTATGTTTTAGTTACAATGTGTCCTTTTTTAACTGAAAGCTCTGCGACTTCGTCCACATAATAACCTGCGAATATTTGATTAGTAGTGTCTTTTTTGATTATTGTAACAGTACCATCTTCATCTTGAAGTTTAACAATAAGTTCACCAACTTCAACTTCCACTGTGCCTTTAAGAGCAGCTATCTGTGCCTCTAATTCTGCAAGTTTGTCATATATTGAAATAGGTTTTTGTTCAGGTGATAAGAACCCTGACGCTAACCCTGTAGCAGTGTGCGCCCAATATTTCTCATTAGCACTAAACGCATCGTCAATGTGAGAATAAACTCCTTTTGATGCCAATTCTTCCGCTATTTTTACTTTAGCTAATTCTGCAGTATTTTGTTGTACAATATTTTCTAAATCAGTAGTGTCTATTTCTGCTTCTGGAAAATCTATTGTGATTGGGTTTGACCAATCAGATTCTATTGCATTAGAAGGATATCCAGCTTCTGAAATAGATTTAACTCTAATTTCAACTAATTCACCTTCTCTAATAGGAATGTCTAATTGATTAAAGTTAATAGCTTGTCCATCTTCTACTTTACTTTCTTGCCATTTGAATTTACCGCTTATAGAATCTCTTTTTCTATCTCTTACTTTAGTTGTTTTTTCATTCCAATTAGAAAACACCGCTGTTTTTTCTCTAGCACCTTCTGTGAATGGTAACTGAGCAACATCTGCCGCTTCGCCACTAGTAGAAAGATATCTATATTGAACAATAAATTTAACTATTTTTTGATCTGCAGTATCGGCTACCTTTTTAGCAGTTGGAACATTCCAAAAACCACGCACTCTATACTTAGGCTTAACCTTTACAGCAGATGATGTTGAAGCTAAAGATTGGATTTGATTTACAACACTGTTATATAAATTAGTTTCGTTAGTTCTTTCTTCTATCAAAGATCCTAATTCATTTTTATCTTTATCTCTTCTTACACTTGATTCGTATTTTTTAGTTGAAGTCTCTGTTCTCTTTTTAGAAATAGTTTCATCTAATTTCTTAATAGTTTCTTCAACCGCAGTTTTATCACTTGATAATTTCTTTATCTTAGCCTTTGTGTTGTTTGCACTTAAGTGTCTGTTGATTTGAACAACCTTAAAATTGGAAGAAGCTAAAGATGGAGCATCTGGTGTTACACCAACTGTTGCAGGTGGGATAGCATCATCTTTTAATGCTTTTACAAATTGACCAAAATCAGCCACTTCTTCTTTGTAATAATCATCCAATCTAATAGAGCTGCCATCTTCTTGAATAATAGTTAATTCATTAGTATATAAACCATAACCAGGTGACCAATTCTCTGCAAGTATTTTAGAATCAGGATCAATGGCTTTAAAGAATACTAATATTCTTTCATTAAACCCGACATTAACATCAATGCTTAAATTTTTATCTGCAGGTTTGTAAATTGAAAATTGATTTACACCGATACTAATAGTTTCATATCCCTCTATTAATTCAAGTTCTACTTCAAGCGCAGATCCGTCTACCTTTAATATTTTATATCTGGTGTTTTTTGATCCATTAGTAACAGTAAGTTCGTCTCCTGTTTTTATTAGCTCTGTATCATTTAAATCTTTTTTAGAATCACTGTACGTTAGTTTATCTAGTGCATATCTTTTGATAGATTTTTTGATAGTCGCTCCATCTTTTAACACGTCTCTTTTTGCAGTAGCAATTTTTAATACATCAAATTTACCAACATACTGTGGACTTCTATATGGCATGTCTCTGACTTCCTCGTCTAATACATATGTTAAGTTATTATTAGCAATATCTCTAACCGCTTGGAAATAACTAAGATTTTCTTTGTTTTTAAAGTTGTTATTAAAATAATCAACTGTAAGTTCATTAGTAGAATCGAATATAATTCTTTTAACTAAAATTCTTTCTGTATCATTTGGTATTTGGCCGCCTACTTCTATTGATGTTTTTAACAAAGGATTTAAAAAGTCTTCAAAGAAATAATTAGATTTAGTTGTAAAAACAGTTGGGCGTATTACACTAGTTATATCACTTGCGGGTGCTTTTAAACTAGTAGTAACTATTTTCTGATATGATCCATCAGGTAATTTAATCTTAGTGCTGCCTTGTCCTAAACCTGACATTGCCTTAAGGTTATTACCTAATCTTGCCAACTCTGCGTTCATATAGCCAAACGAAGGAACAGTAACGGTTTTAGTACCATCCTCTGTTAAAATTTCTAAAGGAATATTTTTCTCAGTAGTTGTTACGGCTTCGTTAATTCTTTCAAATGTCCTAAGAGCATTTGTATTAATTTCTAGAAGTCTAGTTAGCGTGTTTGAAATCGAGTTGTTTGTATTCATCTTATCTTAAAATGTCATATTCAAACGTATATGAGACAGGGTCTATACAGACAACCTCAATATACGGTTTATTTGTGATTAATTGTGTTATATCAATATCTGCGATGCTTTGTGTAAATCCAGAAGTTGATCCAGTCCAAATTTTAATATTGTTACCAGACATGTCTATTACATCAAATGCAATTTTTAAAACTTGACCAGCTTCCCATGAGTTTACTTTATCATCTATGTATATATTCAGATCACTATTAGGGCTTCCGTCTAAAACGTTTTTTAAACTCAATCTATTAGAGTATGACAATAAACTAGACCATATTGCATATTTGTCAGCACCTTCCCCATCAAGTGCAACGTCAAATTGCAAAGTAGAAGAAAGTTTCGCGGCTATTGCTTCACCAGCAATGTTCCACAGGTATATCTCATTAATAGAATAACCTTCAACTGTGTTGTTTATTTTTATTTTATTAGGAATAGATTTATCTATGACCGTTCCCTTTCCATTAAATATAACATCAGTGTTGTATTGTAACTCTACTGGAATAGTTCCGTCTATTAGTTGATTAATCTTAGTGTGCGCTTTAGTTATCAGTGCTAAAAGTGCACCTGAATCTGCTAATTGAATAGAAGCAGCCTCGAATTGAGATTCCAGCAAATCTAATTTAGAAGAAAGAGTAGCAGCATCTCTAGAAGAAAACACTATGTTTTCAATTCCATTTAATCGCTCTACTATTTTACTATATCTTTTATTAGCCTGTATCATTACCTCAGCCGCATTCTCTAATGCAGTTGTTGTGTCCATGAATAAATCCATAGAGAATGTTGTAAAATCATTTACACTAGTTTCTACACCAACATTATCTAATGAAGAATTAAACTTCATGTTTAGTTTTAAAGAAAATGCATTTCCATTTAAACCTGTAACCTCGTTTGGTTTAAATTTAATTTGTTCATGTATTTTTGAACCAGGTCCTGGAGAATCTGCAATATCATCCAGTATTAAAATACCATATAAGTTTGTAGCTCTGTTGGCAGGAACTGATTTACTATAAAGATCATAATAAACTAAAACCGCATTAAAATTAAATTTTTGGCCTTTTTTGGCAAAATCTAATAAGCTTTTAGTTTTACTATCATTGTTGATTTCTTCGTATGAAGATGGATCCCAATCAATTTGAACACTGTTTGTTGCGTTTGTCTGTACATCATAATATGCACCGCTATCTGCTGTGTATGCATCTACAATGGTACTTAAATTAATATTCGGATCTGGGTGATTTTGTCCAGTTCTTCCTTCAATATAATCTTCTGCATATAATTTAGTAGCTGAACTATTGTATTCGGTTGGTCTAAATAAAACGGTTGGCGTATAACCGACAGAAGTAGGAACATTAATGTATACTTCATGATACGTGTTTCCTTGATAATTGACATCATTCTCTGCATCAATGCTACCAAGATATTTTACGACTCTGTCATAATTTGTTCCACTGAACACGCCGTTATTGTTCTCAGCATAATTACCCAACACACTCTCATTTGAATCAGTTGGTCTAAAATCTATAGAGCCTAGAGCAGATAGCCATTTAAAGAAAATCTTTTCTGAATCCGTTTGTAAGATAATAGGATCATAATCATCATCATTCAATAAAAGCTCTTCCATATTTAGAGCATAATTCTGAAAGGTTTGCGCAAAATCTACGTTAGGCATACCAGCGACATAATCTTGACCCGAAGCTTGTTTTAAATTAAGTTCAAAATCAATTGTGTTAGAGCCTGTAACAGATTGCGTAAAGTCAGGTAAATCTAATAATGCAAATTTACTAAACTCGAAGTTTAAATCAGAACTGTTAAATGCCCTAGTCATGTCTTTCGCTGATGACGCGAATGCATACATAGTGCCACCTTGTGGCTGCGGTATTCTAACTAGAGGTGTTGCCATTTGTTAATTTTTATTTGTTTAAGCTATAGTACACGCATGTGATCCAATAATGTACCACACGTCGTTAAAACATCTTAAGGTTATAGTAGAGTTTGCTGCGTCTAATTTGATAGAAGTTGCACCGATTGATGCACCAGCTTGAGGCACTATGTCTAAAATACTAGCGCTTGTACTGATTAGCGTTAATTCTTGGCCGTCAGTTGCTGTCGGCAGGTTGAATGAACTTTCTATAAAATATGTAATTGCAGTTACTGCCGATGGTGATGTAATCGTAGTTGGGATAGCCATTGAACCTGCAACTCCACTTTTAACTAACGTACCACCTAATGCGATGCTGTTAGAAAATGAAGCATTAGTTAATGCTTGTATTCCTCCTGTTGATTCTACCTTAAACAGATTTGTTGTTCCACTAGAAACCGTTAACGATGTTGTAGTAACGCTAGAAACTCCAGATAAAGCCAACGTAGTTGGATTTAACAGAGCCATAACTGAAGCTAGTTCGTCATTTAGCAACTCAAAGTTGGTATTAATAGTTGGTCTAGATGCTGAAACTGAATCAGTTCCTAAAATTTCAATAATGTTTGCCATTTTTTATTTATTTATTTTACTTTTAACATATTACGTTTTGCAACGTTTTTATTACCATATGTATCTTCCGTTTCCAGCTCTATAGAATAATATCCTGGTTGCTGGAATATGTACGTAAGCCACATATTATTATAGTATATATCCGTTATTTCTGGATTACTTATATTTTTTATTTTCCACACAGGGTTTTGAGATCCAGGAAATTTAGAAATGTCAGTAGAAATCGTAACATGTGTTGATCTTTCTACTTCAGCATAGTCCTTAAATACTCTAGTATCATCCCAAGTTGGATTGTAGTGTTGGCAGTGTACTTCACCAGATATAGAATTATCTGTGTTTGTAGCACTTTCAAAATCATATGTTTTTGAATATTCCTTTCCAACTACCAACATGAATCTAAATACATCTCCAGAAACTGGCACATTATCTATATCTTCAAAAACTGGGTTGTAATTAAATTTACTTATTATAGGATCAGTACTTGTGTTTAATTCTTCAGCTATTGTATTCCATCCATTTAAATCTAAAACATTTGTTGGAGTAGGACTAATAATCTCATGTACTCCCGTTTCTATCGCCTGTGTTTTGGGATTTTTATGAGTTATCACAAGAGTGTGACCTTGTTCTATATTATTTATTTTAAAACTAGAAGTTAAATCCGGCCCAACTCTCATTGCATCCCACCAATTATGTTCAGTATCTTTCCATCTAAAAGAACATTCACCCCATTGATATGGTCCTGTTGTTTCAGAAAATCCAGTTTCAGAATAAATGTCGACGTATCTTCTTACTGTTGAAAATCTAACACCTTGATCTTCTTCAAAGTGCACATAGTTAGCTCTGTCCAGTGTCAAATAATAAGTAGACATATTGTCTTCTATTTTAGTTTGATTATCCTGCGGTACGTCCCAGTAACCACCTGATTTATTCCACGTATTGTTTTTTTGATTCCAGTCGTTTTTCTCAAGCCATTTGTAAACACCGTAAATTTCTAATTCTTTTAATTTAACATCAATGACGTCTTTCATTTTATAGTGAGATCTGTGGCCGAATAAATCATATGTTCTCATTTCAACATCATATGAATCTGCATACGGCAGCGTCAATGGAAATGAAATATAATCATCAATTGGACCTCTAAATGTTTGAGCATATTCCCTTTCTTTAGAAGTAACGATCCATTCTATTTCATATACCCATGTTTTCCACCAATTTTCCCAAGAAATTCCAGAATGTATTTGTTCCAACCCATTTGGTATTGGATCTAAACCTTGTCCAAATCCTGCAGTGTCTTCCCATGTAAATTCAATATCTTCCCATAAAGTATCAAAACTATCTCTTCCGTCTAATGTTACTGGGCACCCTATTGGAACACCTGGATTATATGAATGTAATTCTCTATTGTAATACGTGCTATAAAATTGATTGTAAATATTTTTTAATTCTACTCTTTGATCTAATGTTAAATCTCCTTCTTTTCCAAATTTCATATTTAAAAAAGTATCATAGTTACTAGTTGAATCGTTTTGATCTAATAGTGTTTTTAAAACTAATGAAGTATCTTCAATAAATAAATTCCTATTTTCAGGTAAAACTTTAAACCTCACATCATGTCCTTCGCTAAAATAACTAATTGGATTTTGATTATTCCAAACATTTAAGTTTCTTTGCGTAAAATAATCACCCTCGGCAGTAATGTCGATTATTTTAGCCTTTAACGGCATGTATTCTCTTTGAAGTTTATTTTTTAATCCATATAGTTTAATTAAAATTTCTTCTGGAGTATAATCAAATGTTTCAGTTACGTTTGGAATATCCCATTGATCAAATGTACCATTCGGTTCATTTAATGTATAAACCAAACTAAACTTACTGGTTTTCTTCATAGTATTAGAAGGTAACTTAAACTTAAGTCTTTTTCTAATAGATTCCCCTCTTTTCGAAGCGTTAGCAACAGGAACTGCAAATAGTTTACCGAAATTCTTATTCTTATTATCTATGTTTAACCAATATTCTTTAAGAGTCAATTTACTATAACCATAAAAATCTATTGCATTCAGTACTGCTTTGTATGTGCCTATAAATGGTTTTATATTGTGTAATTCTAAAAGTAATTCCTTTCTCTTAGCGTTTAATAATTTAAAATCAGGCGACATTTCACTAATATCATGTGATTTAAATAACATAAAATCACTATCTTCTAATGCAGCTCCAAAGTTTCTTAATAATATTTTAAGTCTTTCGTCTTCACCTACTGTTTCTCCATAAAAAACAATTTTTGCTACTAATCCCTTGCCACCATCTGGTCCAAGTTCATACATCATTAACGTTCTTCTATGATGGCCGTCGTCTTTTGAATTAAGAGCAACATTTAACTGAATAGCAACATTGTTTTTAGAATTAATAACTTTTATACCATCGCTATTAACAGAATCTAAAACAACAGTACTGTCTAGAAGTGCATGTGATTGTGTTTTATATTCTTTAATAACTGGTTGATTTCCATTATTCTCAACACCAAACATTATTATATCTTCCGAGTGAGATTTATCTGGATCGTGCCATTCAAATCCGAATTCGTATGCCCACTGGTTTCTACCTACTGGCGCATTTATTAATGGATCTCCGTTAAAAATACATTCTTCAACAATAAACATATTAATAGTTTCATATAATCCAACAGAAACTTCCGGCAAAAACACAACACCGTTCCATACGCCATTTGAATCTTGTTCTAAATTCAAATCATAGTCTAACCCTTTAAAAAATCTTAAATTATTATACATTATCTAGTGCTATTATCGTCTTTTTTAACTGTAAAGTTCTTGAATTTTCTTAAATGTCTAGCGCTTCCCAGTAATGTTTTAATTGTGTCATCAATAAACATCATAAAGTTAGCCATTATTTCATTTCTTTGAATATGTCTAGATGTTGATTTGGCCATAAAACTAATATTTTTATAGTCATATCCCTGGTTCTTAAGGCTAGTTTTTCTAGTCTTAGTTTTGTTATACAGTTTTTCTCTTTTATAGAGAAGTATGTCCTTAAATATATTCATTATTTTTTAACTGCTCTTCTATTTCCTGCCTGAACTCTTGTATATAGTGTTCTAGGTACAGGTGCGCCATCAAAGTTTATGCTTATTGCTGCTTCCGCATTAATTAACACGTCATCAACTATTTCATCGCCATCTCTATCTTGCCAACCTCCTCTAAAAACTGCAACTTCTTCTTTATCCATAATAATATCTCCCCACCTGTCTAATCCTACGATATCTTCAGGTATTTCAGTAGTTTCATCAACGTCTATTATTTTAACATCTTCTACTCTTTTAAAGAATACATATTTTTGTTTTCCATTTTGTACATTCTCTAATGTAACAGGTTCTTGTGGAACGACAGAAACATTTACAGATTCATAATAACCTAATCTTCTGGCTGTTTCCTCTGTTTCAGATATAAATCTAATGTTCACTGCATCAATTCCTTCTATTTCTTCCAAAATATACACGATATCAGATTTGGGTAATTTATCTCTACGTGTTACGTTTAATAAATAGTTACTAACTTTTTCTCTAACGTTTGCGTATATCTCTTGTCTAGTAAAACCTTCAAAATATCTAATATTAATATCCATACTATATTTTCTAATCTGAGGCTTGACAAATACAATTTCAGTAGTTACCATTTGTTGACCGCTATCCTGTAACACCTTTTGAATAGCATCATATTCAGTTTGATCTAAAAACATTTCTTCTTCAGCCATTGAAAAATAATCTTTATTTTTAGCTAATTTCTTTTTCACATCAGGTACAGCAAAAATATAAATAACATTATCGTCATCTAAATATTGATCATCAGTTGTGTTATACGCATCTATGTAAGAAAACATATTGTATCTAGATAAAAAATATTCATAATTATCTGGAGTAGCTAATACAAATGATTTACTGGCAAGAGGTGTCATTACTTTAGTAAACTCTGTACTTTCAGCATCTGATCCCATTTTAGGGGCAGACGTAACAGTTACATCTAAAAACTCATTTAGATCATGTTCTGTTCCATTAGAATCTACACCAGAGGCATCCCACTTAATAGTAAGATCTGGAGAATCATCTATATTTCCAGTTAATCCTTCATGTTTGACATATTCTACTTCGACCGTTGTGCCTAGCGCAGGTACTGCTCCAAATGAAGAATTACCAAAATAAACGTCTATTCCGCCACCTATTCCAGTTTTAAGTAAATATCCCTTTTCGTCTGATAATAAATCATACAATGATTCATGTTTAGTCCATTTTTCACCGTTAACAGAAACACTAACATTAGAATGATCTGTTATTCCACCAGTTTTAACATTAAAAGATTGTAAATTCTCTCCAGTTCCAGTCACGGTTTGTTTTTCAAATTTACCCTGAATGAACGCTGTTTTAATAGGAAACTTATTGGACTTTTCTAATCTAAATCTATCGTTAGAATTTAAACAACTATATTTAAGACCGTTTAAATCTATTTTAAATTCAGCACGAGGGTCTATGTTAACGCCCGTTCCTGCAATTTTACTAAGATCTGCACCTGGTTTCCATCTAAATTCAAGTTCGCCTACTGCTGCAAATCCTCTAGTTGCATCATGTCCCGTTAATCTTGCTAAACCATAGATAGATTCTGGTTGTTGTGCAGTATATATGTTTTGTTCAACTGTTGCATCTTCTATGTAAAACATAATAAGTTCAGTAATCTCAGTCAACACTTTTATTATCTGTGCAAACGGGGAAGCTTCTGTAAATAAAGTCTTAGATCGACCATACACTCTAGTAATATATGTTCTAGCATCTTCCCTTATTTGGGCTGCATTTACTCTAAGTGTTTTTAAAAATTTTAATTCTGCCATTATTACGGTTTACTTTATTTTCTTATCTTATATTAAGTTGAACAAGCCACTTACTATCTATTGTAATGTCTATATACGCAATATCTCTCACCGTTCCTTTTAAGAAACTTATTTCAGTAGATACGTGATATTTAATTGCCAATGGACAATACTGGTTTATTTGTTCATTTATTCTTGTTTGTAATTCAAATTCATTAACATTAAACGAATATATTAAATCTTCTAGACTACACCCGAAATTAGGTTCTCCCAATACTTCTCGCTTATCGGTAAATAAAATAGTTTCGATTTGTTGAATCAATTCTTCTATTTCACCGTTAGTTTGAACTTGAGTTGCCTCGTAGTTTGGGTCGCCTATGTACTTAATATAAAAATCCATCTTTTTATTTATCTAAATTTTTTAAGAGTGCATCATCCAATCAACACCTTCATCACCGTTGATTTCTTCTATTATTTCAGAAAGCTCATCATCTCCCATTGATTTTATAGCATCGTAATCAAAATCTACATTACCAGGTAACGCAAATTTAAAGATAGCTAACTTAGATCCTAGTGATTGTTTTATCTTAGCACTAACATATCTAAAGAATATTTCATCGCTGTAAAGGGCACAATCTGGTATAGTCTCATACACTTCTAATATAACATCGCCCTTAGGTGTATCACCCATTATTTTTAAATCTCCAGTTAATTGAGAATAGTGAAAAGAAATAGGATTATCTAGAATTTGTCTAGACATGTCTGCCATTGAAGCGTTTAAAACATAATATTGTAATTCTTCTGCAGCTTCAGCCATTCCACTACCTTCATACAT
>Ga0115008_10000295_pt1 | contig 35331 bp, 33 predicted proteins | sample FraStrMetagenome_FD_87164 | JGI IMG/M metagenome (GOLD analysis project Ga0115008, IMG submission 87164) | Marine eukaryotic phytoplankton communities from Arctic Ocean - Fram Strait ARC3M Metagenome | ecosystem: Environmental > Aquatic > Marine > Oceanic | place: Fram Strait | collected... | reverse complement strand
TCTGAATACGTACATCCAGATACGTGTGTGGTTCTAGAGAGAATACAACTGTAAAATAAGTCATAATATTATCACCCAATTTTATCACCTGCATTCATCTGACAGACACAAGAGCGACATTTTTTCACATGCCGATGGGGTGGAAATTTTTATTGGAGAATAAAATGGACGGTCCCCATGATGTGCGAAGTTTTGTCTACAATTGTCTCTACTTTTTTATCAACTTTGTTTTGTTCCCATACACATTGTAGCTGTTCCCATCTACCCTTGTAACAGTTATAGATCATCCCTTTGTTTACTATTTTGTAACTGGTTTTTCGCAGACTGTTTGCGTAACATTCAAAATTAAACTACTTTCTCGCTAGAGTGTGAATACGATAAATGTATTAATGAATGTTTGAACATATCTCGTCGTGGATAACATCGTTAATGGTGAACGGAAGGAAGGTTGAAGGTACAAATCGGATGTCAGTGATAAGGAGAAAGAACAAGTAGCATCTTCGAAGGGAGATCCTTCAAGGAACAATGGTGGAAAATTTTGTGAAATTTCTTTCACGCACGATATTCAAAACTGAAACAAATGAAGTCCGCAAGTTATTCAGATTACTTCAGCTGATCATCATTCCAAATTTAATTGTTTAACCCTACCAATTGAGTCATGTTTGTAGGCTAGTTCATTTCATTTTAGCAATCTTTCAAGTTCGTACAGATTGAGCCTATCAAATTAAAGGGCATTTTTCCTGAACAAACAAGTTGTGGTCGATTAAATTCATTTAATGATTAAAACAACTTCGGCATCGCTGGCTGGGGAATGTGACTGGTCTTCGTCTTAATAACTTCGTCTATAATTCCATATTCAAGAGCTTCATTCGGGGTCATGAAGAAATCACGATCAGTATCTTCGGCAATCTTGTCTTCTGGTTGACCAGTATATTCAGCAATGTATTTGTTGAGACAAGCCTTAACAAAAAGAATCTCCTTCGCTTGGATTTCAATATCAGCTGCTTGACCTTGAGCACCACCAAGAGGTTGGTGAATCATGATACGCGCATTAGGCAAACTCTTTCTCTTTCCCTGAGTACCAGCTCCCAACAAGAAAGCACCCATAGATGCTGCCATTCCGAAGCACACAGTCTGAACATCGCAAGGGATGAATTGCATAGTATCGTAAATAGCCAATCCGGCGCTCACACTTCCACCTGGACTGTTGATGTAAAGGGTAATATCTTTCTCGGGATCTTCATTGGCCAAATAGAGCAACTGCGCAACCAAAACATTTGCAACTTCATCATTAACATCCGTTCCAAGTAACAGAATACGATCCTTCAATAAACGCGAAATAACATCGAGTTGACCTGACATTCCATCGACGGTCGGAAGGGGAGGAGGATTACGAGGAGGAGCCGCAGGAGGTTTCGCAGGTTCGCTAGGTTCGTCATCCATCCACACATTCAAACCAAAAGATCGAATGTTTCCAATAGTTGAACGAGCGGGCGAAAATGCATCTGCAAACAAAATTTGTTAAGAAAAGAATTAGAGCCTAATAGAAATTTCGTGAATGTCTTGACTGATGTTTCCGTGCCTTCCCCCCCAAAAACGAGCCGATGTGAATGGAAAGTTAGATGTTCCAGCTCAAAGCAAAAACACTCATACCCGACATTATTGTTACTCCATGATTGTCACTTACACGCTGAAGTAGCAAACAGAGCAGATATTACAAGTTGAAATTTCATCTTTTAATTTACTATTAAGGACAGTGTGGTTGCAACTGTTGTATTGTTGTCACAAGAGTTGTATCGGCTCTGGCTCTACATGTACTCGTACATGTGTAGCAAGCACCCAGCACCATATGCTTGTTCAGAATGGTAATGCTCGGCACCTTGCTCGGCTTGGAGGACGTCGTCGCGTCATCGCCAGGTGGAGCTCTAAGCTAGGATAGATTATGCGGTTAATATTGGTACACACGCGAGGAAAACGTCGAAAGCTGCTGTTCCTCAAACATCGACGTGTCAACTGTGCTGTGCGTAAATGTAAATTGTATACAGTGCAATATATCATAGTAATCAACCAGAGCACTTATCGATCATATATGTTTTTGAGTGCAACATTTGGTAGCAACACAGATGTGCAAACATAAGTGACAGATAAGTGCTGTTGTCGATAACTAGTTACTATGTTGCTTTGTTGAAGTCTATCATGAGCCACGAAACTAATAGTATCTCAATAGGCAAGAGATTTGATAGCGGAATGTTAGGTTTCGTGGCGATGCGAGTACTTTTGATGTCCCAAAAATTTGGATATTATTTATCCAACATTGATTACTGCAAATAGTAGTAGTAGTGCATTTATTGATATTTATTATGTTTGGAATGGCCATTATGTTTGGAATGGCCATTATGTTTGGAATGGCCATCCATTCATCAAACTTAGTCAGAGTTTAACCTTACTCGTGAATACTTATTTTTGTTTTCGATTAGTCGAAACTGCGTATACTTTGAAAGCATATAGTGGCTATATAGTGACTATACTGCTTTTTGGTAGAAAAGATATTTTACGTTCTCAACGTTTTGCTGCAACTTATAATAAAGTATTTTGTATTTTTGTTTATGTATCGAATTAAAATCTACAACTTCTTTCTCATCTTTCAAAGGAAAAGGGCGACATTTTTGCTACTATGACAGAGCGAGAGCGAGATCTAGCAACGATTCAGCCAAAATAAAGAACCAATCTCCTTCTGACCAATGATGTATGATGTATATGATTTTATGATGTATGTTTTATTGTATGATGTATGATGTGATATAATGATGTATGATGTACCCTGATGTACTTGAAGTATGATGTACCCTGCGAAAGGAGAACTTTTTTTTAAAAATTGGCGAGGCCTATTTCTCTGTCAAAGTGGCGAACTCTCGGGTTGAACCATAATAGAATAAAAATTGAACAAACTTTCAAACTTTTCGAAGTGGGATATCGCATAAGCAAAACCTAGAAAAATGTCAGATAGAGACACATTAAATAATGCAACCAAATACTTCCAAGCAGCTAATTAAAACAGAGTCACGGATATTTCGGGCAATAGACAGAAAATTATTTCGCGCTGTGCCTTTGTAGTTCGGATTATTGGATGCATGTGTTACATACGTTCTGGTAATAATGTTTCACACTTCACACACGATCTCTCGCTTGAACGGAGTACAACGTTTAACTCAGCACCTACACAATCCAGACATCCAGACGTGGTGACATTTTGTTACATTCCAATGGTTTTAAACATTGACCAGCCCACGAGTTGTACAGATCCCAGAGTTCCTCCAAGGATAGGAGCTAGTGGCTCAAGTGGGATCCTTGTTTCGAAGCATGTGGATAACATGGAAAAGAATCGAGCTTTGGCAATGACTGCCGCTAAGATGATGCAACGGCAAAATGGACGTTCAGATGCCGGTGGACTGGAAAGTCTTGCCAGGCACAGTTGTACGGATATTAGTACTGGCGCCGCTCCTTCTGTTAGGAATTTTTCGGGGACGAGGAGCAGTCCTGGTCGTCGAGGCCTGAATAATCGTCGTTGTGCTGTCAGGAGATCCTTGAGAAAATCGAATTCGGTCGGGAACTTGGATTGTGCTCGTCAAGCATCTCGTTCATCGGAGTCATCTTCCACAGTATCTAAGAACTCATCTAATCGTTACTCACATTCCGTTCACGAAAGTCCTTTCGAAACTTCGTTGAGAGAGCGTTTAGAGGAAAAGATGCGAATCAATGTGCATCAGAACGAAATTGTTGACTCCGATAGGTTCGAAAGGCAACTTGATGAAAGCAAATTGCGCTATCAACATTATAGAAGGCTTCATGATATGGGTAATATCGCAAAGCCAGTGTTACGAACAAATGATGTTAAGCTTAATGTTTACGACTTGCTAGAACATGATGTGCTTTTAGAACTATCCGATTCGGGTTGTTGTGCATGGCAGCTTCCTCTCGGAAGATGTGTTCAACGTTGTAACGATGGTTTGAACAAATGTGGAACTGGAGTTTATCACGTTGGAATCGAAATTAATGGTATTGAGTATGCATACGGAATGCATCCTCAACCACATATGACAGGTGTGTTTACATCTAAACCCAGAAAATCTCCTGGATTTAGCTACAGAACAACCATTGATTTTGGAAAAGTTCGGACTACGAAAAACGTTTGGGTTGAAGTACCGGTAATCGTGTCTGAAAAGGGCAGTGGTGGGCATACGTCTGTTAACAATGTATATAGGCAGTTAGAAATTTTCATTGACGGAAATGACGTCATTTTAGAAATGGCTGATAGTTGTAAGTACAGTGCATATGAATGTAATTCACATTTTAACGCTACTAACAAACGTTTTAGATTGCGGTCCTGATTACAACTTGCTTCGGAAAAACTGTTGTCATTTTGCTCGTGATGCGCTGTTACGGTTGGGTGTCAAGTCAGAAGAAATACCGACATGGTTTATGAGCATTGCAGAAGCAGGTGTTTTTACCGAAGATCTTGTTTCTCGTGTTGATGGAATCATTTCCCATCCCATAAGGCAAATGTTTCCTGATGATGATTCGATTGTAGAATCTATCGGATTGGCACAGAGTTCGGCGTCCAGTGATACGATTCCTAATTATGGAAACGAAAATCTCAACTATGAAAGTGGATTTGAAGTTGTATTCGGACAAGATAACTCTCCGAGGAGAATTATAGAAGTTGGCGATACACACCTTCATCCTTTTAGCGACTCGCACAATTTGCGCAAAACTCCGAGTTGGACGTATTGAAATAATATTATTATAGCTGATGTATCAAATAGTTTGTTATTTACTTTGATATCTCTGCATCAATAGTTAGTTTCTTCATTTGAGAGGTCGCAGGTATTTCTTCGTGCGGATTAAATATTTTCGTGATACGCTGTGGCCGGGTGCGAGGTCTTATTACTTTCCCTTCGTTAAACACCACATGACTTTGAGAATATCGGAAGTCATGGTTCAATAAACAAGGAAAATGATGACGCGTATTATATGTTTCGATCATATAACGACTGCTACTACTCCTCTTCCGAACCAGTATTTGATGAAGAAGACGAATTATAACTATGAAGAAATCTACAACTGGTACAAGAGTAGATGTTAACAAAATAAGTACCGGCACCGGGTCACCGGGTATACAGTTGAAAAAAAATATGAATCATGAGTTCGTCATTTGTAGCATATTTACATAGTGAACGACGACTCTAGCATTTGTTCCAAGAAAAGACCAAATTCTTGCTCGTTTCCTCATGTAGTAATAATATGGCTGACTATGAATCCATTAGACGTCTTGTCGCCAGGGACGAGGTAGATACAAGTAAAATTGTGGGGAATGATTGTGACTGGCTTATGTATGTTTCTGAATTTCTACTCCGGCTTCTGATCCGTGATGAAAATTTTGTTGCGAACAAAGAGGGATAAAAATCTAGCTCGATTTGCAAAAGATATCACGAAAATTAATTTACAGATATCTACTAATGATTAAGCATTCAAATGATAGTCAACGTGCACTTACTGGACACAGACCGCTGTTTTCAAGGAGATTACATTATACCTGTTCATGTCAGCCGGCGACGTCTAGAGAGACACGAAGTGTATCTTCGGACCATCCATTTGCTCGAGCTCTATCCAAGAACTCTTGACTCTTTTTTAAACGCTCTATTGTGGGTCTAAGCGATTCTTCGAGAGTTGGATCTAACTCCAAAGCTTTTTCATAATAATAAGTTGACTCACGAAGCTTTCTCAATTCAGCCAGACTATCACCACTTCGTAGCCATGTCTTTGCGTATTGAGGGAGCAATTGTGTAGAACGCAACGAATCTTGTGCTGCATGTAGTAATGCATATTCGTATAGGCCCGATTGAAACTTCAACCGCATAAATATTTCATCTTGAACTTCCGTATCTTCTCTCATTTTCTCGAACATGATAGGAGCAGCCCAAGGATTTTGTAAAGCCAATTCGTAAAATCCTTGAATGGAAACAGGATCGGGGACTTTTTTCAAAAGAGAATTGACCACCTCTTTCAGTTTCTTCCTGTGCTCAAAGGCGCGTTGCAAGTAGGCAGTTGCCCTCATAACTAATAATACACCTTCTTGCGGTCTATAGCCTGTTGCCAGAGCTTTATTATAAGCGCGAATGGCGGCATTGACGTGTTTTTCGTTTTCCGACGAAGAGTTTGAAATCTGATCTAGATGGGAATTTCCTTTATAATTCCACTTGAGGCATTCACAGGCAGCTGGATCAATATAAGTTTCAAGTCCCATATGTACAGATAGGACACGAAACACCTTTTCCACACTATCGCAGCTACCTACGTCAATTGCCAAATTTGTGTCGGTTTGTATGCAACGAACACGAGGTCCAATAGACGATGACTGGCCTCCCCTGCTTGTAGATTTCGAATTGCCCAATGCCGTTGAGGACGTTGGCGGTATCGTAATGGATTCAACTGCATGAACAGTAACCAAAGCTGATGGGGCCAAACCTTTAAACGCAGCCAAAGTTGCTACGGATCCAAGCGTCTGACATTGTTTAGACATGCTCACGTAAACATCCCACTTTAACACTGCATTTGAATTCTCGTTGTCAGTACTTGTCGGAATGAGATGATCTCCAATTAAATTTTTTGATGCTGAACTATGTAATGCAAGGCTTCGCCGATATTTCATTGAAAATGCCTCTGCGCTATAGTTTGGAACATTGTTATATTTTCGAAGGATGGAGCATAAACATGCCATCGCAACATGAAATTCGAAACATCGACGTCTATTCGGCATATTCCCTATTTATCACAAGAATCTTTCAGTGAGGCATATACACCAATTAAACTTAAAATTCAACTATTATTAGTAAGCATTTGATGCGATCGTTGGTTCAGACGAGATGGTATTGTATATTGTATGGTAGCGGTGCTAGTTATTTCCTGGATCTCCAAAGCAAGGTTTGTTGATGGGTTGATGAGATATGAGATATGAGATGTCACATAAATCACACGAATTTCGAATTTCATTGTTCACACAAGATACCTACAATGTATTCGATCAAGGAACTTCGGCCCAACCTATGGCAAAAGACGAAAACTTATCAATTTTTTTACAATTTGATCACGATACAGAGTGGAAAACTTTTTTTTATCATGTGGATGAAGTGGATTCAGTATTAATTTCTAACATTCATTTTGAATTCAATATCTGAACTGTTCTCTCAATACAATTAAGTCAATCGTAGAAACCTGAACACCATTAAAATTACTTTATGCGTCTCACTACATCTTTTCCATTGAAATGTTCATTGTGAGGGATCGTTGTTTAGATAAGCTCATGCTTAAATGAAAGGAAAGTAAAGCCATTTAACTCAGATGTCTTTACGAAATTGACTAATAGATGAATAAAGAATCATAATCAAATAAGTGCATGTACTGAAACCTTTGCCAGAAATTCTAGCACACCATAAACTAGCAGCTAAATAGTGCAAAATCTTGTTACTCGGGTTCACAATTAAACTATTACATATTAGATTACGCTGCTAAATCCAAGATCACTGACGATGAGGAAATATGTCTTATCAACTTTTTGTGATATATTTTTGGTGGTCAGGGTACATTTCTTTTAGAGCCTTGACTCTCTCACTATCTTCATAAGCAAGTGGTCGGGTGCCGGTTTGTTTAATTTCCTGGCGCTTTGCAGCTTCTTCGCTATAAGAAGGACCACAGTAATCAACTCCAAACATTAAAATCCCAACACCAAGTGCGGCGCCTGCCATAACATCCAATCTCCTCCGTGGCGATGCTGCAACAGCACCTGCCACCATTCCTCCAATCATTGCATTCCACGAATCAGCATGACCCCGAAAATCTTCCGCCAGGCATTCTGTAAAAGCAAAAGAGCTACCGACAATTGCGAAAAATGCAGCTGGGCGTCCGATTGCTCGCATAGCAGTAGACCAAGACGTCTTTGCGGGTGACAACCCCGCGAAGAAACCACTCTTAGTAGCAATGCTCTCCTTCACACCTTGCTCTGGGTACCAAGCCAAAATACACGATCCTGCAAAGGCACCTGCGAGGGTCGAACATCCCTGTACAAAAAACAAACGTACAGCGACAAAGTTAGCCAGGACTAGAAATACAATAATTCGTCGCATCTTTACTTACAGCCGCATTCACAAATCTAGAAACACAACTTCCACTAGGCCTTTCGAAAACGGCTTTACCGGTATAGTCAAGTTTTTGAGATGATGGTGACATGGTTGCGAAAGTACTCTGTATGTTTGGTATCGGCGGCCTACTTGTACATTGTACATGGCGTAGGAGCGTGACATAACACATAACACATAACTCCTCCCCCCCCCCTCGAGACGCGATGGCACCATCGAGAGTGAGATGAGGGGATGAAAGTTCGCAAAGGTTCACACCAACGAAAATTGGCGTTCGGAAGGAAGATGAGATGAGTGATGAAAGTGATGAATGATGAATGTCAAAAGTGAAAATGTTGTGAAATAACAAAAATAACAACATCATTTCAAGGGTTTGAAATGCCACCATCCTCGTTCACAAACATTGCAGTACCTTAACGTTAATGTGGAATCCAGTCCTCTCTAGAGTGCGTCATATCGTATCGAGAAGTAAAAGGCGAGGTGTAATTAGGTGAAGTTAGCTGAACCCCGAACAGAAGTTATTTATATACAAACGTCATAAAATGGAGGAAAATCGTCCCTCCAGTGTCTTACTTACATTTGCACTCCTCTGTGCAGTGACAACATGTTCCAGTGCAGGCGTGGTATTTGATTCACTCATTGCGGAAGGTGTTCCACCGTATTTAGCTGCGAGTTGGAGGCTTTGGTGTCAGACTTTGGTGTTGTTTGTTCCCTTTCTCGTGACGTTGAAACGAATGAAGGATAAAGATGATGCCAGCTTTAAGTTATGGCTTTGTTCGTTTGAAAATGATCACGATCTTATGTTTCATGAGTGTGAAAAAAATATGAAAAGATCAACCAAAGATTCAAGATACAATAATTTTGGTGCCGGTGTTGAAAGACATAAAGACCTGTCTCTTCGAGATCAATCAATGAGTGGAAATAACGCTGATATTACATGTACAAACAATGATATTTCTTTGTGGCCAGGTTTGATTTCAAAATATAAAGAGGCAGCACCACTACTTGCATGTTCAGGATTCTTTTTGGGGATTCACTTCAGTGCTTGGGTGTATTCGATTGGAAAAACATCCTTAACACATTCTTTGCTATGGGTTTCCATGGGGCCAATCGTTATCAATTGGAGTAACTGGAGTGCATTCCTTTGCTGCTCATCAATAATTATTGTAAATAGACCATCTATCGAGGAAACGTTCGGAGCGGCTCTTGGGTTGGTCGGAGCTATTATTATTCTGGGCGACGTGCAGTCAATGACACAGGACAGTGATTGGATCGATCAAACTTTTTCTCCTGATGAGACTAACAAACATTTAGGCTTACCCTCAATAGAACACAAACCTACCTTTGAAGGCGATATAGCTGCCTTTGTAGGTGCTGTAGCTGTATCGGTCTATTTAGTAATCGGACAGATTTGTCGAAAATGGATGCCGCTCTTCATGTACGCTTTTCCAGTTTGTAAGTTTTGAAACCTCCTTTTTGTCGTTTCCGATAGTGTTGTTCATTAATGTGATTGGCTCGCTAGGTGGAGTGTCTGCATTCACTGCTATGCTTGGCGCTATCCTTTTCGATTCTTCGCAACCATCGACGATTTACGGTTTCGGAGCAAATTCTATCCTCGGCTTTCTGAACAGGAAATACCTACCGTACGCATTATATCTTGGTGCTGGTCCTGGGGTCTGTGGCCATACAGTACTGAATGCGCTTCTGAAATATCTTAGCCCATTAACAGTATCCACTGCAATGTTAATGGAACCTCTTACAGGGTCAATCCTTGGTTATATGTTTGGAATGCAGTCACTTCCGGGAATATATACGATTGTTGGAGGTTTTATTCTTATTTTTGGGCTTTTTCTGACGATTATTGGTGAAAATCAGAACTCGTCAGGTGACCAAAGCGATTCCATCTTTAGCAAAGCTAGAGAAAATGAGCAGCATGATGAAGATGAGGTCAAGCCACTTACTGCGAACCTACGAAACAAGTGAGGCTTTTTATCTCCGGTTTTGACATTGAACTACAAACTGGAAGCTCGCTTACCGACTGAAATCAACAAGACTGCTAAAAATCTTTTTAAAGGAATTCATCTGAATGACGATTGTGAGAGATACGCTTTTTTATCTCCGGTGTTGACATTGAACAACAAACTGGAAGCTCGTTTACTGACTGAAATCAACAAGACTGCTAAAAATCTTTTTGACGGAATTAATCTAAATCATGATTGTGAGAGATGAGATTTTTATAAAAAAATTGATAACCTTGTGATTCATACGTATGGATAGCGGCATTGAGATTGCAACAATATTAGAGTGCATTGGAGTCTTTGTGTGCACTTCTTTGGAGGTCGTCCTCAGCAATTCTTCAATCATGGTCGACGTGTTCCCATCCCTTTCCGATATTTCTCCTTACAAAGCAGACGTCAGAATGGTGTTTCTGAGGCAAATTCGTCATTGTCATTTGTCTCTTCATTGTACACACGTGTTGTAACTTTCCTCACGTTGTTTAATACAAAATCGATAACATAGCTTAGTTTTCTTTCATTAAGGAACACTCTCACTATATAGTAAGAAGTAATAGATTAAAATTGTCCATATAAATATCCTGATGTATATTTAAAGGTGTATTACAGTCTTTATCTGTTCCCCCTTCATCCTACGGCAGCATCCTCCTTGTCATCAATGTTGTAGTTTGTCATTAGATTTTCAAGTAAATCTCTACACTGAACTATTGCTCCCAATTTAATGCAGAGCATATAAGCGCCAACAAGCTTTCGATGAAGTGTATAAACTTCTTCAGGTGGCGGTCTATCATAGAAACAAGCAAAAAAAAAGGTTAATCAACCAAAAATAAACAAAAAGAATTTACAAAGGTGAACCTTAAACTTACGTTAGGCGATGTTGCATGAATACAGACCCATGTTCCTGCATTCTTGCGCTTAATCTGGATGCACGAAAATCGTATGGTTCGTGTTTTGAGAACGGTTCCCCAACGATAAACCCACTCTGAATATGCGCGTTCACCATTAAGTCGTTTTCCTCTCCAGTCAGGAAGCCAAGCTTACGCGATTGATGAAGTAGTAATTCTCGATCTTCATTCGCATTTGCCCAAACGATTTGAAGGTAACCATCAACAAACTCTTTATCAAACTCACGAGCTGCGCCAAAGTCGATTAATGTTGTCGTACCTGTACCGACGTCATAAATCATATTACCCCAATTGGGGTCTGTGTTCATAAATCTCCACTCGAACAACTCACGCATGGTCAATTTGAGAATATTTCTCCCAATGCGATTTCTCTCTTCCTGAGATAGATGATGAACCTTGTCTATCGTCCCTCCAACCGCAAATTCGGTGGTCAGGACTTCCCTTGAGGATAATTCATCGACTACGTATGGAACGACAAACCGCTCCGCACTCAACTCCTCATCATTTTCCAGTAAACGTTTATACCTCAACTGATTTTCTCTTTCAACCTCATAGTTGCATTCAACTAATAATTCTTTTCTTCCTACACGAATAACTTCTTCTAAAAATAAGCCAGGTGGCGCAAAACCAGACAAGCGCATCAACATCTCCAAATTAGATAGATCACTTTCTATTGAATCAGCTACTCCAGGGTACTGTACTTTAATGGCAACACGAGATCCGTCGAATAGTGTGGCTTCGTGTACTTGACCTATTGAAGCTGCTGCTATTGGATTCTCGTTAAAATGAAGAACACGATCTCTCCACGAGCCTTTTTCTTTGTCTATAGATCCAATCTGATCGTCAAGCTGTGAAAATAGCTGATGCTCCGGCATAGGATTCGCACCTTGACGTACACTTTGCATTGCAGCGGCAATGGTGGGTGGAAGTATGGTAGTTTCATCCTGGATGCTTAACATCTGGCCAATTTTTAAGGCAGCTCCGCGCATACGACATAACGTTGCCGCTAATCGATCTGCATTTGCCTGACTCGCTACAGCTGGATATGAAGATGATCCGGACTCTGAAGTACCTATACCCGTCAACCTAGACAAAGACTCTGTCACTGTACCAGCCGCCAAACCTATCCCTAACCTGGCAAACCCAACTGCACGCATAAACTGAGATGATGGTACCGAGGAAGAAGGCGGTAAAGAGGTAGGCACATTCTTCATGAAAGACCTGTCCTGTTTCAAGCTTTTCTCATAATCTCCTTCGTAGGCCTTGGAAGCTGACAATTCCCCACTTTTCTCGCTAGCTATACCCTGATGCTGGGATATACGAACACCTTCGTTTTCGTCTCTAAGAGATGATGAAAATGACGTGTCTTCTCCTTTTTCCTCATTTCGACCTGCCTTTACAGAATTTGAATATCCATTCGCATCTACCACCTCATCAAGAGTTTTATGCATTGCATCATCATGAACAGATCTCATAACAGCTTCAGTTGAAGAAGAGGATGACGATGAAGTTGCATATACCTTTGCATTTACAGTTGGACTTGAAGTCACATTTGAAATCGAAGAGGATGTGATTGTCTTAGGAATCATTCCTAGCAACTCCGCCTGGTGTTCGGCAACCATGAATAGTCCACGTATTATTCGAACGGTGCTGCTGGTCATGATGATGATTTATTTTTATTTTTATTGACAGAGCCTCGTACTTCTTCTCTTTTTTGAGCAGAAGGAGATATGTTTTGTTCCTCGTTTTGATTAGTCAGGAGTTCATGTGACTGGAGTTGTTGCAGTGTGTCTGCGTCGTCCATTCACCAAAAAGCATCACTGACTTCATGTTGTGCAAACTCCTTCTCTTTGGAAGAACTTTAGCTCCTCACGAGAATTTTCCATATAATAATATGTTCAAAGATGAGATGAATGATATCCATTCTCCATTCAAGAATTTGATGGAATAATATCAACAAAAAACTCTCGTTCAATCCCGAAATCACTTACTCATTCTTAATTAGCTGGATCCAAATTGCGATACGATGACGATGGGAGGTTGATAGTTGGCAAGAAATGTGAAAATTGGCACTTGAATGTGCAGGCCCGCAAAGAATAGGAATGGCTTTTGATATAATATACTTTGAAGTATAATAAAATATATGTAAACGCTTGAACCTCAAAGACATTTATTAACTTTACAGTCTTTTGCACCATAAAATTGAGCCATGGTAGTGATTTATTTTCTAACATAAAGAATAATACTACCAACGTCAATGTTTGTTCTAGCTTGAGAACCTAACTGATAGCTCTCTTTTACCAGAACCTGGTTATAACTTAATGTGACGATTAGTTATCCGCATTTCCATGTTGGACATCGTTTTGCTTGTACCGAATTTAAGCGGTTTAATGAATCAAGCACTCCGTCATATTAGTGTTTTGTTTTGTTGGCGAGGAGTATAGAAAGAGACTGCAAAAAAATACAAATCTATTTTTGAATGTTATCAATATCTAGTGATTTCTTCACTTCCTCTTTCTGAGAATGTTATCTGATGATAATAATGCATCATCATCTATTTTACTCATTTTTGACGAAGTTCAGGGATTAAGAGAGGACATGATAATACCTCCTCTTCCATTGAAGGTTGCTTTCCATCCTGAATACGGTTCGCAACAGAAATACCGATGGATACGAAAATAGAACCAGAAAATACCCATAACCTTGCCCCAAAAGGAAGATGAAGTTTAAAATTAGTGCTTATTTCTTATTTGTTTCTTTTGGAAACAAGCAGAGAAAAATACAGATACATTTACGCAAATTAAAGTCATTTCAAGAATCTTTATGTCACGTCGTCAAGACATATCTCACGTAAGATACAAGTTATCAAATATACAGTTGACAATATATTACTTTTGATTTCCCTCGTGAAGATTAAAGGCAAAAATTGTAAATGGCCAGTCTACCTTTTTCTACGAGATAGTTATCACCCAAAACGTCTTTCACTAAATGGCCCAAATTTTCTCGTGGGATTTTACGTTTACCTCCATCGTGGTTATGCTTGTATATTTCAACTTCTCCTCAATAACATAATTATAAACACACTATCGTAAGGTGTTCGGAGTATGTGCTTGGAATGGCGAAAATTAAGTTTGTCGAAGTGGAGATAATTAATATCATTGAAAATGCGCTAATCGGCAGAAAAATGTTCGTCCTTTTCATCAGTCACTGGAGGGAGAAAATGCTATTCGAAATACCGTATATTCATTCATCACTATATTTTATGAAGAATTTTTTGGCGGTGAGGGACTATTCTATAGCAATAGTTACCGAGACCTGTGATCGTTTCGGCGTTCCGTTGAAAATAATGTATATCCGACCAAATAACTGAGATAAGGTAAGATGTTCACAAAATAAGTATTTGAAAAAAATAATGTAACATATGTTTCTCGCCTACTGGTAAGGGTTCATCGAAAGTGTTTTTGCCTAATGGTACGACCACAAAGGGTTCCTTTTACCCAAATGCGGGAACTCTTGGTTCAATAATAGTGGAAATGATGATGCATAACGTGTTTCGATCACACCTCTTCCGAATCATTGACTAATACATCTGCATATCTCATTTATAACTGCATCCTTTATCTCTGTGTATATATAGATACATATAACAACATTTTCAAGCTAAACCTGCGAAATAAGCAGAGCCTTGATAATATTTGAATTACTGATATGAGCCTTGACAATTCTATAAGCTAAACCTGCGAAGAAATTTGATAATATTTGAATTACTTTAGCCTTGACAATTCTATCTAAAAGAATTCTAACGTCCATTTCTGATTAGTTTATTCTAGAATTCTGTCTTGGTACAAACTGAAACTATGTCTTGGTACATATATAAATACAATTATCTGATTGGTTTATTTCAATGCCTGCTGATGCATTTCGGCCCTCTGTCTACACACATATATAAATCCGATTATCTGATTGGTTTATTACAATGCCTTTCAAGTCGCATCATCCGTGGCAAATAACAGTCTCATTTTTCAGATATCGAGGATACTTTTCAATACACATTAAATGTTTCTGTTATCATGCCACCGAGTATATTAAAGTATAAAGCAACCAGCAGCGCTGGTTTAGACCCGAAACCAATTCTTTGGAAAGATGTGCTTGAGGCTGGTGGTAGTGGGTGCTCATCGTCATGTTCTGTGGTGTCGACGTCTATTAAGAGGCAGATGCCGAGTGACCGAATTGTTTCTTCCTCCCCCTCTGGTGATTTTTGGAATTGTGGAGCCCCACCAATAGAAACGTCGACGGTGATGAATCCAACAACCAATAATACAATTATTACGCATTCTAATGGTGCAACGTGTGTACCCATATCATCATCATCATCTTCTTCCTCTTCATCAAATTCCGAAGTAGCCTCGTCAAGTAGCAGTAGGTACAAATCTGAATTGTGCCGTAATTACAGCACCGACGGATCTAAGATTTGCAAATTTGGTGCCAATTGTATATATGCTCATGGAGAATCAGAATTAAGGTAAATACTTTTCAAAACTTGTATATGTGTCAGTATGTATCTTGAAAGAGAGACGTTAACTCACGATGATTCCTAAATTGAAAGGAGACCAACCCTCGGAAGTTTACACTCCGATGGAAAAATCGATATTGAAACACATCGGCAATTACCCTGCTTTATTTGTGTTTCTACCGGGTCGTGTGCTTTCTCGCGACGTTGCAAAGGGTTGCACGATCCTCGAGTTGTAGATCGATCATCGTCATCAAGCAGCATCGTGCTCCCCTTCAAGGAAAAGTATCACTTTTGTAGCAGCGATATGAGTTTGTTGTACGTAGATGCTTCGTATCAGGGCATTATGGATTCTGTCCTAAACCGTGGATTGTTCTCCGATCCAACTTTGACTTATGAAGATATTTCACATATTGCATGCAACGAACGAGCGGATGGTAGTGACTCAACTAATTCTTTGCTTTTGTCAAAGAAAATTAAACTCGATATAGCGTTACAGATGAGATCTTCGTCCAATAATGTACCAATTTACAAGAGTAATATCAAATTATGTGATAAGGCCTGTATGATGCTTCAATATGCAGAGTTTGCGGTTTTGCGTGATAATAGGTCATATCAAACTCCTCGAAGGCTTGACTCATGGAGCAGTAGATACCACGATGATCAATTGTACAATAAAATTACCGTTCATGAAATTGCCTTTGGTCCAAATGCTGGTGGGGGTGGGGGTATGATAAACGAGTACAAGTCACGTCGATCATTTTACCATCAAGGTCAAGCATTAGCGATTACCAATGAAACGGCATCTGAGGATGATGATGGTATTACCCGTGTACTTTGGTTCAACTTGCCTCGAGGTAAGTATACAATTGCAAGACAAGAGAGAATTTCATGATACTTTCTTTTTCCTAACTACAATTATGCATTACATTCGCCCTAGGTACTGTGGACCAATTTCGTGAAAACGAAAGGTTCAATTCGCATGTAAACGTTCGCGATTTGCGAGACCGGTTTGAATTCTTCAACGTTGTGTCCGTATCCGCACAAGAAGAATACCTGTTGGTTACTGAGATTATGCAAGATCGTCTTCGACAGATGCAAGAGCTCACGGAAGTTCATTCAAGTCAATTACGAGATCGGGTTGAGGCGTTGAGATTACATTATAAGAAATGGTCTTGGCCTAACGCTAGAGGTAACGTTGTTGATTTTGAGTTGATTGAACCGGATACTCGCACGAAATATAAGCCAACCGATGGTTTTAGTAATTGCGAATATGCCGAGAAAATATGGAACGGTTTTCTAAATTATTTTACAGATGATGACGAGGATGACGTTTTGCTTCAGGAAACGAGTTCGCGACTCAATACGTTAAATAATGTTTCTACTGATTTGGTTGACAATGGCGCGGTAACTATCTCCTACAACGATAAAGTGACATTACTACCGCCCTATCTCCTCGAAGAACAGCCCAAAGATATCAAACTTCGACAAAATAATGCACGATCGGAAAGATGCTGGAAATCTATTTTATTGAAAGACGGGCCGAAAGATTGGAAAGTTATTATGGATGAAGCAAAATGTGGTACTCTCAAAATTAGCAAATCAGGTGGAGGTGGTACAAAAAGCGATGGGAATAGCTTTGATTTTATGAGTTTCAGGAATCGCTAAACCTTTTTTCATTTATGTGGAAAAGAGATTTTGTTTGTTTTATGTTTTAGGTATTGATTAGAATAGCAATAGATTCTGTCGAAACCTGCTTAGTGTTGGATCGATGGAAACAGTTTGGGTGTTATGTGTTTCAAGAATGACTGAGTACTTTTTTGTGCAAAAGAATTCTTTTTGTTTAATGTTGCACAAATATATTTGAATTCTACTAGATCATGCCGAAAGTTGTTTCATACCGGACGAGTTTCGACAGTTACATACAATTAAATATATTTTATAGATTTTTATGTTTGTGGTCTATTCTTTCATTCTCTTGTATAGGAGTCAATGATGTTTTTTCGCGTACAAATTATTTTAGCAACTATGCTATTTCACCATGGGAAAGGAAAGCAATAGCCACAGGAAATATGCGATACATGAAAATTTTATTTGAGGAATAATAAGTCTCAAACCGTTGCCAAATACTATCTTGGATACATGTTTGAATTCAGTTTTTGATAAATCGATGTAATCAACGCGCGTAGTTCCACACCATCATTCATTTTAGACGCGTCACTCAACCGTTGCATGGCTTTAACACCTCATTATTAGACTTTCATGGCACTGCTTGACATTGCGTACAACTCTGCAATGAAAGCATACGTCGTTAAGCAAAATCATTTTATGTTTTTACGATTACAGTACATTGTGTTGTAAATGTATACTTGTATGTTATTACCTTTTTCAAAAAAAAACATTTGCTCTTCGATAAAAATGACGCGGACGGGAATGAATGGTGAAAAAACCCTGCGTGCCAGGCAGTTCGGTAAATGCCGTTATTCTATTTATGCCCAAAGATATCGGTGCTGTCGGTGCTCCTAAATCAAAAACCATGATTCCTGGGAACGCGCAGGCGCACAATAAATCCAAATGCTGATTTATTGCTATATATATACATACATGTACACAGATTCCATAATACGATGTCTGTAACAAGAAGTGATTGATGTACAACATCTAATTTAGCACGAAAAACACCCTCCCAACAACAAACACTTGTATGATAACAAATATACAAAAAGAGAGCAGGAAGAAGAACAAGAAGAGGAAGAGAACCATGAATCACCAGGAGAAGGACAACTCTTCCTCCGACGAGCAGGAAGAACCTTCGCAAGAAAGTGGGAATAATCTTTCCATGGCTGATCTCTGGTCCATGTTGGATCGACATGACGTTGATGATAATGACTTTTTATCAAATTCGCCTTTATCGACGGCGATGGATGAAACATCGATCCATCGATCCAACGTTCATAATGAAGGTATTAGTATCAGTAGCAGTCAGAAAGGAAGACGTCGTCGACGGAATCGACCACAGCATCAGCATCTAGTTTTATTGGATGATGTGAGTACGCTCAGTGCTCCTTATTACAGTCATGGTGGTGGAGTTTCTCTTACATCGTTGAATGGGAGTGGCCCGTTTAGGATAAATGTGCGTGATGGAAAGGATGAACTGGCAAATGCTGTTTTGGATGATGGTGATGATGGTGAAGGTTTGGAATGCAGCAGTACCGAATTGGAAATTGAAAGTGTTGTATCAAGTATCAAGCGACGGATATCAAGCAATGAACGGCAAAGTTATTTGAAATCGGTGAAACAAGATGATATTATTTCGAAATTGCGTTGTGATTTACAAGAGAGTAAATTTCAGATTTCAATGGAGCGTGAAGATAAGCGTGTAGATTTGCAGAATGATCGGTTCGAACGAACGAATTTAAGCGAGGAGTTAATCTCTTCGAACGAAAAATTAGTCGAATTTATTGACCGGGTGGATAAGTTGAGTCTAGAGTTAAAGCAAGTGGAAACTGAACGTGACGAAACACGTGATCGTTTAGAAAACGCGATTAAGATGCGAGAAGATGATGTGTGTAAAATTGATAATTATGAGACGAAATTGGATAAAATTCTGCTCGAAAAAAGTAATGATGAAAGTCTACGAAAACAGATTCAGGGTGAGCTCAACTCGAAAGTGATAGAAAACCAGCTACTTGTCGAAAAACTTGCTCAACTTGAGAAATCCATGATTTTGCGTGAAGAAGAGAATGAATCTCTTCGATCGATAATTGCAGATCAAAAACGAATACATGTACAAGAAGTTACCCCGCTTACTACCAGTATTTCCTCTCTTGAAGCAAAGCTGAAGGAAACTCAAAATGATGCAAAGGAGGCGATGAATGAGTTATTGATACGTTTCGAAGAAACTTCAAACGAGTTACAGTGTGCGCAGCTTGATAAGAAACAACTTTCGGTAGAGAGGGACGAGTTGAAGGAAAAGATTGAAATTCCTAATCTTGATCTTCAATCGGTATGTAGCGAATATGCTCAATCATATTTTAGTTCCAGCTAACTTTCAAATTCGTGATAATAATGTGCCAAAATGCTATAGATGAAAAAAGACTTGATGATGACCAAGGATGAGGCTGAAAAGGACAAAAAACGTTTGGAAGAATCTTTGTCTTTATCAAAGGATTCGGTTGCTTTCCTCGAACGAGAAATTGAATCAACACAAAATCGTCTAGATGGTAGTTTGAAAGATACCGCGGTTGAAAAGGAAAACGCAAAAGTCAAAGATAAAACAATACATTCGTTGCAAGTAACTCTAGAGCAAGTTACAACTGACTTTCAATTGGTACGTTGTTTTGATTTAATTTGTTGTATGCAATAACTCGCTCGAATCAGGCTCAATATTACATGGTAAAAGGCGAAAGAAAGTTTGATTTTGACTAAGGATAAGACTGAAAAAGATAAGAAAAGTTTAGAAAAATCTCTTACAATATCAAAGGATACGGTTGCTTCTCTTGACAGAGAATTGCAGTCAACACAAAAGCTTCTAGAAGAAAGTCAGAAAGATGTATTAGTAGAAAAAGAAAATGCAAAAGTTAAGGATGAAGCAATTCATACGTTGCAAGCATCGCTAGAGCAAGTTACAGCTGACCTTCGATCGGTACGTTGTACACGCGTTCATCTCACCATATCTTCATTAAATTAATTAATTCCTATTTAAAAATTGTCCAGGCCATGGAAAGCTTGAAGATAACTAAAGATGAGGCTGAGAATGATAAACAATATTTGGAAGACTCCTTGTCAAAATCAAAGGACATGATTTCTTCCCTTGAAGACAAGGAACAATCAATACAGAATCTTTTAGATATTAGTTTGAAAGATGTATCAGTAGAAAAGGAAAGTACAAAAGTCAAAGATCAAGCTATTTCTTCATTGCAAGAATCGTTAGAACAAGTAACTACTGATGCCGAAACGGTGATGAAAACTCTTGAGGAGCAAATTGATTCTTCGGCAATGAAAGTAAAGGCTTTGCGACTTGAATCGAACAATAAAGATGATCAAATAAAACGTCTTCAAGAAACATTGCGATCAGGTGAAGAGGAAATTTTGAAATGGAAAAATTATTTCGAAAAAGAGCAAGCTCAATTGAACAGTATAACGATTAGCCTTCGACACCTAAATGAAAGCATTGGAAAAGGTACTCAAAATTCGTTAAAAAATGTTGCGGAAGATTGCAATTCACTGAATAGCACTAGTGAAGACAAAGAAATACTCCAAATTCTTCAAGATGTAAAGCAGTATGTTCACGATATTGAGGTTCGTGCATATTCCAGTAATAATGAAACTGCTGCTTTGCAGAAAAATGCAAGTGTTTTGGAAGAGAAATGTTCAAGCCTTGAGAATACACTTGCACGGCAAACGCTGGATTTTGGAGAAATTGTTCAGCAGTCCGCGGAAAAGGAGATTGAAATCAGTGCTCTTGAAGAAAGCTTGAAATTGTGTAAATCTGAACATCAGAAAATGCATGAAGAATACAAAAACCTACATAAGCATTACATGGACGAGCTTGAACGTATGGAAGCAAAGGCTAACTCAAAACTTGAGGAATTCCAGGAAGTTATAATTGAACTTGTAGGTGAACTGGGGAATAATGACCAAGGAGTTGCTGATAATTCTGACTCGGAAGATGCGCTCATCCAAATTAAGTCCCAAATTTCGATGGTACAGAACCTTAAGTCAACTATTTTGGAAGAACGTCAAAAGTGCGAAAAGTTTACAATGAGAATAGAAGAGTTGGAATCTATAATTTATGAAAAGACAAGCGAAATTTTGGATGTCAAGAAGCTCTACGACTCAATACTGGCCAAATTCGATCAATGTTTGAAGCAAAATCATTCCTTAAAGCAAAGAAACGACCTTTTGATCAGTGAGGCGAAAGATAAGGATGGAACCATATCTGCAAGCAAAATCGAAAAGTCTCGCTTCTTAACTGAAGTCACGTGCTTGGGCCAAGAATGTGACAAACTCCGAGTTCAATGCGTTGATTACGCCAAAAGAAACGAATTTGTTCAAAAAGATAAAGGTAAATTTTTTTCATAATTGTATCTGATTAGCAAAAGGTAATAATTAAATTGTTTTGAATCTAGAAAAGCTGCAGGTCGACTTGGAAGAAAGTGTTAATCAAAATAAAGTGACGAAGGAAAAAAACGAGATACTGTCTAATGGGACAAGGTCTAAGGATGCTGATATAGCTGCTGGCAAAATCGAAATATCACGCCTTTCATCGGAAGTCACATGTTTGTGCAAAGAACGTGACGACCTTCGTATTCAGTGTGGTAATTTTTCCAATAGAAACACATTTTTTCAAAACGATTTAAGTAAGTATTCTTAAGATTGGGTTTATTAGAATTTAAGGTCGAGTTTTAATTACTTTGTCTTTAGAAAAACTGCATTTTGAGTTAGAAGAATGTATGAAAAAAAACCAAGCATTAATGGAGGAAACAAGCGTAAAGGATGCAGATATAGCTGCTGGTAAACACGAAATATCGCGCCTCTCATCGGAAGTCACACGTTTGTGTCAAGAACGTGACGACGTTCGTATTCAATTTGTTGATGTCGCCAATAGAAACGAATTTGTTCTAAACGAGTTAGGTCAGTGCGCTTTTGACTATATTTGTTCGTCTTACGGTCGAGTTCAAATTGTCTTTGTCTTTAGAAAAGCTGCAGGTCGATTTAGAAGAATGTATGAAACAAAATCAAGCATTAATGGAGGAGACAAGCGTAAAGGATGGAGATATAGATGCTGGTAAACTCGAAATATCACGCCTCTCATCGGAAGTCACATGTTTATGTCAAGAACGTGACGACATTCGTATTCAATTTGATGATGTCGTCAATAGTAACGAATCCGTTCAAAATGAGTTAGGTCAGTGCGCTTTTGACTACATTTATTTGGTTTAAGATCGAATTTTAATTGGCTTTTGTATTTAGAAAAGCTGCAGGTCGATTTGAAAGAAAGTATGAAACAAAATCAAGTATTAATGGAGGAGACAAGCGTAAAGGATGCAGATATAGATGCTGGTAAACTCGAAATCTCACGCCTCTCATCGGAAGTCACATGTTTATGTCAAGAACGCGACGACCTTCGCATCCAATTTGCTGATGTCGCCAATAGTAACGAATCCGTTCAAAATGAGTTAGGTTAGTGCGCTTTTGACTACATTTATTTAAGATCGAATTTTAAGTGCCTGTTGTATTTAGAAAAGCTTCAGGTCGATTTGAAAGAAAGTATGAAACGAAATCAAGCGTTAGTGGAGGAGACAAGCATAAAGGATGGAGATATAGCTGTTGGTAAACTTGAAATATCCCGCCTTTCATCGGAAGTCACATGTTTGGGTGAAGAACGCGACGACCTTCGTCTTCAATGTAGTGATTTTGCCACAAAAAATGAGTCTATTAAAAATACTTTGAGTGAGTAAGCTTGTAATTTCGTTTAGCCGTGTGTTTAAGCTGGTACCCCTAATTGTATTTTGAACAAAGAAAAGCTGCAGATCGAATTGGAAGATTCTACGAAACAAGCTCAATTGATAAAGGAAAGAAACGAGGCATTATCTGATGCAGTAAACATTAAGGACTCTGACGTAGCTGCAGGCAAATTGGAACTGTCACAACTGTCGTCGGAAATTATGTGTTTGAGGAAAGAATATGACGACCTTCGTATAAAATGTAGTGATTGCGCAAATAGAAACGAATTCCTTCAAAATGATTTAGGTATGTATGTTCACTACTGCTTTTGGTTGCATGAGATGGTGCTTAATTTTCCTTTCGAGTGTAGAAAAGGCACAGCATGATTTAGACAACCATCGAATCGAGAATGAAAATCTCCTACTCCAACTCAAAAACAAAGCCTCTGCTGCAGATGAAAATGTGACCGACATTATAGCTTTAGAAGCAAGCCTTAGCTCCTCGCATGAAGCCCTTTCCAAGAAAGACGACGAAACTAAAACAATAATATCTGAACTTGCATCAGAGTTACAAAATGTTGATACAAAATTAGAGGAAGCATATAATGCGGTAGAAGAGTTACGATTAAGAGTTCAAGTAGAGGAAGAGAAGAATTATTCGCTTCAAAATGTAAATGAAAGGCTTCACGCAAAGGTAGAAGAAATAGGAACTTTGAAATCTTCACTGGAAAAGGAATTGAACATTTCGAAATGCCGATTTCAAGATGTAATGATACAGCTAGAGGAGTCGAAAAAGGTATGTACTAAGTATATTTGTATCCCAAGAGAAGCTCTGTCGCTTTAAGTCTCATCTTTATTTCTTATTCTTGCTTCTTTTGTAGGAAATGCAATCAACTAAAATTATAACCGATTCACTTAGATCACAAATAGACGTGGTGGTTAATGATAAGAATTCTATTGTCTCATCCCTCAATAAAGATATCGACCGGTTGGCTTGTGATCTTGAGGCAAAGAACGGAGTTCTGACTGATGTCAGAAAAAACAAAAATGATTTCGAACAAAGATGTGCTGAGTTATCGCAGGCTCTTGATGAAGAACGAAAGACAAATGCTGTTTTGAAGAATGAACTTCTTGACTTACGAACAGACATCCGATCAGAGCAATGGCAGGCAGAACAATCTGAAGAGAGATGCAATAATTTACGTCTAAAACTTGAAAAAGAAATAGATGAAGTCAGAGTGTTGACAAATGAAAGGAACAAAGTTCGAGATGAACGGAACGAGTTAAAACTGCGACTTTCCGCGCTTGAAGAAAATATGCTATCGAGCGACCAAAGATTCACTTTGAAACTGCAACAGGAAATGGAAAAGATACAATTATTAGAAAAAGATTTGAGTGCCAAAGTTTGTGAGTTGAAGGAATCGAGAGATATTTGTTCATCATACCGTAAGACCTTGGATGAAAAGGCCACTCTCATTGGATCGTTACAACTCAAATGCAAACGAATTGATGAATTGATATCAGGAGAAGCCGAAGCAAACGCTGTAATAATAGAGTTGACTGAAGAGTTGGAGATGGTGAAAAGCAATCAGTCGTTTGTTGCTGGTAAGTATTTGAATGTTTGAGTTTTCACAAATGACCCTAATTATTTGTTTTTTAAGATAACATTGTTGAAAAGGAAAAAAAGTTACGTCATCAAAGCCAAGATGAGTTAAATAGCCTGTGTGTACATTTAGCTGACGCTGAGCTTCAATCACGAAGTCGACAACAAGAAGCAGATTGCTTAAATCGAAGCATCCGTGAATATTACAAAAATCAACTTGAAGCTGCGTCCTGTGAAAATAAAAAACTTAAAAAGGAATTAGAAGATTTTCATAATAGAAATCGAAAACTTCGTCCACACACAGGATATCCTTCTTCGAATCTTATAAATGCAGAATTACAAAAAAATTCTCGGGCGAGCGTCTTTTTGAACGAAGGAATCCAAAGCAACAAACAAACGGAGTTGAAAAATATCTTCAAGGAAGATGGAATGGCAAACGAAATTGAAGCTCTTGAATCGAAAAACAACACGTTTTCAATCGCGTCGAAAGCTTCTAAGGTGGCTTTGAATGCGCTACGTTTGGAATTAGCAGATGGATCTGAAGTCGTTTCTACAAGAGAGGAGCAGCTTAGCGAAAGTGTTGAAATTTGTAAAGCGAAATACGCGAAGGAGCATTCTCGTGTTCAAAGTTGTGAGTCAAAAATCAAAAGAATGGAATTATTGGAGGCAAAGTCGAGGGTTGAACTAACGACTTTACAAGCTCACAACGAGCAACTTAATGCAGAGCTTGAGGCTGCTGCGTCAGATCTAAGAGTCGCAAAAGAAGATGGGACTAGGATTTCTTTAGAATTATATGAATGCCAAGAGAGAAGTGAAAAGGCAACCAAATTAAACGCTACCGAGCTTGAAGAAATGACAAGCAAGCTTACTAAAGAAGAAGGGAGAGCAGATGCCGCGGAAGATTTGGTTAAAAGGTATGAAGTGGAAAGATTGTCTTTTGAAGCGCGTTCGTCTCAGGCGTTCTCGAAAACTCCAGTGAAAATGTGCTCTCGTACGTCACAAACAAAACCGAATACTTCAAGTGACGAAAGTATTGTTTGTGATTACACTAATTCCAGTCGTAATTTTGAAAGCAAATTCATCCCCGAGAGTCAGAACAATGATCAAAGAAGAATTGATTGGTCCGAGCGGGAAAAGAAAGAATTGAAAGAGGAACTCTCTCAATCATATCGTGATAATATTCTATTGAAGGATTTATACGAAGAAGAAGAAAAGGAATTAAAAAATCTCATCGAAATTTTGGAGAATGAGAATTCAGATTTACTTGAAGAGCTGGAATATACCAAGGCTTCTTTACGCTGCATGATTGGTTGCAACAACGCATCATTTGACAAAGTTTCAGAAGCTTATCAAAATTTTAGCCTCACAAGTGATATGTTAAATCTTGCCCGTTCACTATTACCATTGTTCAAAGCCACCGACGAAAGCTCGAAATCCGTGGAAGAAGAAGCTAACAAAAACTTACTTCGGTTAAGAAGCGCACTTAACTCAAATGACAATCGTCCAATCGAAAGTCCTGCAGCTAATCATTATCAAACATCGTTTCAATTTCAAACCCCTCCTCGCAATTTTGACGGGCCTTTGGCAATGACCCAACCGACTTATTCTGTTACCTCTAATGTTGCCTTTGAAAGCACATTTAATGACTCCAACTTTGGAGGCGAGTTTTTCGAAGAAATTGATAACATCTTTCAAGAGGGTGAAAGAGAGATTCAGAACGTCATGGACATTTTTAACACGAAGTGCATACATACAGATAGCATATCATCGATACATTCACTCACGCATTATTCTGAACCGTCGGCAAATCATTCTTGTTCAAGGTGTATTGAACTAGAACGTGAATATAAAAGCTTTCAGAGTTTAGCACTGAACATCTTAGAAGAGTCGAAGGTTATCAGCGACTCTGAGATAGATTTAGCTCGATCTGAAACAAAGAAAAAGACAGCAACAGAGGTCTTTGAGAGAGAGCGTAGATGGCATCAGCACTTCTTAGGGTTACAATCACCTCATCAACATGCCCCTTTGGAGAGTCGTAGTGTATAAGAGAAGTACAGTCAATTGTTTAATCACAATAGGGTATATTGATGAGTTTTAGGTGCTACCGTGAAAACAAATTCCAATGGTGGTGCCTTTTGAATTGGGTAAATAGAAGATTCACGTCAATCCTGTACTTTTTAAGCACGCCTGATTTATGTGACCTTTCCTCGAAGATAAAATTGATGAGAGATAATGAACCTTATTTGGATCTACATGATCGTCTTAATATTTGTGTTTTTACTTTATTGCTTTTTGTCATTAGCGTTCGGATTTCGAAATTTTTTGAGTTCCTCTAAAAATATAACAACAAGAATAGAATAATCCGAACTCTAAATTTTTACCTTAACATCATCTTCCATCGAGCCAAGGTGTGTTCCGGTTTCTTTTGTGACATTATCTCTTTTGATCACCTTCTAAAATGCAAGCGCTGGTGTCCATAAACTTATCAAGCCCTTGTGTTGAAGCGTTATCGTAAGGTTAACCAAACTCGATTAGGTGGCAACATGAGGAAATAAAAGGAAGAAAAGGAGTTGACATTTCTTTTATTACCTCAGACCAAACAATTTGCACTCGTATATCGATACCGACGTACGAAGCAAGAGCAAAATTGATGTTTTAAGAGGAAATAGTAAAAATTAGGAGCTACAACATACTTTTTCCTCTCATGACACCGTCTATATTCTGCTTCGCTCTAGCTCCGCACCTTAACGTTGGTATCGATGTACGAGTATGATTAAGAACGAAAGTGTCATGCCTTCTCCACCTGGTTAGCGTGCCGCGCCTAATCTGCCTGCATCGTTTCACGGCGCCGAAAGTCTTTCACGATCTTTCCATCATTTCACGATCCGCGAAGGGTTCATTTCCATTTCAATCTGTCTCCCATGGTTGCCTTCAATGTACCTGATTAGATGATTTTGGTTACAGGACATGTGTAACTTAAATTTTGTAGTTTTCAAAATTATCGATAGTATTCATTATTTTTTTTTCGATTGTGACAGAATTCTTTCAAATTTATGCTCTCTCCCTCTCTGATTCCGATTAATGTGAAGATGTTCTGGAAGTTCTCGTTAGGAGCTAAGGTTCTTTCGAAGAGAAGGAGTTTGCATAAGTGAATGATATTTGTGATTTGTGAATGGACGAAAGACACACCGCGCAGACCCAGTCGCATTTAGCCAGGGCGCGATAGGTTTCGAAGATTTTTCTGTCAAGTTCAAGATAAAATATCCTTTTTTATGTCACAACACGACCGGTTGAAAAATAAGGGGCATTTAACACCTTTTTCCCAGCCAGTTCATTTGCTGGAATTGAAATTTCATAGAGTTATGCGTATTATTGGAAAAAATGGTAGTCAAGTCTAAGGACCCGTTCGGTATCCAATTTCAATGGAAGTATCGAATATCTATGGCGGTGGCCGCATTCCTCGAAATTATTACCTCTGGTTTCGGACAGTATGTTCAAGTTTATGTCAACAAACGTGAATTCTTGGACAGTTATTCGTTTCTACGTTACGTTGTTGTACCAATAGGAATATTAGATGCATTCTATTCAGCGTATAGAGAGTCCTTGAGAGTTTTAAAGAAAGAGAAACAGGATGCAATGTTGGAAATGGATGAAAACGTAGACAGTAAGCCTCGTGAATATAATACGGAGCGTAAATTTATTGAAGTTCTTTTGATTAAATTGCTTATAATTCCGGCAGGTAAGATTTTTTTCTGGATCTATCTCAAACACTTTTACTACAGCAGTTTTGACTTGCTTTGTGCGATTGTCGATTCCCTGACTTAAAGGAGCATGCATTCTACTGATGTTTGGGCAAAAGATTGATTATGGTCCAAACACGCATGGAAAGAAAAGTATTTTTAGGGAAGTTAACCAGCATAAATCTTTCGGCTACCTAGCGTTATGCAATATTTTTCAGTCAACCTCCAAGTTTTTGGAAAGTACAATCGTCCGCTTTGCAATAAATACAAGTAAAAAAGTTTCAAAATTTGCTATAATTCACCCCAAGCAATTTGCACACCGTTTAGGGCAGATGAAAAAGATACTTTACTACTTGAAAGTTTTAGCGCCATTGATTGGAATTCTTAACAAGTTGAAGGGGAATCTATCAGATGCCTTCAAGAAGTACAAGCAGCATCGGCAAGCAAAAATCGCTATGAAAGTACGCAGGCGCCTCCTTAACAAAATGACCCCGGAAGAAAAGTTAGAACATATAGTACGACATCTTCAAGCAATGTTCAGAAGCCGACAAGCTCGTAAACGGGCACGGTTGATTGCACAGTGGCGCCACCACGATGAGGTATCAGCCGCCGTTCGGCTCCAAGCGATATACAGGGCAAAGAGAGCAAAATTTGCTGTTAAACAGAGGAAAAAAGCAGAAGAGCTACGCCTTTTAGAAGAGGATGATAAATTACTTTCAAAACCAAGGAACCTTTCAAAGGAAGAAAAGAGAAAACGAAAGAAACGGAGACAAACTATTAAAAACCTTAAAAATGAAGTCAGAGATTTTCAGAGAGTGCAGCAAGCTGATCGTGCATTATTGATTCGACCTAATACATCTTTTTCTGTGGTTTGGAAGCTTTTGAGGGTCTCTGTAATCGGCATCGAAGTGTTGCAAATTGTTGTCCCAAGACTTTTTTCGTCAGGTAGCAAAATGAATATGGACGAGCTGTTATCAAGTATGTTGCTCCCTTCAGACGAGTGCACAGCTACATTAACAATGGATTCACCGAACGTTGAAGTTCAGAAAAGGGGGTTATTGAGGCTATTTAGAAGGCATAAGGTCGATGCAGCAGCCGCATTGTGCGAAGCACCTTCAGAAATGAAGATTTTTTGGATTACAATGATTCAAACTCTTATCCGATATTTTGTTGGGTTCACGAATGTTGTGGTAAGTTTATTCTTGTGCAATGTCTTGCCTCTCTAATACTTGTACAACGCTCATTAGCGCGTTCTTGTGAGATAGTGCTTCTTGGATGTACCGATTGTGTTTTTTACTGGCGAAATTCATGAAGAGACTGGAACGATAGTCCCGAAGCCATTTTTTGCCCGCTGGATTTTACCTGGGTTGGCTTTACAACTTCTCGTAAATCCCGTCATGTCAGACGTGTTCAAGATTTTGAAGAGCTGTTTAGAAGCATCGCATCGCTTAGATTTAGGAAGAGTTCTTCGTTGGGGAATGGCTTTACTTCCGGTGAGTTACCAATTAATCATAGCCATGGGTAATTACTTCAAGGAAAAATTGGAGCAATTTGTAAAGAAGCAAAATGAAAGTACTGTCAAGATAACGCTAACAGATATTTAGTGCGTATTTAATCAATAGTGTTTTTTTCTTACTACTCTTACAAGCATACACTTTCACATCAACTTAAGAAAACGGCAAACGACATCTCGTTGAAACAATTTTTTTTTGATTTTCAAGTTACCTTCAAAAAATAGTAGGAAATTACTAGCAAAGACTTACAACTTACAACGCCCTTCCTAGATCTACCTTCTCGGAACTCGGAAGCGCGCGCAAAGAAGTGTTCGAGTAACGGCAATGCTTGGCACTCAATATCTATTTTAATTTAGACGTTAAGAGATCTCTTTCAACAAGCCCCAAAACCCAAAACCCAAAAATTGTGCAATTTTTCTCACACTCACATCTCAATTCCCCCGAACAAATGAGCGTTATGACCTAAAATTAATTTCATAATGTTAACCATCGATGCCTCAACAGATATATCCGCCATCCAGGAAGAGACATGGTCCATGTTACATGATGAACAGCAAACAGTAACGGCAAAATCCATGAGCATGGCTCATTCCATTTCAAGGGCAGCGGCACGCGACATATTAAACCGTATCGTTCTTTCGCAGGACAATCAAAAGGAATTTGTCGTTCACTATCTCGATCGTTCTAGTTCCAGTTCCAGCTCTTCATCAAAAGTTAATCGTATAGCTTTAAAGGAAAAACTGTGCAAGGGAGGAGAGGAGGTCGATTCTTCAGTGAAAGGTGGGCTTTATTCCTTGTCCTTGACGCTTGGACCTGTGAAAAACAAGAATTCGCATTCTCGAGCAGGCCAACTTAGAGCGGCTACTTTAGCTGATCGTGTAGCAGCGCGCGTATTTCTAGCCTCGGATACTTTCTGCGCAGTCCAGTGCGCTGCTATTCGGCCATATAGTGGAAATGGTACTCGAAGTGTTCCTGAACGATTTGACACAGCTTTGGCTAGGGCAAAGCAATTTGAAATTTTGGCGAGCGCCAACGGTGGCGATTTGAAGGACGCTTCGAAAGCGACCACGGTTGTGAAGGCACCTAAGGCGAAGCTCAAAGCTACCACTGCCGCTTCATTCTTTGGCACTAGTACTAAAAAGAGTACATCAAACGAAAAGGAAAAATTGTCAGCTTCTCGTCAAGCAAAAAGGGAAAAACAGATTGAGAAACCGATCTTCAATAAATCAGATGAAAAAAAGAAGAAAAAGAGAAAGGTCGTGTTTGAGAGCGACGATGAGGAAGGCGAGGCAGAATTTACGTATGTTAGTCAGAAAGAAAATAAACATGCCAATACAGGCAATGCGGATGATTTTGTCGGGGATGTAGACGAAGATGAAGAAGATATGAGAGAAGAAGCATTGCGACGAGCACGGAAGGAAGCAGAAGCAAGTGCCCTTGTAGACGAGAAACGCGCGAAGCGATCAAGAGCTGCTGCCGAAAAACGTTCTAAACGGAAAGTTTTGGAACAATCGCACTTGGTCGAAGAGTCGACGACTAAGCCCGGGGCCATGGACAATTTTGTGGCAAAAGCAGAAAGAAATGTTGAAGTAAACAGTGAAGTTCCCTTAAAGGATAATGGTAAAAAGCGAAGAAGGAAGCTTGTTGAAAAAACTTCAATGGACTCTAAAGGCTACATCCATACAGAGATGGTTTACGAGTGGGAGGATATACCCACGGATGACGAAGAGAATACAAAACCAATCGAATTAAAGTCAAAAATAAAGAAATCAGCCCCAAAAGTAGTTGAACCAACCAAGAAGAAAACAACAAAAGTTGGAAAAGGCTTGAAACAGACAGGACTTATGGGATTTTTTTCGAAGAAAAAGTGAGGTGTCCGTTTGTGCCTGTTCACATTGAACCTGCAAAGAACTGATGCTCTGATAATATCCATGACTAAAACTTTAAGTTAAACGTGTAAAAGTGTTACTTTAACTCTGTGTGTAGAAACTCCTTTTCATTTAGAACTCAGAAACATTTTAGTTTCTTCGTGCAGATAGAATCTCTCTTATAAGATCACACCACTTTTCAAATTCACTACATACCTTGAGAAATCTCTTTATTCAATACAGCAAATGCGACATACGTTCGCTTCGTTGAGCGTATTGCATTGAGTGTGCTAATTTTCGTCAATATATTATATCTTCCTCACTTTCTTACTATCTATATCGATGTTGCATACTGTTGTTTGGTAGTTATTTTGATGTCGCTTACTACATACATCCATTCTTCTTGTTACGTGGTAATACAATAATATGCAACACATGATACGTAATATCTGATACTCTACAAATGGTACCATTATACCATTAGAACATAAAACATAATCATGAAGATAAATAATCTTTTCTCTCTCTCTTTCTCTCCCTAGCTATAAATCATCCACTGTAAATACCAAAGGTGTTTGAAGCTTACCAGTACGTCGACCTACGGATTCCTTCCTTCAAGGGTAGACTCGAGAAAAATGTCATGATTCTAAATAAGGAGAAATGCATAGCGAACGTGTTCGTATACAAATATGTTGCTACTCGTGCGTTATTTTATTTCCTCTCTACCGGTAGTCTTGTGCACAGAGTGCGAAAAGGATGAACGTGAATCATCTGTCAAGAATGATACATTCATTACAAGAGTGCAAGTATAAATACATGTTGTATGTTTTATTTTGAATTGTGACGAGAAGTACATGTATTAATACATATGTATTAATACCGCGGTATTCAGTTTTCATGTTCACTCTGTGTAAAGTTTGAAATTTCAGATTTCAAATTTCAATCCCATGGAGAGTAAATGAATCTATTTTTGAGAACACGGAGACGCTCAATGTAAAACCATTCGATACGTCCGGGACTGCTGAAGACGATTTATTAAGTAGACAGATATATACTTATAGCTGGAAGCAAATTCCAGATTCTCGCCAAGGCTAAACGAGACTGTAGGAGTTTGTATGAAGGGCGCAACGCATATGTCGAAAATTTTTTCTTGTAAAAAATTCTTCATTTTGATTATTGTTTTTCGACATCTTGTGTGCTTTCATTTTTGCCTCTCCCCCCTTGAAATAATTTTTGAACATGACCATATCTGCAACAGCAAGTAAGTTTGATGAGGCGATCCGAAGAGGAGCTCAGCAGATACGGATGCAGCTTGTTTCGGATCGATATTCCAGCAACGCCAACGCTCATACTACCGACAAGTCTGTATCAAAGGCGCGGTCGGACAGTGTTCGCGATCACTCTTCCCAAGCCTCATATAGTAAGGGAACTGCGAGCACTGAATTATCATCAAGGGAACACAGTGCTGAAGATTATAAGGAACTGCTCCATATTACTCCACAGGAAACGTTGGTGAAATTGAGAGAGCTCGACCAACTTCATAACTTAACTGAACAAAAAGGAATGGAGCGACTCCGAAAGTTGCAAAACTTAGAGGGAAGGGTAACAAGTCAAAACACAGGAGGAAGTTCTGCTAGTGGTCGGAGTTCTGGTCGTAGTTCTGTTGAGAATTATTCTTATCGAAAACAATCCTTTTCATCAACTTCTACAAAAACGTCAATTCTGAAGAATAATAATACCTGTATCCGACCAGAGAATATTGCTACTTTGGATCTACGCCCTTTGAGTAGAAATTCAAAGCGATTGCCGAAAGAAGACAAATCAAATGGAAGTTCTCAGCGTTCTGTCCGTTCCCACGTGACATTTGACTTGAAGCTTGAGGAAGAAGGAAGCCCACCCGAAAGCCCCGCTCGTCATGGCATGGATTTTTACGAACGTAAGTTACCTGATAGTCCTTACATTCAAACGATGCAGGAAATGCGTAAGCAGCGTAAACTCTTGGTGACCTCATCTAAGACATCGAAAACGGACGATGGATCTTCACAGATCCAAACAAAGATCCAAACAAAGAAGGAGAGTGATATAAAGCGCAAGCTTGAATCACGCAAGTCTTCCCCCAGAATTCAGACAGATGATGATCTTTTGGTACAGGAGCATATTGAGAGCCCTGGATCAGTTCTAAAGATAGCAAACATCGAATCCATACACAAGGAGCGTCGTAAAATGAACGCCAGAAATACAAAAGAAACGAAAACAGAGGATGACATGTTGACCAAAGAGCAAGTGTCTATTCCACCAACTGATGCAAATGTAAGCAAATCTACGGAGATGACTACTTATAAAGATATTGCTGATGTAGAGCCATGGCGCCAAAATGAGGCTTACATTCATGCGATGAGTGCTGGAACTTTGTGGCAGACCCTTGTTGGCGAACACGTTCGCTTCCCTAAAATATGGTTTGATGGAGAAAGAACCCCACGGGTGGATGGCGAAATTCCATCGAAATGGAGATATATAGCAAAGAACAGAGTACGTAACTCGTCTCTGAATTCGTTAGTGAAGCGAAGAGGTGGTGGAAGAATATTACTCCATTTGGTTGTGAGAGATGCTGTGTCCTCTCGAGAAAAAGAAGATATTGTTATTGGGTGTTTTCATCCACACTCGAGGGGTCTTGTTTCAGAGGAAGATTACAAAAAGAGAAAGGATGAGTTCACGGATACCGATGTTCGCGAGATTTGGATGGCAATAAGGTCAAGAAATCAAAAACATGAGAAGATTTCGTCGTCATTGCAGATTTCGACGATACAACCTCTGCTCCTCTATAATCGTTCACTTGCTGATGTGGCACGTAGGTCTCCATTGTACACAAATGATCGATTAAGTAATGAAAACATACGAGCTGTATTTGGTGGCGAGCCACCATTGGAGACTATCTTTAAAGACGAAACGGAGTTATTGAAAATTTTGGAAAGCAGCCCCTATTCCTCGCCTAAACCGATCTCGATACTTTTGTTACAGCATTTTATTTTCCAATAGGTAATAAACAATTATACGTATTGCAACAATTTTCTTATTTTTAAGAGCTTTACTATTGATCGAAAAATCTTATGCTTGTCATCAACACCTATTCGACAAATTAATCGAATTCGAAACTTGTATCGCAGCGTTTTTATCCTCCAAGAGAAATTTCAATATTCATAGTATAGAAGTATACATTAGGGGTTGTCAACTAACGAAATATGAATATGAATATGATCTCACGTTCACGTACAATTTTTAAATTAGCTTTGTCCGAAAAATAATCCATTCTGATTGGAATGCAATATGATCTCTCAATATGAATATGATCTCACGTTCACGTTCATTTTTATCCGAACATTCATAACGCTGCCATCACCAACACACAATCCGTCCGCATCCGCATTCCACAAACCACAACCACAACCACAACCTACTACAAGACTGATTCAAGTATTCTGTTGACGTCCTTCCAATAAATGCTAGCATGAAAGGCAAACATACATTCGTGAAAGAGA
>Ga0115008_10000288_pt1 | contig 35589 bp, 35 predicted proteins | sample FraStrMetagenome_FD_87164 | JGI IMG/M metagenome (GOLD analysis project Ga0115008, IMG submission 87164) | Marine eukaryotic phytoplankton communities from Arctic Ocean - Fram Strait ARC3M Metagenome | ecosystem: Environmental > Aquatic > Marine > Oceanic | place: Fram Strait | collected... | reverse complement strand
GCCATTTAGAACCATTAGCAGATGGATTTAGAAATTATATGAATTCTAAATTAAATATTGCTGCTGAAAACCTATTGGTTGATAGAGCAAACCTCTTAACATTATCCATTCCAGAAATGACAGTTCTTATTGGTGGATTAAGAGTTTTAGGAGCAAATTACGATGGTTCTAAACAGGGCGTTTTTACAGATACTGTTGGAAGTTTAACAAATGATTTCTTTTCCAATATTCTAGACTTTTCATTAACTTGGAAAGCTACAAATTCCGAGGAAAATGAATTTATAGGTCGTGATCGAAGCACCGGAGCAATGAAATTTCATGGAACTCGTGCCGATTTAATTTTTGGTTCTAATACAGAATTAAGAGCAATTGCAGAAGTGTATGGTGCCAATGACGGACAAGAACTTTTTGTCAATGATTTTGTTGCTGCTTGGGTTAAAGTGATGAATTTAGATCGTTTTGACCTGAAGTAAATTTTGCATAAATAAAGAACTAAAAAAGAGGCCGTCTAAAAATAAATTTTTTAGACGGCCTTTTTTAATTATTGAACTGTATTTAGTTATCGATAGAACCTAAAACACGCTTCATAAAAGCATTTAATGCTTCTTTTTGCGGGATTCCTTCTCTGGTCATTTTATGAACCTCCAAAGCACCATACAAATTAGAAATTAACTCCCCTATAACATCCAACTCCTCGTCTTTTAAAGAGGGGACTTCGGTGAGAGCTTCTAATGTTTCAATGGTTTCTAAAACGAAATCCTGATCGTTTTCTTCGATAAAATTAGTTAAGTGTTTGATTACAGGTAGCTTCATAATTAAACAACTTCGTTTACCAATTCTTTCAACACATCAAACTTATTCGTTTGTGTTTGATTTACAAATTTACCATCTACAAAAGTTGCAAATGTAGGCAAATTACTAACATCTGCTAGAGATCTACTTTCTGGAAATTTTTCAGCATCGGCAATTACAAACGTAATGTTTTCTAGTTCTGAAGCTAATTTCTTAACTTTTGGTTTCATAATTCTACAATTACCACACCAAGTTGCAGAATACTGAACAACAACAGTTGTATTGTTCGCAACGATTTCTTGTAAATTATCTTTACTTAATTCTTGAACCATAACTACTATTAGTTTAAGTGAGCTGCTAAATATTCTGCAGTTCCTTTGGCGTTAGGAGCCATTGCCTGCTTCCCTTCTTCCCAGTTTGCAGGACACACTTCTCCGTTAGTTTGCACATGAGCATACGCATCAATTAAACGTAAAAATTCATTTACATTTCTACCAACTGGCATATGGTTTACACCTTCATGAAAAACAGTTCCTTCTTCATCAATTAAGTAAGTTGCTCTATAAGTAACATTGTCTCCTTCTACTTGAATCGTTTGTGTCGTTTCATCAAAAGTTTCATTAGAAATATCTAAAATCCCTAAAATTGATGACAAATTACGGTTGCTGTCTGCTAAAATTGGGTAAGTTACACCTTCAATTCCTCCGTTATCTTTTGAAGTACTTAACCATGCAAAGTGAACCTCTGCTGTATCGCAAGAAGCGCCAATTACAATTGTATTTCTTTTTTCGAACTCTCCTAAAGCAGCTTGAAAAGCATGTAATTCTGTAGGACAAACAAATGTAAAATCTTTTGGATACCAGAATAATAAAACTTTTTTACCACTTTTTTTAGCTTCTTCTAATACGTTTAATTGAAACGTATCACCCATTTCATTCATTGCGTTTACGCTTAAATCTGGAAATTGTTTACCAACTAATGTTGCCATGTTTTTTTTATTTTATAATTATTAAATACTTATTTTCAAGCAGCAAATATAGTTCTGAAAGTTTTATTGAAAGCACTAAAGTTGATCCTAATTTCTAATATTAGCATCAACTTTATTTATAGTTGTTTTACTTTACAATATATTTAATTGATTCTGTGTTTTTTAGTGGATAAACTTTATGCATTTAGTTTTTTTACAAAATATTTTTTATGCACATACTTTAAAAAAGCTGCTAGCTAAGAGTATAGAAGGATCAATATTTTTTTTAAAACAAGGAGAGAATTATTTACTAGCAAATAACTTAATATCATTGGTAGAAACTTCTTTTTCTCCGAGAATAATTAAACGTTCTACAACATTGCGTAATTCACGAATATTCCCCGTCCAATCGTATTCTTGCAATAATTTTACTGCTTCAAATGAAAAGACTTTCTTTGGAGTACCTTGTTCTAATGATATTTTTTTTGCAAAGAAATTAATCAATAATGGAATGTCTTCTCTCCGATTGTTTAAGGAGGGAACTTTAATTAAAATAACGGCTAACCTGTGATATAAATCTTCTCTAAACCTTCCTTCAGCAATTTCTTTTTTTAAGTTTTTGTTTGTTGCTGCTACTATACGAACATTTACTTTTATGTCTTTATCAGAACCAACTCGTTGAATTTTATTTTCTTGCAAAGCTCGTAAAACTTTAGCTTGCGCAGATAGGCTCATATCTCCAATTTCATCTAAAAAAATAGTTCCGCCATTAGCTGCTTCAAATTTTCCAGCCCTATCTTTATTTGCCCCTGTAAAAGATCCTTTTACGTGTCCAAAAAGTTCACTTTCTATTAATTCTGAAGGAATTGCTGCACAATTCACTTCAATCATTAAAAATTTAGATCTATCAGATTTTTCATGCAACCAATGCGCCACTAATTCTTTCCCTGTTCCATTAGGACCTGTAATTAAAACCCTTGCATCTGTTATAGCAACTTTCTCTATAATATCTTTAATATGAATAATCGCATCACTTTCACCAATCATTTGGTAACTCTTACTTACCTTCTTTTTTAATCTTTTGTTTTCTAAGACTAATTCTTTTCGATCCAACGCATTACGAACTGTGTTTAATAAACGATTTAGGTCTGGTGGTTTTGATATATAGTCAAAAGCTCCTAAACGCATAGTATTTACTGCAGTATCTAGGTCTCCATGACCAGAAATCATTACCATTGGTATTTCTGGTTTTATCTTTTTCACCTTCTCCAAAACCTCAACACCATCCATCTTTGGCATTTTAATATCGCATAAAACCAAATCATAATTATTACTCATTATCATTTCTATACCCACCAAGCCATTTTCAGCTTCTTCAACTTCATAAGAATCATTTTCCTCTGAAATAATTTTTTTTAAAACTCTTCTAATTGCTGCTTCGTCTTCTATAATTAGAATTTTTGACATATTTTTTATTTTATAAGGTGAACATCTCTTTGTGGAAAAGGAATTGTAATATTATTTTCTCTAAATTTTTTATCAATTGCAAAACGCAAATCGCTTTTGATGGTTATGTGCTCGTAACTATTATCAATCACAAAAAGTAATTTAAATTGCAAAGCACTGTCTCCAAAGTTTGTAAATAAAACTCTTGGAGCTTTCGTTTTTAAAATCATTGGATGTGATTTTGCAACATCAATTAAAATGCTTTTAACCAAATCGGTATCAGAACCGTATGCAACTCCTACTTCTACTCCTTCTGTTGTTTGAACTCCGTTCTGTGTCCAATTAAATAAACTGTTCGTTAAAAATTTATGATTTGGGATAATAAGCACTTTATCATCTATAGTAACAGCTCTTGTTGTTCGCAGTCTGATTTCTTCTACTTTCCCTACTTTCCCTTCTATTTCTATAACATCATTTACGTGTAAAGATTTATCAACTAAGATAAAAATACCCGACATTATATCTTGAAACAAAGTTTGTAATCCTAAACCAATACCAACTAATAACGCAGCAGAACCAGCTAATATTACACCTACTTTTATCCCTGAAGACTCTAAAGCAATAACCAATACAATGGTATAAACAAAGTATTTAATAAACGAAAAAACAGCTTTAAACTTCCCCTTATCTTCTTGATCTAATTTTCTATTTACAATTTTTTTTATCAGGGTTAAAAATAATCCAGTTAAGAAAAAAACAAGAATTACAAATAGAATTGTTTTTACATCTATATGGATACCTTCACTGATGTCTATAGAGTAATTTAAAAATTCTTTAAACTTGTTCATAATCGTTTACCCTTTATATTTTAACCATTTGTACAGGTCTTTATAGGTAGGTTTTTTTCCGTACATTAAAATACCAACTCTATAAATTTTTGCTGCAAACCAAACCATAAAAACAAAGGTAAACAATAATAATGCCATAGAAATTGCAAGTTCATACCAAGAAACTCCAAAAGGAACTCTCATTAACATTACAATAGGAGACGTAAATGGGATGTGTGAAAATAGCACCGCTATGGATCCGTGAGGATCATTCATTACAGTTGCAAAACCAACATAAACACCTAAAATTAAAGGCAACATAATTGGCAACATAAATTGCTGTGTATCTGTTTCATTATCTACGGCAGCTCCAACGGCTGCAAATAAGGAACTGTATAGCATAAAACCCCCTAAAAAGTAAAAAATAAATAAGACAAACATTTTTAACAATGGTAAACTTAAAAGCTCTTGTATAACTATTTCAAATTTATCTACACCTGTTGCTTGTTGTACAGTTTCTATTTGTTCGGCAGACACTTTTGATGTTTGTATTTCCACTACATCAACTCCAAAAATTGATGAAGCAATTGTAGAAATTATTAATAATAAAATCCCCCAAATAAAGAACTGTAATAATCCTGCAGATGCATTACCAATAATTTTACCCAACATGAGTTGAAATGGTTTTACAGATGATACAATAATTTCTATAATTCTACTTGTTTTTTCTTCGATTACACTTCTCATTACAGAGGTTCCATAAATCATTACAAACATCATTAACATGTATCCCGCAATCAAACCTACCCCGATTCGAATTCCATTTCTTAATTTAGATGATTCCTCGCCAGAAAAATTAATCATTTTAATATCAGCCTGAATCCTAGAAGCTTTGATTTTTACTAAATCTATACCAAAATTATTTAGTTTTTCATTGCGAATTTTAGATTCAATTTTATTTTCTAAACTTCCCATTAAAGACATTCCAGGAGAATCTTTTGAATAAAATTCGATGGACTTTGCCAATAGCTCTAAACTATCTTGTTTCGGAATAAATAATACTCCATAATAATTCCCCTCTTCAACTTTTTTCTTGGTTTCTTCGATTCCTAACGCTGTATAATCTGTATAGTGAATGGTTTTTGAATCTTTAAAATCTTCTTTAGAGAACATTCTAGAATTGTCTACATAAACAATTTCCTTAACTTTTTCATCATTTTTCTTCATTAAGAAGAAAACTAAAGCCCCCATAGCAACCACTAGTAAAGGGCTTAAAAAAGTCATCATAATAAATGATTTATTTCTAACTTTAGCAATAAACTCTCTGTGTATAATTAAATTTAACTTGCTCATCTTCTTAACTATTTTTGTTAACTGCTTGAATAAAAATATCGTTTGCACTTGGCACTAACTCTACAAAATGTTGAACGTCTCCATGAGCTGTTAAAAGCGATAATAAATCGTTTGCAGAATTGTCTGCTGTTAACTTTACATTCATCGTTAACCCTTCATTTAACAATTTAAAATCTGCTGGAAAAACTTCAAAGTTTTCTTTCAATTTTACTGCTACCTCTTTTGGATTTGCTGTCTGTAAACCAACTTGAAAAGTATTTGTTCTATACTGACGTTTAATATCGTCTAATTTTCCATCTAAAATTTTATTAGATTTATCGATCAAAGCAATTTCATCACACATTTCTTCTACAGATTCCATTCTGTGAGTAGAGAAAATAATTGTGGCTCCCTCATCTCGCATTTGTAAAATCTCTTTGGCTATTAGCTGGGCATTTATCGGATCAAATCCTGAAAAAGGTTCATCAAAAATCAATAGTTTTGGTTGATGCAAAACAGTAACTATGAACTGAACCTTTTGTGCCATTCCTTTAGAAAGTTCTTCAATTTTCTTTCCCCACCAAGCAGAAATATCAAATTTATCAAACCAATATTGTAAACGTTTTTTAGCTTCACTTTTACTCATTCCTTTTAGTTGCGCTAAATACAAAGCTTGTTCTCCTACTTTCATCGATTTATATAAACCACGTTCTTCTGGTAAATAACCAATATCTGCTGTATGTTTTGGTAATAAAGCTTCTCCATCCAAAAGAATAGATCCACTATCTGGCATTGTTATTTGATTGATAATTCTAATTAACGATGTTTTCCCTGCTCCATTTGGCCCTAATAATCCATAAACACTTCCTTTGGGAATATGGATAGAAACATCATTTAATGCTCTAAAATCACCATAATTTTTTACAACATTATTAATTTCTAATAAATTCTTCATTGATTTTTGTTGATTTTTTCTAAAAGTTTACAGTAAATACAAACTTACATATTTTACAAACATAAGTTGAAAAAGAGCGGCTTTTGTTACAAAATATTTCTGTTAATTTTAAAATTAAAAAATTTATACCTTTTAAAACTAATTCAGTTTAAATTATGAAAAAAATTTATTTTTTTTGTTAAATTTACTATGCATGCATAACTTTTTTGCAATTTACTATGCGTGCATAATAAATTTTTATATATTTGGCCCAATGGATAAAAATAAATCAATAGATCATCAATTAAGAGCTTCCTGGCAAGCAGTTGCAAAATTATATAATGAACAAGCAGCAAATCACGGAAGCACAATGGCTACAGCTTTTGTTTTATTAAATATTGATTCAGATAATGGGACACCTTCTACATCACTTGGACCATTAATGGGTATGGAGCCTACAAGCCTTTCTAGAATTTTAAAAACAATGGAAGATAAAGGTGCAATCTGTAGAGAGAAAAATCCTAATGATGGAAGAAGCGTAATTATTAAACTGACAGATTATGGTAAAGAAATGCGTGAAGTTTCCAAGGGACATGTTTTCCTTTTTAATAACAAAGTAAGAGAAAATGTAACAGAAGAAGATTTAGAATCTTTTTTTAAAGTTACTTCAACAATAAATAAATTAATTGCTAATAAGATGATTTTTAATAACATCGACAAAAAAGCAGTACATATAAATCAATAACAAATGACTAGAAGAATTAAAAAAGTAGCAATCGTCGGTTCCGGAATTATGGGAAGTGGTATTGCTTGTCATTTTGCAAACATTGGTGTAGAAGTTCTTTTATTGGACATTGTTCCAAGAGAATTAAACGACAAAGAAAAAGCAAAAGGATTAACATTAGAAGACAAAGCTGTTCGAAATCGTTTAGTAAACGATGCACTAACAGCTTCTTTAAAATCGAAACCTTCACCTATTTACAACAAGAAATTTGCAAGTAGAATTACTACTGGTAATTTAGAAGATGATATTGCAAAAGTTGCTGATGTAGATTGGATTATGGAGGTTGTTGTAGAAAGACTAGATATTAAAAAAATAGTTTTCGAAAAACTTGAAAAATATAGAACTCCAGGAACTTTAATTACGTCTAATACTTCTGGAATTCCAATTAAATTTATGAATGAGGGAAGAAGCGAAGATTTCCAAAAGCATTTTGCGGTAACTCACTTCTTTAATCCACCTAGATATTTAAAACTTTTTGAAGTTGTTCCAGGACCAAGTTGTAAAAAAGAGGTTACAGACTTCTTAATGATGTATGGCGATAAGTTTTTAGGTAAAACATCTGTCTTAGCAAAAGATACACCAGCATTTATTGGTAATAGAATTGGGATTTTTGGTATTATGAATTTATTCCATGTTGTAAAAGAAATGGGATTAACTATTGAAGAAGTAGACAAATTAACGGGTCCAGTTATTGGTCGCCCAAAATCTGCTACTTTTAGAACCATCGATGTTGTAGGTCTAGATACCTTGGTACATACTGCAAATGGCGTAAAAGACAACTGCCCAAATGATGAAATGAGAGAGCAGTTTGTAATTCCAGATTTTGTTAACCATATGATGGACAACAAAATGTTAGGAAGCAAAACCAAACAAGGTTTCTATAAAATGACTAAAGATGCTAATGGTAAAAGAAAAATATTATCATTAGACCTAAATACCTTAGAATACAGAGAAAAGAAATCAGCAAAATTTGCAACATTAGAATTAACAAAAACTATTGATAATGTTGTTGATCGTTTTAAAGTTTTAGTTTCAGGAAAAGATAAAGCAGGTGAATTCTACAGAAAGAGCTTTGCCGCAATGTTTGCCTATGTTCAAAATAGAATTCCGGAAATTTCTGACGAATTATATAGAATTGATGACGGTTTAAGAGCTGGTTTTGGTTGGGAACATGGTCCTTTTCAAATATGGGATGCAGTTGGTTTTAGCAAAGGTGTAGAATTGATGAAAGCTGAAGGTCACGAAGTTGCACCTTGGGTTTCAGAGATGTTAGAGAAAGGAGAAAGTTCTTTCTACTCAGTAAAAGATGGAGCTACTCATTATTACGATATCCCTTCAAAAAAACAAGTAAAAAAACCAGGTCAGGATTCATTTATAATTCTAGATAATATTAGAAAATCTAATGAAGTTTGGAAAAACTCTGGAGCAATAATTGAAGATTTAGGTGATGGAATTTTAAATTTAGAATTTCAATCTAAAATGAACACAATTGGTGGTGATGTTTTAGCCGCATTAAACAAAGCAATTGATTTGGCTGAAAAAAATTACCAAGGATTAGTAATTGGTAATCAAGCCGCAAATTTTTCTGTTGGTGCTAACATTGGAATGATTTTTATGATGGCTGCAGAGCAGGAATATGACGAGTTAAACATGGCTATCAAATATTTCCAAGACTCAATGATGCGCATGCGCTATTCTTCCATACCAACTATTTCCGCTCCTCACGGAATGGCATTAGGTGGTGGTTGTGAAATTTCACTTCATGCTGATAAAGTTGTTGCAGCAGCAGAAACTTATATGGGGTTGGTAGAATTTGGAGTTGGTGTAATTCCTGGTGGTGGTGGTTCTAAAGAAATGGCTTTGCGTGCTTCTGATACCTTCCGTAAAGGAGATGTACAGTTAAATGTCTTGCAAGAGAATTTCTTAACTATTGGTACTGCTAAAGTAGCAACATCGGCTTATGAAGCGTTCGATTTAGGATTGCTTCAAAAAGGAAAAGACGTTGTAGTTGTTAACAAAGATCGTCAAATTGCAGAAGCCAAAAAGCATGCAGTATTAATGGCAGAAGCAGGCTATACGCAACCCACTTCCCGTAAAGACATATTGGTTTTAGGGAAACAAGCTTTAGGTGCCTTTATGGTAGCTACCGACTCTATGAAAGCAAGTAGGTTTATATCAGATCACGATCAAAAAATTGCAAATAAATTAGCCTATGTAATGGCTGGTGGAGATTTATCAGAACCAACTAAAGTTTCTGAACAGTATTTATTAGACATAGAACGAGAAGCGTTCTTAAGTTTATGTACAGAGCGCAAAACATTAGAGCGTATTCAACATATGTTAAAAACTGGTAAACCTTTAAGAAATTAATAAAATGAAAACAGCATATATAGTACAAGGATATAGAACTGCCGTAGCAAAATCAAAAAGAGGCGCATTCAGGTTTAAAAGAGCTGATGAATTAGCTGCTGAAACCATTGAATATTTGATGGAAAATTTACCTGAATTTGATAAAAAACGTATCGATGATGTTATTGTTGGTAACGCAATGCCAGAAGGTTCTCAAGGTTTAAATATGGCACGTTTAATCTCTTTAATGGGATTAAAAGTTGAAGAAGTACCTGGTGTAACCGTAAATCGTTTTTGTTCTTCAGGATTAGAAACTATTGGTATGGCAGTTGCAAAAATTCAATCTGGAATGGCAGAATGCATCATTGCAGGAGGAGCAGAAAGTATGAGTTCTGTACCCATGACAGGGTTCAAACCAGAGCTAAACTACGATACAGTTGCTGCGGGACATGCAGATTATTACTGGGGAATGGGAAATACAGCAGAAGCTGTTGCAGACCAATATAATATCTCTCGGAAAGATCAAGATGAGTTTGCTTTAAACTCTCACTTAAAAGCATTAAAAGCACAAGAAGAAGATCGTTTTAAAGATCAAATTGTACCCATTGAAGTTGAAGAAACATATGTGGATGCTGCCGGTAAAAAAGTAACAAGAAAATACGTAGTAAACAAAGATGAAGGACCAAGAAAAGGGTCAAACATTGCTGGTTTAGAGCGCTTACGTCCTGTTTTTGCAACGAACGGAAGTGTAACGGCTGGTAATTCATCTCAAACAAGTGATGGTGCCGCATTTGTAATGGTAATGAGTGAGGATATGGTGAAGGAATTAAACATTAAGCCCATTGCGCGCATGGTAAGTTATGCTGCTGCTGGTGTTCCTCCTAGAATTATGGGAATCGGACCCGTTGCTGCAATTCCAAAAGCATTAAAACAAGCAGGATTAAAACAAGAAGATATTAGCTTAATTGAATTAAACGAAGCTTTTGCTTCACAATCACTAGCGGTAATTCGAGAGTTGGGCTTAGACGCAGATATCATAAATGTAAATGGTGGTGCTATTGCACTTGGACACCCTTTAGGATGTACTGGAGCAAAGCTATCTGTTCAGTTATTTGATGAAATGCGCAAGCGCAACATGCAAGGAAAATATGGAATGGTAACGATGTGTGTAGGAACTGGACAAGGTGCTGCCGGTATTTTTGAATTTTTAAACTAACCTTTTAAAACAATATATAATGGAAACAATAAAAAAAGAAATTTTAAGAGGAGGTCAATTCCTAGTAAAAGAAACAAAATGTGAAGATGTATTTACTCCTGAAGATTTTTCTGAAGAGCAAATAATGATGAAAGATGCTGTGAAGGAGTTTACAGATCGTGAAATAGTAGCAAATAGAGATCGTTTTGAAGCAAAAGATTACGCTCTAACAGAAGAAGTGATGAAAAAAGCGGGTGAACTTGGCTTTTTGGGTGTTGCTGTTCCTGAAGAATATGGAGGAATGGGAATGGGTTTTGTGTCTACCATGATTACTTGTGAGTATATTTCTAGTGGAAATGGTTCTTTAAGTACTGCTTTTGGTGCACATACAGGAATTGGTACGATGCCTATTACATTATATGGTACCGAAGAGCAAAAACAAAAATACGTTCCCAAATTAGCTACTGGCGAATGGATGGGCGCATACTGTTTAACAGAGCCAGGTGCTGGTTCTGACGCCAATTCAGGAAAAACTACGGCAGAACTTTCTGCTGATGGAAAAACATATAAAATTAACGGACAAAAAATGTGGATCTCAAATGCAGGTTTCTGTAATTTGATGATTGTTTTTGCTCGTATTGAAGATGACAAAAATATTACAGGTTTTATCGTTGAATATGATGCTGCAAATCCGAATGGAATTACACTAGGTGAAGAAGAGCACAAGTTAGGTATTAGAGCCTCTTCTACGAGACAAGTATTTTATAGTGATACTGTTGTCCCCGCAGAAAATATGCTCTCTAAGAGGGGTGGTGGATTTAAAATTGCTGTAAATGCATTGAATGTAGGTCGTATTAAATTGGCAGCAGCATGTATCGATTCTCAAAGAAGAGTTACAGAAACTGCTTTAAAATATGCCACTGAGCGCAAACAATTTAAAACCCCTATTGCAGATTTTGGTGCTATCAAAGCCAAATTAGCCGAAATGGCTACCAATACATATGCTGGTGAATCGGCAAGTTATAGAGCTTCAAAAAATATTGAGGATAGAATTGAAATGAGATTAGCTAATGGCGACTCTCATCAAGATGCTGAATTAAAAGGTGTTGAGGAATATGCCATTGAGTGTTCTATCCTAAAAGTTACAGTTTCTGAAGATGTACAAGCATGTGCTGATGAAGGAATCCAAATTTTTGGAGGAATGGGATTTTCTGAGGAAACTCCAATGGAAGCTGCATGGAGAGATGCTAGAATTGCTCGTATTTATGAAGGAACGAATGAAATTAATAGAATGCTTTCTGTTGGTATGTTAGTTAAGAAGGCAATGAAAGGTCATGTAGATTTATTAGGACCTGCAACGGCTGTTGGTGAAGAGTTATTAGGAATTCCTTCTTTTGATACACCAGATTATTCTGAACTATTTGCTGAAGAAAAAGAAATGATAACCAAGCTGAAAAAAGTATTTTTAATGGTTGCTGGATCAGCCATTCAAAAATATGGTACAGAGTTAGATCAGCATCAACAATTATTAATTGCCGCTGCTAATATTTTAAACGAGGTATATATGGCGGAATCTACTTTATTACGTACAGAGAAAAATGTGAAACGTTTTGGTGAAGACCAACAAGAAGGACAAATAGCAATGTCAAGATTGTATTTATACAATGCAGTAGATATTGTTATTAAAAATGGAAAAGAAGGAATAGTTTCTTTTGCTGAAGGTGATGAACAACGGATGTTATTAATGGGTTTAAAGCGTTTCACAAAATACGCTAATAATCCTAACGTTGTTGCATTACGTAATATAGTTGCAGAAAAATTAAAAGCAGAAAACAAATACTGCTTCTAATATTTTTTTAAGTTTTATTAACTTTATTAGTTTAATTGTTACGTTATTAATACAAAAAAGTCCATCTACCTAGATGGACTTTTTTTTTAAAAAAAAATAAATTCATGTACTTTACGAATATGTTGTAAATTAGAAGTAAAAATAAATTAAAATGAAACATGCTTATTACATCACGCTTAGTTTATTAGTACTCTTTTGTAGTAAATCAGAATTCAACAAAACTAGTACTCAGGAAAAAAGCAGAAAATTTATAGCGGACAGTATAGAATCGGAATTCAATAAATATTGGTATGCTGGTAAAGCAGAAATAACATCTTATAAATTATTGCAAAGTAGGTATGGTCAAACTTACGAGGGAACTGCTGTTAATATTTTTGTTACAGAAGACTTCTTGGCAAAAAAACAAGTAAAAGCAGATTTTAAAAATGATTTAAATATTCCTATTTTAAAACTAAATAGTACAAAGAAATTTGAAACAGGAATTTATCCTTATTCAATGATGACAAGTACCTTCTCTCCTATTAATTTAAATAAAAAAGCAATTAAAATCTCTTTTTCTGCTCAAGAATGGTGTGGCAATACATTTGTACAATTGAATAACAAAATAAAATTTGATATTAATTTTTATTCTTATTTTGAAAATAATTATGACAGAAAAATTACACTCAAAAAAGATGTATTAGAAAATCATATTTGGAATTCGTTAAGAATAAATCCGTACAGAATTAAAAAAGGAAAATATAAAATAATACCATCTTTTGAATTTCTAGCAATGAATCATCTAAAAATTAAAGCCTATGAAGCAGAGGTAAACTTATTAGAAAAAGATGAATTCATATATCTTTCTATAAATTACCCTAACTTAAAAAGAGAAATAACTATAAGAACAACCAATAAATTCCCCTATATCATAGAAAGTTGGGAAGAAGTTTTCATCAAAAAAGAAAAAAAACTAGTAACAACAGCTAAAAAAATAAAAACAATTCAATCGGCATATTGGAAAAAAAATGGGGTTACTGACACCAAAGAAAGAAAAATATTAGGACTATAAATTTCACCCTATTTTAAAACCAACGAATTTGAAATGTATTAATTATTTATATCTTCAGAAAAGTAATTGTATTCAAAAAAGTTTAATTCTAATAAAAGTATAGAAGTTGTGGAAAATGATACTTTAATGATTAAGAGTCTGATTTACTTTTAGAAACCATTTTTTTAAAACTGCAAAAACAAATCTAAAAGAGATTATTTTCAACATGTAAAAATATGATAATATTCTAAATAATAATATTCAGAAATTATAAACAACTAGGTCTAGATAATTCATTTAATATCAATACTTTTGCACAAAATTTGAAAACACTAGAATGAAACGTATAAAAGAGTACAAAAAACTTTTTAAAGTAGAAGGTCCTATTGATTTAAAGGAATTAAAAAAATCTTACAGAGGTTTAGTTAAGGAATGGCATCCTGATAAATTTCAAGATCAAGAAAAAAAAGAGGAAGCAGACGTAATGAGTACTCAAATTATAGATGGGTATCATTTTTTAGTGAGTATAGCTCCTGAAACTAAAGAAGCAAATCTAGAAGCTTATAAAACTACAATTACAGCGTTTCAAGTTGCAGATTGGCATCATAAAAGCATGCTACTAGAAGTTACTTTTACTGATGGTAACAAATATGAATATTTTGGTGTTAGCAAAATTCTTTTTGGAAAGTTTGTAAATGCAAAATCTATGAATAACTTTGGAAAAAGAAATATTTTTAATTCATTTACTTACAGAAAGTCTATGAAAGCTTCAGTTACAGCTTAATAAATAATATACAAAACAATAAAAAGAGATTACTTTTAAAAGTAATCTCTTTTTATTGTTTATGGAGTTAAACTGAATCTCTACTGTAAAGCTCCTAAATAACGTTCTGCATCTAAGGCTGCCATACAACCTGTTCCTGCAGCTGTAACAGCTTGTCTATATTCCTTATCTTGAATGTCTCCTGCAGCAAAAACTCCAGGCAAATTCGTTTTAGTAGATTTTCCTTTTGTGATTAAATAGCCAACTTCATCCATATCTAAGATACCACTAAATAAATCTGAATTTGGTTTGTGCCCAATCGCTATAAAAACTCCTGTAACTTGTATTTCTCTTTTTTCTTGAGTTTGATTGTTTACAACCCTAACTCCCTCAACAACGCTACTACCCAAAACTTCGTCTAATTCTGTGTTGTATAAAACTTCAATATTTTCAGTTTTATTAACCCTATGCTGCATTGCTTTTGAGGCTCTCATAAAATCTTTACGAACCAAAACGGTAACTTTACTACAAATGTTTGCTAGATATGTTGCTTCTTCTGCAGCTGTATCTCCTGCTCCAACAACAATAACATCTTGTCCTTTATAAAAAAACCCATCACAAGTAGCACACGCAGAAACTCCTCCACCAATTAATCGCTGCTCACTCTCTAAACCTAAATATTTTGCAGTAGCACCAGTAGATATAATAATTGTTTCTGCCTCAATTTCTTTAGATTCGTCAATAATAACTGTATGAATTCCACCAACGGCATCACTCAAGTTTACTTTCGTAACCATTCCAAAACGAACATCAGTCCCAAAACGTTCAGATTGATTTTTTAAATCTTCCATCATTGCGGTTCCATCTGTTCCGTTTGGATATCCTGGATAATTATCAACCTCAGTGGTGGTAGTAAGTTGACCACCCATTTGCAAACCTGTATACATAACAGGTTTCATATCTGCTCTTGCAGCATAAATTGCCGCTGAGTAACCTGCTGGTCCTGAACCTATAATTAGACATTTTATTCTTTCCATGTTCTCTGACATTATTTAAATATTTTTACAACAACAAATGTAATTTTTTTTGGTTTTCTATGAATCAAATTTATATTTAATTTTACAATAAAATAATAAATAGAATCAATCACTACAAAATTCATTAAAATTTGTACCATTAAAAAAACAACTCACTTTTTACAGTTTATAAACTTTAGCATTTTATTATTTATTCGATGAGTAATTTTTGAAGGATCTTAATTTTTTAATGATATAATTTAAAAATAAATAAGTTGCTATAAAAAAATATTATGGTACATTTGCAATCATTCTTATTTAAGAATATTCGGGGTGTAGCGTAGCCCGGTCATCGCGCCTCGTTTGGGACGAGGAGGTCGCAGGTTCGAATCCTGCCACCCCGACTAAGACTTCAGATTTTTTCTGAAGTCTTTTTATTTTAACGATGATCCTAAAACTTTAACGGTTATTTTTGTTTAACTAAAATGTAAGTATATTAAACAATTTGTATATTTGTTAGGATAAGTTAAAAAAAATGAAAATATTTAATAATAAAGATATTTTAGATCTTGATAAAATTTACAAAATAAATCTTATAAACAGCTGTTCTGGTTTTAAGTCTGCAAACTTATTAGGCTCTATTTCTAATGAAGGAATATCAAATGTTGCTGTATTTAGTTCAGTAACCCATTTAGGTTCTAACCCACCAACTCTTGGTTTTATTTTGCGCCCAACAACAGTTCCTAGAGATACTTACAAAAACATTAAAGATTCTGGTATTTTTACTATTAATCATATTTATGACGCTATTATTGATGATGCCCATCATACCTCAGCTAAATATCCAAAAGAAATATCGGAATTTGAAGTTACAAGTTTAGAGGAAGAATACAAAGGAGCTTTTAAAGCCCCATTTGTAAAAAACTCACCTGTTCAAATGAGTATGAAGTTTATAGAAGAAATATTTGTGCCATCTAACAATGTTATGCTAATTGTTGCACAAATACAAGAACTATATGTCAATGAAGAATTATTACAAGAAGATGGTTTAATTAATTTATCCAAAGGAAATATTGCTACAATTAATGGTTTAGATACCTACGCTATTCCTAAATTCAAAAAACAGCTTTCATACCAGCGTCCTAAAAATATAAATAAAATGTTATGAAAATTCTCGTAACAGGTGCAACAGGCTATATAGGTAAACGTTTAATACCATTGTTATTAAATGATGGACACACTGTTTTTTGTGCAGTTAGAGATAAGGAAAGAGCAAAAAATTATTTTAAAGATCGAAAAAACATAATTTTAGTTGAATCAGATTTTTTAAATGCTGTAAGCTTGAACGATATTCCAAAAGATATTGATATTGCGTATTATTTGATTCATTCAATGTCTAACTCCGCAAAAGAATTTCATATTCTAGAAGAAAAATGTGCTTTTAACTTTAAACGATTTGCAGAAAGCTCAAGTATTAAACAGGTTATTTATTTAAGTGGAATTACAAACGACACAAAACTTTCTAAACATTTATTATCAAGAAAAAACGTAGAAAATACATTAGCTTCTCAAAAATACGCTTTAACTACTTTTAAGGCAGGAATTATTGTTGGCTCTGGTAGTTCATCTTTCGAAATCATAAGAGATCTGGTTGAGAAATTACCCGCAATGATTGCACCAAAATGGTTAGATACAAAAACTCAACCTCTAGGCATAAGAGATGTTTTATCATTTTTACACAGATCAATTGGTAAAAAGGAACTATTCAATAAATCTTACGATGTATTTGGACCGGAAATTCTTACCTACAAAGAAATGCTCCTGCAATTTGCAGAGGTAAGAAAATTAAAAAGGTGGATCCTTACGGTTCCTGTTATGACTCCAAAACTATCTTCTTATTGGTTGTACTTTGTAACATCAACGTCCTATAAATTAGCAACTTCGTTAGTCAATTCAATGGGAGTTGAAGTTATTGGTAACAAAAGTGATATTAATAAGATTTTAGATGTACACCCAATGACCTATAAGCAAGCAGTTGAGTTTGCATTTATTAAAATAAAACAAAATAGCATTATTTCTAGCTGGAAAGATTCTTACATAAGTAGTGGGAAATTAAAAAATTATGTACACGAATTCATCAATATTCCAAAACACGGTTGTTTTAAAGATTTTAAAAAAAGAAAGCTAAAAGATAGAAAAAGAACATTAGATAAAGTCTGGGCAATCGGTGGAGAAACTGGTTGGTATTATGGAACTTTTCTTTGGAAAATTAGAGGCTTTTTAGATCAATTTTTTGGTGGAGCAGGCCTTCGAAGAGGTCGAAGACATCCAACAGAATTAAATGCAGGTGATGCACTAGACTTTTGGAGAGTTATTTATGCTGATAAAGAAAAAGGGAAACTACTACTCTATGCAGAAATGGTTTTACCAGGAGAGGCATGGTTAGAGTTTAAAATTGAAGGTGATATATTATATCAAACTGCAACTTTTAGACCACATGGTCTTGCAGGAAGAATTTACTGGTATTCAGTAATGCCATTTCATTGGTTCATTTTTAATGGAATGATTAATAATATTAATAACTAATTTTTTTGAAAAAAGAACATCTACCAACAAAAGATTGTCCCGTTTGTAAACGTCCTTTTACATGGCGAAAGAAATGGGAAAAGAATTGGGAAAATGTAAAATATTGTAGTAAAAAATGCAGCAGCAACAAATAAAAACGGCTTTAGTTTGGTTTAGAAATAATTTAAGAGTTGATGATAATATTTCTTTAAAAAAAGCAACATATGAAAACCAAAAAGTGATTGCTGTCTATTATTTTGATCCTAAATATTATGATAATGACGAATTTGGATTCCAAAAAACAGCAAAGTTTAGAGTACAATTTTTAATACAAACTGTAGCCAATTTAAAAGAAAAATTAGCAGCTTTAAACATCACATTACTTACCTATTTTGACGCTCCTAAAAATAAAATAAAAAGTCTGTGTAATACTTTTTCAATTGATACAATTTACACACAAAAAGAATGGACTAACGAAGAAATTGAAACCAATTATCTCATAAAAAAATCTTTAAATGATAAAATTGATATTATAGAAGATTATGACCAATTTTTATATCATCCGGAAACAGTTTCAAAAAACTTTAACAATATACCAGATGTTTTTACTGCTTTTAGAAAAAAATTAGAAAAGTATGTTGCAATTTTAGAAGAAGTACATATCTCAAAATTATCGAAAGATAATTTAATACAAAATACAACTTCAATTCCAACTCTTCAAGATTTGGGATTCGATGATTTTGATATTACTAATAAAACTGCATTCCCATTTAAAGGTGGAGAAAGCTCTGCAATAGAAAGGTTAAATTACTACCTATTTGAAAGTAAAAAAATTAGTTATTACAAGAAAACGAGAAATGGTTTAGTGGGTAATGATTATTCTACAAAGTTTTCTCCTTGGTTGGCAAATGGCAGTATTTCTGCCAAAACAATCTATTGGAATGTGAAAAATTATGAACGAGAATTTGGTAAAAACCAATCTACCTATTGGGTGATTTTTGAACTAATTTGGAGAGATTACTTTAAATATATTTCCTTAAAATACAATGCTAAAATTTTTAAAATAGGTGGAATTTTAGATAGAAATTATGAATGGAAGTCCGATAAAAAAACAATCCAAAAATGGATTAATGGTGAAACTAAAGATGATTTTGTAAATGCCAATATGATTGAACTCAAAGAAACTGGTTGGATGAGCAATAGAGGTAGACAAAATGTGGCTTCTTATTTTGCAAAGGAACTTTTGTTAGATTGGAGAATTGGTGCGGCGTATTTTGAATCTGTTTTATTAGACTATGACGTTCACAGCAACTATGGAAATTGGATGTATGTTGCAGGAGTTGGAAATGATCCTAGAGACCGCAAGTTTAATACACAACTTCAAGCAGAAAGATATGATAGCAATCACAAATTTAGAACCCTTTGGTTAGAAAAAAATTTATTTTAAAATGAGTAAAACACCCATACATATAATTTTCCCTAATCAACTTTTTAAAAATTCGGAGATATTAGATAAAGTTGAAGATATTATCTTAATTGAAGAGTATTTATATTTTAATCAATATAAATTCCACAAACAAAAAATTGCATTTCATAGAGCAACTATGAAAGCCTACGAAAATCATCTAACAAAAAAAGAAAAAAACGTAACATACATAAGTGCTAAAAACCAATTGAGCGATGTTCGAAAATTGCTCAGTAAACTAAACCAAGATGGTATTTCTGAAATTCATATTATTGACCCCACTGACAATTGGTTAGAAAAGCATATTAATGAGTCTAAAGGAGGTATAAAAATAAATTGGTACGACAACCCCTTATTTATTAACACTAAAAAAGAGCTATCAACATTTTTCAAACCAACAAAAAAGAAGTTTTTTCAAACTTCTTTTTATAAAAGTGAAAGAAAAAATAGAGATATTTTAATGGATGGAAAAAATCCTACTGGAGGCAAATTAACTTTTGATTCCGAAAACAGGAAGAAATATCCAAAATCTAAAACTCCACCAATAATTACATTTCCTAAACCAACAAAATATCATATCAACGCTGTAAAATATGTTGATGAAAATTTCTCCAGCAATTATGGAGAGTTAAATAATTTTGTGGTTTATCCAATAGATTTTGAATCTTCTGAAAACTGGTTAACTCAATTTTTTGAGCTTCGTTTCCATGAATTCGGTAGTTATGAAGATGCCATCGTTAAAGAAGAAAACTTTTTAAACCATAGTTTATTATCACCATTAATAAACGTGGGGTTACTGCACCCTAAAGATGTTATAGATAAAGCTATAGAATTTGCATACCAAAATGATGTACCTATTAATTCAACAGAAGGTTTTGTTCGACAAATTTTGGGCTGGCGAGAATTCATAAGAGGTGTTTATGAAGCCAAAGGAACAGAAGAACGCACTAAAAACTTTTGGAAATTCTCTAGAAAAATCCCAAAATCTTTTTATGATGGAACTACAGGCATTCAACCAATAGATGATGTGATCAAAAAAGTAAATCAAACCGCATATGCGCATCATATAGAACGCTTAATGATTTTAGGAAATTTTATGGTACTCTGTGAATTTGACCCTGATGAAGTGCATCAATGGTTTATGGAATTATTTATTGATGCGTATGATTGGGTAATGGTGCCAAATGTATACGGAATGAGCTTGTTTGCAGATGGAGGACTGATGAGTACAAAACCATATATAAGCAGTAGTAATTACATTATGAAAATGAGTAATTATAAAAAAGGAAATTGGCAACAAATTTGGGATGGTTTGTTTTGGACTTTTATGGATAAACATAGAGATTTCTTTTTGAGCAATCCAAGATTAGGAATGTTAATCAGAATTTTTGATAAAATGAATCCAGAGAAAAAAGAAATCCATTTTAAAAATGCAACACTATTTTTTAATCAATTAGACAATGGCTAAAATGGAGGAAATAAATATTATTTGGCTTAAGCGTGATTTACGCCTGCAAGATAATGAAGCAATACAAAATGCTATATCCACTAATAAACGGACTCTTTTTTTATATGTTTTTGAAAAATCTTTACAAGATGATGTTCACTATAATGAGCGTCATTGGAATTTTATAAAACAATCTATAGTAGATTTAAATGAAGATTTACTCAAATATAAAACTAAGATTTTAACCGTGAATTCTGAAGTTATTAATGCATTTAATCAACTTCAAAATTATTATAAAATTAAGAATGTTTTCTCTCATCAAGAAACAGGCCTTTTAATCACCTACAACAGAGATAAATATTTTAAAAGGTTTTGTAGAAACAACTCAATAATTTGGAAAGAAAATAATAATAACGGAGTCTTAAGAGGTCTTTTAAATAGAGTAGATTGGTTTGATCATTGGGATGCATACATGTCTAGTGCTTTAATTGAAAACAAATTAATTTCAGATAAATGTGTCTCTATTGATGAAATCAATAAATTAGAAAAATACTTTCAAACGGTAAATTTAGAAACACCTAAAAATTCATGTTTTCAAAAAGGTGGTTCAAAAATGGCTTGGAGATATGCCAATACTTTTTTTGAAAAACGACATAAAAATTACATGTTCAATATTTCTAAACCAGCATTGGCAAGAGAAAGTTGCAGTAGGTTATCTCCATATATAGCCTGGGGAAATGTTTCTATTCGTCAAATATTTCATGAAGCACATAAAAATAAAACAGAAACTAATAAAAAGCATATAGGAGCATTTGTTGCTAGATTAAGGTGGCAGGCACATTTTATTCAAAAGTTTGAAATGGAGCATACCATGGAAAAGGAAAATATAAACAAAGGATATCAAAAACTTAAAAAAACTATTTCATTAGAATACCAAAAAGCGTGGAAAGACGGTAAAACCGGTTTCCCAATAATAGACGCTTGTATGCGATGTTTAAAAGAAACGGGGTATTTGAACTTTAGAATGCGCGCGATGTTAGTTTCTTTTTTTACACATATTTTATGGCAACCTTGGCAAGCTTCAAGCAAACATTTATCACAATTATTTTTAGATTTTGAACCCGGAATACATTTTCCGCAATTACAAATGAGTTCTGGAGAGACAGGAATAAATATACTTCGAATCTACAATCCTGTAAAAAACAGTTTAGAGCATGATAAAGATGCCATATTTATAAAAAAATGGGTGCCTGAATTGGCAAAACTAGAGACTGCTTTTATTCATGAACCTTACCTAATGACACTTCTGGATGAACAGTTTAATAATTTTGAATTGGGTATCGATTATCCAAAACCAATAGTAAATATTAAAACAAATAGAAAAAGAGCTACAGACATTCTCTGGGGAATGAAGAACGACCCCGATGTAATCATAGATAGTAAACGAATTGTAAAAAAACATACTATTTCCAACAAAAGAAAATAATTTCAAAAAATACATAAAATACTGTTAATCATGATGTAGTTTTGTTTAATCATTTAAACAAAAGGTTAAACGTATTGTTTTTTATTGTATATTTGAATATGATTTTTAATACTACCCATACAAACAAAGAAGCAAAAGCAACCATTAACGATTTAATAGGTTTGCCATATTCTTTTTTTGAGGCAATAAAGAAAAGAGGTGTTGGATCTAAAAGAATGATAGTTTCTGAGGTAAGCCAAGGTTTTAAAGAAATTATGAATACTGTTTCAGATATAAATTATGGCAATATAGAAATAAGAGAAAATGGAATTCTTGTTCATATAAACAAAGGGTTAAAAAATTACAGCTGGGCCATCCCATATTATCAATTACACACCTACAAAACTGATGGTTTTAGTATTTATGGACAAGGGAATTTTGTAAGGTTTACAAACAATAAGTTGCTCAAAGAAAATAAAAAATTTATTGATAAACTTATGATTTTAAAGATAGAAAATGATAGGAATTATGACTTTTATGATCTTGTAAATTAATTAACATATGAAAAAACTTGACAATATAGCTGTAGATAGAATAATTGAAATGGCCTGGGAAGACCGAACAACCTTCGAAGCAATTCAGTTTCAATTCGGACTCAAAGAAGAGCAAGTAATTGCCTTAATGAGAAAAGAAATGAAGCTTAAAAGTTTTAAAATGTGGAGAGAGAGGGTTCAAGGAAGAAAAACAAAACATGAGAAATTAAGAGGTTTCGAAAAGGGGAGATTTAAATGTTCTAGACAAAGATCAATATCAAATAACTCGATATCAAAAAGATAAAAATTGTGCTTTGCTATACAATAGAATAATTTAAGACAGCACAAAAAAAAGAAAAATATGATTACAGAAATTAAAGAAAAAGAATTAGAAAAAAAATTAAATGGATTCTCATTTGAAGAAATTGGAGATGATCATTTATACACCGGTTTAAAAACTCCTATGAAGTTAGATGCTTTTAAACTATCTGATGAAGAAAAAAAAGAAAAAATAAGTCATTTATTTTCAGAAATAATGGACGTAATAGGACTTGATTTAACAGATGATTCGTTGAAAGGAACTCCCAAAAGAGTTGCTAAAATGTATATCGATGAAATATTCTCTGGCTTAAACCCTGCCAATAAACCAAAAGTGGCTTTATTTGAAAATAAGTACCAATATAACCAAATGTTGGTAGACAAAAACATTACATTTTACTCTAACTGCGAACATCATTTTGTACCAATAATAGGAAAAGCGCACGTAGCATACATATCTTCAGGAAAAGTAATTGGATTGTCTAAATTAAATAGAATTGTTCAGTATTATGCCAAAAGACCGCAAGTACAAGAACGATTAACAAATCAAATTGCTGAAGAGTTGAAAATAATTTTAAATACAGAAGATATTGCTGTCATTATAGATGCCAAGCATTTATGTGTTTCCTCCCGGGGAATTAAAGATGATACATCAACAACGGTAACATCTTATTTTGGGGGTAAATTCCAAGATCAAGCAAAAATAGCAGAATTACAAAATACTTTAAATTATTAAGTTATGGATCTAATAGAGAAAGCATTAGAATTTGAAACAAGAAAAATGAGATTTCCAACTACTAGTGACCGAGTTTTGGCTGCCAGAGAAGCAAAATCTTTAATTTTAAGTTTAAATGAAATCTATAAGGAAAACAAAGATGTTAAAATTATGGATATCATGAAACGTTTAACTGTGATTAAAAAAAGGATAGAAAAACGCCTCAAAGGGAAACCATTGACATCATAATAAATTTATATTTTTCTTGCTTTTCTAACTTTTATAATTATATTCGAAAATTATAGAATAAAACAGAGAAACAAGTAATGAATTTATTAGAAAGAGCTGAAGAATTTGAACACCGAAAATTCTCATTCAAAACAACAAGTGATAGAATTATAGCATCTAGAGAGGTAAAAGCTTTGATTTTAGAGCTAAACGAAGTATACAAATTAGAAAAAGATCCCAATATTATGGATCAAATGAAGCGATTAACAGTTGTAAAGCAAAAAATTGAGAAGCGCTTAAAAGGAAGACGATAAACATATGAGAAGTATTTTAGTTATTGGAGGGAGTAAAGGAATTGGCAACGCAATTCTAACATCTTTAGTTAAAGATAATTTAGTAATAAATATAAGTAGGACAGCCCCTACACAAATTGACTCTAATTTAACTCATTATAACTGCGACATACTTACAGACGACTTACCTCAAATTGAGGAGGTAGATGTAATTATTTATTGCCCTGGGAGTATCAATCTAAAACCAATTTCTAGATTAAAACTTGACGATTTTAGAAATGATTTTGAAATTAATGTTATTGGTGCTGTAAAAGCAATTCAACATTTTTTACCATCTCTAAAAAAAGGTAAAAATCCAAATATCCTGCTTTTTAGCACAGTGGCTGCAAAGTTAGGGATGCCTTTTCACGCAAGTGTTGCAGCTGCAAAATCTGCAGTAGAAGGTCTCACAAAATCTTTGGGCGCAGAATTGGCCCCAACAATTCGTGTTAATGCAATTGCACCAACCGTAACAGACACAGATTTAGCCTCTAAACTGTTACGTAATGAACGAATGATAGAGAATATTACAGAACGTCATCCTCTAAAAAAATATTTGAACCCAAATGAAGTAGCAGATTTAGCTACTTTCTTAATTTCAGACAAAGCTTCTTCTATCTCTGGTCAAATATTTGAACTAGATTGTGGGATTGTAAGCTTTAAAATATAAAAACTTACAAAAATGACTTCTATCTACGATATTAAAATTGATAGTTTACAAGGTAAACCTATCAATTTACAGACATATAAAAATAAATATTTACTTTTTGTAAATGTAGCTTCTAAATGTGGTTTTACACCACAGTACAAAGAACTAGAAGAATTGCACAAAACTTACAAAGATAATTTAATTGTTATTGGAGTTCCTTGCAACCAATTTGGTAAGCAAGAACCTGGTAGTTCAGATGAAATTCAAGAATTTTGTGAAGTAAACTATGGTGTTTCGTTTCTAATTTCAGAAAAAATCGATGTAAAAGGAGCTAACCAACATCCCCTGTATACATGGTTAACTTCTAAGAAATTAAATAGCAAAAAAAGTTCTTCAGTAAAATGGAATTTCCAAAAATATTTTGTTTCTCCAGAAGGTAAATTAATTGACTATTACTTTTCTATTACAAAACCATCAAGTTCAAAAATCACTAAATACTTAAAATAAAAAGATGTTCGGCTTATTTAAAAAAAAAACTGAAGTAGAAAAACTTCAAGAAAAATATAAAAAAGTTATGGAAGAAGCATTTAAACTTCAATCCATCAACAGAAGCGATAGTGATAAAAAATACTTAGAAGCAGATAATCTTCTAAAGCAGATTGAACAGATTCAATCTAAGTCTTAAAAATGAAGCAATTAAAGTATACCGTTTTATTCCTAATTATTAATTTTGGCGGCTTAGCTATTGGAAGCTGGTTAATGGAAAATGGTCCGATGACAGATTGGTATAAAACTTTAAACCAAGCTCCTTGGTCACCTCCAGGTTGGGTTTTTGGAGTTGCATGGACTACGATAATGATTTGTTTCTCAATTTATTTAGGAAAACTATTTATAGAAAACTATAATATAAAAATGCTCTTTATTTTTATAATTCAGTTTGTTTTAAATGTCAGTTGGAACTATATATTTTTTAATCAACATTTGGTTCTACTTGCACTTGTAACGATAGTGTTGCTAACTGCACTTTTATTTGTATACTATTTTAAGCTCAGTAAAAAAGTAAAAAAATATAAATATTTATTATTACCATATATGATTTGGTTGTGTATTGCAACGTCATTAAATCTCTATATTCTAGTTCATAATTAAGATGAAAATTTACACACTTAATAAAAAACAAAAATTACCAATTTCATTAGATAAGGCTTGGGAGTTCCTATCAAACCCAAGAAACTTAAAAATAATTACTCCAGATTATATGAGTTTTAATATTATTTCTGAAATTAACAAACCCTTATATACAGGTCAAATTATCCAATATATAGTTACACCTATTTTAGGTATTAAAACAAAATGGATTTCTGAAATTACACATATAGAGCATAAAAAGTATTTTGTAGATGAACAAATGTATGGTCCTTATGCATTATGGCACCATAAACATTTTATCAAAGAAATTGAAGGTGGTGTGGAAATGGAAGATATTATTGATTATAAAATTCCATTAGGCATTTTAGGCCAAATAGTTCACCCTTTTTTAGTGAAACCTAAATTAGAAGAAATTTTTGCTTACAGACAAAAAAAATTAATAGAACTTTTCGGAGAATATAAATAATGAAACCAATAATAAATATTTTTTGGTTTAGAAGAGATTTACGTTTAGAAGATAATTGTGGCTTATTTCATGCATTAAATTCTGATAACATAGTTCTTCCAATCTTTATTTTTGATAAAAATATTCTCCACAAACTGCAGCCAGATGATGCTCGTGTTTCTTTCATTCATCAAGAATTAGAAAATATAAATCATCAGCTTAGTAAATTTGACAGCAAATTGTCAGTTTTTCATGGAAACCCCTCTGATATTTTTAAAGAACTACAAGAAAAATATACAATTGAAACTGTTTTTACAAATCACGATTACGAACCATATGGAATTCAAAGAGATTTAGAAATTGAAAAAAATCTCTCATCAAATCAGATAAATTTAAAAACATTTAAGGATCAGGTAATTTTTGAAAAAAATGAAATTGTAAAAAAAGACGGAAGCGCTTATAAAGTATATACTCCATTCTCAAAAAAATGGATAGAAGCTTACCAGTTTAAAGGACTTCAGTTTTTTCCTTCGGAACAAAATTTAAATAATTTTATCAAAAGTAAAAATGAATCAATTTTAACTTTAAAAGAAATTGGTTTTACTGCATCTTCTATAAAAGTTAAATCTTACAAAGTTTCAACAAAACTTATTAATGCTTATGAAGAAACTCGAAACTTCCCTGCACAAGACAGTACATCGAAATTAGGAACTCACTTGCGGTTTGGAACAGTCAGTATTCGAAAAATGGTGGATAAAGCATCTAAAAGTAATAACATAACTTTTCTAAAAGAATTAATTTGGCGAGAGTTTTTTATGCAAATTTTGTGGCATTATCCACATACAACAAAAGACAGTTTTAAACCAAAATACGATAGAATTGTTTGGAGAAACAATGAGGAAGAGTTTAAGGCATGGTGTAAAGGAAATACCGGCTATCCTCTAGTAGATGCTGGAATGAGAGAATTAAATCAAACAGGTTTTATGCATAATAGGGTAAGAATGTTGGTAGGCAGTTTTCTTTGTAAACATTTATTGATTGATTGGAGATGGGGAGAAGCATATTTTGCTGAAAAACTTCATGATTACGAACAATCTAGCAACATAGGAAATTGGCAATGGGTTGCGGGAACTGGAGTTGATGCATCGCCCTATTTTAGAATATTTAACCCGACCACACAAATCCAAAAGTTCGACAAAGACTTGAACTATATAAAAAAATGGGCATCCAATTTTCAAGAACTAACCTATCCTACTCCTATAGTTGATCATAAATTTGCACGTGAACGCTGCTTAAAAGTATACAAAGCAGCAGTTCAATAATTACCTAAAAAGATCCTTTTTATTTTTTTATATATTTAAAATTTTTATAATTTTTTCATTATTTAAAAAAAGAAGTCTCTCTAAATTAGTTGACTTGTAATTAGTAAATCGTGATTTTAAATCCTTTCACTCAGCCAGGTTGATAGAAAGCTAAAAAATATTTTTTACTAAAATTTCTATTGCATTTACTATATCTTTTTCAAACTATAAATTGAAGAATTAACTCATAAAAACATAATTTCGTCATATTAGAAAATGTTATTAAAATTATTTATCTTGCAGGGTTAGCTGTTTTTAGGTGACAAAAAATTATCAATCAAATTTTTATCTTAGATGACAACCAAAAAGGTAATTAAAAATCTTTTACAAGAAGCATTAGACAGTAATATTAAACAAGTTTCTGGTCAAGATGCAACTTTCTTATATGCTGAATCTCCATCTAGCCCAATGCATATTGCAACATTAACAGTTGTTGAGGGATCATTAAAATATGCTGATTTTAAAGAAATAATTGCATCAAAACTTCATTTAATACCAAAGTTTAGAAAACGTTTATTAAACGTTCCTATGAATTTAGATTATCCTTATTGGGTAGATGATCCTAATTTTGATATAGATTTACATTTAAATAGAGTAAAACTTCCGGATCCATCAAACTGGAAAACTCTGAGGGAAATGACCTCTTCGATATTTAGCAGCCCTTTGGATTTAAGAAGACCTCTTTGGTCTATTAGTTTTATAGAAGGTCTAGATGAAATTTCTCAAGTCCCAAAAGGCTCTGTCGCTATTGTTACCAAGGTACATCATGTAATGATTGACGGAAGTTCAGGTGTTGGTTTAATGGGCATTTTATTTGATAAAACTGAAGACGAAAAATTCACAAAACCTCCTGCTCCAAAACCTTATGAACCAGAACCTTTACCAGACGAATTGAGTTTACTTTTAAAAAGTTCTTATGGATTTTTTAAAAATCCATTAAAAATCCCCAAACTAATAAGTGAAACAGTCTTTTCTTTTGCAAAAGGTAGTATAGACAGTAAATTAAAAGGAAAAAAAACGTTTAATAAAAGCTTATTTTCAACTCCTAAAACTATTTTTAATGAATCTGTTTCACCAAAAAGAACTTGGGGAACTGCTATATTATCATTTGATCGTATAAACACACTTCGTAAAATAATGGAAGTTAGTGTGAATGATCTTATTCTAGCAATATGTTCAGGCGCTATCAGGAGATATTTACAAGAAAGAGATATGTTACCCTCACAACCTTTAGTTGCTAATGTTCCTATATCTATAAGAGTGAAGGGTGAGAAACAAGAAATGAACAATCAGATATCTAATATGTTGGTACAAATTGCTACACACATAAAGGACCCTATCGCTCGTCTAGAATCTATAACTGAACAAACTAACTTAGGAAAGACAAAGCATAAAGCCGTTGGCGCAAAGTCTCTAGCAAAAATGGCAGAAACTGTGCCTTTTGGTCTCGCAAATTTAGCTGCAGGATTATATAGTAAATATAATATTAAAGAGTTTCATAGACCTCCTTTTAATGTAACAATTACAAATGTTCCAGGACCAAAGAGATTGCTATATTTAAAAGGTCATAAAATTGTTGGTATTTTTGGTTTAACCCCTGTTTTGGATGGTTTCGGGTTAATAATTGCAGCTTTTAGTTATAACGGTCAAGTATCTATTACTACGACCTCAGATTCAAAAACAATGCCAGATGCAGATAAATTTTCTAGGTACATAAGAGAATCAGCCAATGAATTAGAAGAAATAATTTTAGCTAAAGGAAAACAAAAAATAGCTAAGAAAGATCATAAGGTAAAGAGTTTACCTTTTTTTAAAGCATTTAAAAAGTTTTTAAATGAGAATGATCAATTAAAAAAACAGACAATTGGCTTATTTGATTTTAATTTAAACTTAGGCCATTCCTCCATAAACTATCAACTTGAAATTTTAAAAGAATCTGTTTCTGTAAAAAAGAAAAAAACAGCAAAACCTCTGGTAGAGATAAGTATTGATGATATTAATTTACTCAATTTACATACCAAAAAATTATTATTAGAAGAGCTGATTATTCAGGAAAGAATAAAACTAAAAGGAACCAAAAAAAATACGGACAAATTAAAACTAGTATTATCTAAATTTTTAGAACAATAATTAATGAGTTTTACAACAAACACATATAGTACAGTTGATAATGAAACCATTTCTTACTATAAATGGCCTTCAAATATTAGTATAAAAGGAATTGTACAAATTTCTCATGGAGTTGGCGAACATGCAGGCAGATATCAGCCAATAGCAAAAATATTACAAGATAAAGGCTATGAGGTGTATGCAAATGACCATAGAGTTCATGGTAAATCAGTAAAAAATGAAGATTACTTAGGCTATTATGACGGTGATGATTATTTCTCTGATGCCATAAATGACATGCGTCAACTTACAGAAATCATCAAAAAAGAACATTATAACAAAAAAATAATTTTGTTTGGTCATAGTATGGGATCTTTATTGAGTAGAGAATATGTTACGAAATATGGTGATGACCTAGAAGCTCTTGTATTGTCTGGAACAGCAAGTTTTATGAAAGGCTTGGGCTCTTTCGGACTTTTAAGTGCTACATTTTTAGGAAAGTTAAATGGAAAGCATAGGAGTAATGAATTGCTTAAAAAGTTATTTTTTTCTCAGTTCAATAAAAAATTTAAACCAAACAGAACAAAAGTAGATTGGATTAGTAGTGATGAGAATCAAGTAGATTTATTTGAAGCAGATCCATTGAGAATCGAAGATTTTTCTTTAAGTATTTTCTTAGATATTTTAAAAGGGAGTAAAAAGATAAATCAAGTTTCAACTTTTGAGAATACACCTAAAGACTTACCCATTTTCATTTTTTCAGGAGATAAAGATCCTGTTGGAGAAATGGGAAAAGGTGTTAAAAAAGTAGCTAAAAAATACAAAAATGCTGGTATAGAAGACATCACCCTAAGGTTATATAAAGGAGGAAGACACGAAATGCTAAATGAAATTAATAAAAATGAAGTTGAACAAGATTTGTTGGATTGGCTTCATAAAAAAACAGATGTTTCTAATTAATTTATGGAAAGTAACAAAATAGTATATACCTCATTTGCAAAATTTGCAGTTGCAATTGCAGTTTCTCAAGGTTCTTCCTTAAAAGAAGCTAAGAGAATTATCAGCAAGAGTTTTGAACGCCATCCATTTCACAAAGAAGTATCAGAAATTATTAAAAACATAAAACTCGAAAAAGAGAATTTAAATATTTTAAGTAATAATTGTATTTCTATTTGTGAAGACTTTGGTCCAGATAGAGATTATATCACACTTGTTTTATTATTAGAGAACATCTATAAAAATGAAGTTTTTGAAGACATAGAAAAAGATACAATTTCAAACATTATTAATAATTTTAAAGAAGAAGTTAATCGAATAAATACAAACATACCTTCTCCCCCATTGTTAAATGTTGTTCTAGAAACCAGATCTCTAATAGAATGGAGTTCTATGTTTTGGTTATATCATTTTATTCCGAAACATAAAATTAAAAAAAATAAACCTGTTTTATTAATGCCTCCATACTTAGGTAATGATAATTCTACAGCCTTTGTAAGGAAGTACTTAAAATCGATTGGTTTTAAAACGTATAAATGGGATTTGGGGGTAAATATGATTAACTCAAAATCGTTGCCGAAACTGGTAGAGAAATTAGATGAGATTTTTGAGAAGCATCAAGAAAAGGTGAGTCTTGTTGGTTGGAGTGGCGGTGGTATTTTTGCTAAAATAATAGCTAATAGACACCCAGAAAAAGTAGAACAGTTAATTACAATTGGTTCTCCAATTTGGGGTGTTAAAAACATGAAAACTCCTGTAATTAAATCTCTAGAATTTATACGAGGACGAAAGCTAAGAGAAAGAAATGAAAAGTTTGTTAAGGAGTTAGAAAAAATTCCTGAAGTACCCATTACGTGTATTTACACAAAAACAGACGGATTAGTACCTTGGAAAAACTGTATGGAAGCCGAAACTTATAGAGATGATATTAAAAACGTAGAGGTGTATGGAAGTCATTGCGGAATGGGTGCAAACGCAACTGTACTTTTAACGGTGGCTAATACCTTGAATTCAAATCTTGAAAGAATTGAAAGTAAAAGTATATTAGAAAAAGTTGAGTCTTTATTTTTTCCTAAGTTTTGGAGAGAGAAAGGAGTTTCAAAATTTACAAATCTTTTTTTTAATTGATTATGAAACAAAATATACAAAGCATTATCAATCACACTAAATTTCAAGAAAAGCTTCAATTAATTGCCGATAAACACAATATAGATTTTTCTGAAGTTCAAAGAAAAGGAGCAGATTGTATTTCTGAATTATATTCGCAACAACACCCTGTTGCAAATATGCTATCTATAAAAGGGTTTCAATTTATGATGTCTAAGGCTTATAACAACAAAATTGACATTGACCCAAAAGAGATAAAAAAGTTAATGAAATTAATGCGACAAAACTCTGTTGCATTTATTTTAACTCACAAAACATACTTAGATAGTATCGTTTTAATAACGACTTTAGCACGTTATGGAATGCCAATACCCTATACTTTTGGGGGCATAAATCTAGCAGTTCCAGGTTTTAAACAATTAGGAAAAAGCTCAGGACTAATTTTTATTAGAAGGAGTTTTAAAGATGACCAAATCTATAAGGCAGCATTAAGACACTACATTTCTTGCATGATAGAAAATGGTGATCACTTAACGTGGAACATAGAAGGGACTCGCTCTAGAACGGGTAAAATAGTATATCCACAAATGGGCATATTAAAATACATAATGGAAGGTGAAAAAGAAAGCACTAGAAGCATAAAGTATGTACCTGTTTCTATTGTCTATGATTTGATTCCGGATGTTAAAGAAATGACTGAAGAAGGTAAAGGAAAAACTAAGAAATCTGAGGATATTGGAACCTTTATCAACTACTTTAAAAAATTAGGAAATCAATATGGAAAAACCGCCATTCGTTTTGGTGAACCTGTTGATGCAAGCGCACATCAAAATGCTATAATACCTGATATCGAAGAAGATAGTTATTCTGACAAAAACACATTACCTCGTTTTGCTTTTGAGTTGATTCATAAAGCTAATATGATTACCCCAGTAACTACAATTTCTCTAGTTTGCAATGTCTTATTAAACAATTTTGCTCTTACAAAAAAAGAAGTCGAATTTAATGTAATCAAATTAATGAATTACATTGAAGAACGTAAAAAAGATGTATTAATTGAACGTGGAAAAAGCATAAGTGCAGCGGTTCAAAAAGCATTAAATTTATTACAGGGATCAGGCATTATCCAGAAAAATAAAGCTGGCTATAAAACACAATATAGCCTAACATCTACCGAGTTCCTATCAGCAACCTATTATGCAAATATGGCATCTGCCCATTTATATCACAGAGCATTTATAGAAATGGCCTTGGTAAAAATAAAAGATGAAAAATCTTCTAACAAGATAGTATCTTTTTGGAAAGAAATCATGCGTCTTAGAAACTTATTCAAGTTCGAGTTTTTCTATACCAACAAATCAAAATTCAGCTCAGAAATTGAAGCAGAATTAAATCTGTTTGATAAAAATTGGAGAGCAATAATTAATGATCCGAAAGGTGATGTAGAACACTTATTAGCAAAACAAGAAATGTTTGTTTCTAAAGGATTATTATTGGTCTACTTAGAAGCCAATAAAGTAGTTTGCCACACACTAAATACTTGGGATTTAGAGGATGATTTCTCTGATAGTGATTTTATAGAACTTTGCCTTTTTAAAGGTAAAGAGTTGCACTGGCAAAATAGAATTAGCAGACTAGACAGTGTATCTAAACCATTTATAATAAGCTCATTACGTTTTGCTAAAAATACTAAACTAACTCCTATAGATAAAAAAATAAATTTCAAAGAATTGGATGTTTGGATGGATTTACTAGACAATCTTACAGAACGTTTGCGTTTTTTACAGAAACTAGAGATTCTTAACACCAAAAAATATATCAATAAAAAAATAGCCACAGAAGGAATTGTACCTGGCTCTGAATTAAATAGTATTTCTGAAGCTGTTTTAGATGATGAAGAAGGAAGCCATATTGCTGCTTTCTTTGATTTAGACAGAACTTTAATAAACGATTTTTCAGCAAAAAAATTTTTACAATCAAGGCTATTGAGTGGAAAATCTACTGCTAAAGAATTACTCTCTCAATTCGCTACTGTTTTAATATACGCAGCTGGAAATAGAGATTTTGAAACCCTCACAAAAATATCTGCAATGGGTGTAAAAGGCATCAAAGAAAAGCAGTTTATAGAATTAGGAGAGGAAGTCTATCAAAATCATTTAGCAACAACCATTTATCCAGAATCTCGCGCATTAATTGCTTCTCATATAGAAAAAGGACACCAAGTAGTTATTATTTCTGCTGCAACTCGTTATCAAATAACACCCATAGCTAATGAACTTGGTGTTAAAGATATTTTCTGTACAGAAATGGAAGTAAGGAAAGGGAAATTTACAGGAAAAATTAGCGAAATGTGCTGGGCTGAAGGCAAAGCAAGGGCAGGGAAAAAATTTGCAAAAGAAAATAATATAGATTTATCAAAAAGTTTTTTCTATACAGACAGTATCGATGATTACCCATTATTAGAAATAGTGGGTAAACCTATAGCAACAAACCCCGACAATAAACTTTCTCAAGTTGCATTCGAAAGTAACTGGCCAATTCTTCGATTTAAAGAAACACAAAAGAAACCCATAATTAACGGCTTAAGAACTGCTCTGGCAGGCGCTAGTATTTATCCATCTGCTTTAAAAGGTTTGGTAACTGGAACTCTAAAGTTATCTAGACAAGAAGGTGCAAATAGTGCTTTTGCTAGTATCGGAGATCTAGGTACTAAACTTGCTGGTTTAGATATTGCTATAAAAGGAAAACATAATTTAGAAGACTTCAGACCCGCAGTTTTTTGTTTTAACCATCAAAGTTCTGCAGATTTTTTCATCTTAATGAAGTTATTACGTAGAGATATTGCTGGTGTGGCAAAAAAAGAATTAGAATATACTCCGATGGGTCCAATATTTAAGGCTCTAGGGGCTATATTTATAGATCGTTCAGATAAAAGTAAAGCAATTGCTGCTATGAAACCAGCTATAGAAGCTTTAAAAAGTGGAACATCTATTGTAATAGCACCTGAAGGAACAAGAAGCGGAAGTAAAGCACTAGGTAAGTTTAAAAAAGGTGCATTTCATTTAGCAATGAAAGGTGGTGTTCCTATCATTCCTATCGTTATTAAAAATGCATATTTGGCAATGCCAAAAGGAAGTAAAATATTTAAACCCACACATATAGAAGTGGTTGTTTTAGATCCTGTAGACACTTCAGAATGGAAACCAAAACATATAGACACTTATGTAGAAGAAGTAAGAACATTGTTCTTAAATGAATTAGAAAACTAATAAAACCAAATGCATGAAATTAAAAGTAGGATTATTAGGTGGTGGTTCTTGGGGAACTACTGTTGCATCTTTAACTGCTAAAAATAGTGACACTATTCTTTGGGCTAGAAACCAAGAAACCGTTAAAGAAATTAACGAACTACATACCAATG